>JAAUYJ010068064.1_pt1 | contig 11972 bp, 9 predicted proteins | sample 7278031 | NCBI WGS metagenome assembly JAAUYJ01 (sample SAMN14350222, study PRJNA611818) | marine sediment metagenome | isolation source: surface marine sediment (1.8m) | place: French Polynesia: Moorea | collected 2018-08 | reverse complement strand
GATTTCTGATTGGTTTAGGTAAGTTTGCCAATATTCTCGACGTTGACTGGATTCAGGAATTGTAAAGGGAATTGTAATTATTCCCTTTACTCCTGTTGTTGTGGGTATCCAATTTTTAACTCCTGCGAGGATGGTAATACCTCTATTGTTTTCTATTTTTCTCAGGAAGGATTGATAGAATATTTTATTTTCGGGAAGGTAGAGAATATCAAAGTTTTCTATATATAGTAATCGCTCAAAAAACAATGCTTCTTGCCATATTAATGATAAATTGTTTTGAAAGTTGGTTTTATCTTCTAATAGTTGAGCTAAATCTGCGATTAATAGTGATATTTCTAAATTATCGGCAAGAAATTGGGCAGTATGACGTTTACCGATGGCATCATATCCTTGAAAGTAGAGTAGGAGGGGTTGTCGTTGCCAGTCTTGTTGAACTAGGGTTAATAGTTTGTTTTGAGTATTCTTTGGTAGAGATAAGATATTAGAATCTAATTTAGCTTGGATTAATTGACAATAGGAAGTCAGGCGAGAATCTAATCCAGATTGTTGTAATAATAGTCTCACTACTTGGGGATTAAGGATCAATTGTTGGGCAAGGAAGGTTGGTTCTGAGGAAAAATAAAGTAAATCATGGGAGACTAGAGGAGCATCCCTGGTAAAATGTTTACGTTTGTTTATTTGTTCGTGATTATCAGTATAATAGAGGTTTAAAGCAAGATCTATTGTGGGTAGTATCAGGTTTTTTTTACCTTGGATATAGGCATAAATTCTTTCATATTCTCTATTTAATTCAGGGGCGATGGCAATGGCAATAATATCTAAGTCAAAACTAGATAGTTGAAAAGTATTTTTTAACCATACTACTGAAGAATCTTCTGGAATTAGAGTCGATATATTTTCAGTGGAAATTTCACTGTTGTTAAACCAAGTAATTCCATAGAGTTGTTCGATTTCTCCGTGATTTTTAAGGCAGGCAATATATTGGGTTATTGTGTGGTCTAATTTGTCAATTAAAGGTTTTAATCCGTTTAACTGATGAGTTATTTTTTTTGTTAAGTTTTTCATCTATAGCAGTTTTCAGTCTGGTGAGGTACATCAACGATCCCCCTAAATCCCCCTTAAAAAGGGGGACTTCCAGTTCCCCCCTTCTCAAGGGGGGTTAGGGGGGATCGAAAGCACTGTACCTCACAAAGGGTGAGAAATGCTATATATGAAGATAACGATCCCCCTAAATCCACCTTAAAAAGGGGGACTTCCAGTTCCCCCTTCTCAAGTCGGTCCAGTAGGGTGTGTTAGCGACAGCGTAACGCACCTAACACACTTGAAATAGTTATAATTAAAGTTTGTAGTAGGGCTTTAGCCCTAAGTATGTATCGGGCTGAAGCCCTACTACAAACAAAAACTTTTTTTATAACTGATTTTCTGACGTGATATTACTTGTGATTTTCATTATATTATAATCCTCATCTTGATATAATAATCAAATAATGGATTATTGATAACGTAGGTTGGGTTGAGGCACGAAACCCAACACAAATCTGCTCATTTTCATTATCAATTTTATGCAATAATCAATAAATGAGTTTCTTGAAGATTAAACAATTGAAATTATTGTTGATATTTTTCAAATCAATTATTTTTGAATTGTTGATTTTTGAGCAGGGTGCGGATGATAACCGCGTTGAGGAATATGTCCGGCGGTGGGGGATTTGGGTTAAGAGTGGGGTGGATGGGCTGCTTGTGGGGTTGGCATTGTTGGGTTTCGTTCCTCAACCATACCTACAAGAGAGGCGATCGCACTAGAAGCAAAGTGCAACAGATAATCCGTAGGTAGGGTTAAACGAAGTGCAACCCAACACACACATTGATAAACCATCACAAAAAACACTGAATAAATATTTGTATGGTGTTTCTAGGCTAATGGCCGCCTTATCTCCATCTTCATCCTTTTCCTTGTTTTTTTTGTTTTCTTTTTTCCGCTTTTATAATCTTTGAGGGGTTCCTGTAATTCAATTCCACTCTGCTGTGCTGCCGGTTGCGACTCGGACGGCTCATACGGAGCTATTTCTTTCTCTTTGACTATATCATACCAGTGTTCTTCTAGCTTTTTCTTAGTTCGTTCGTACCTCGTTTCCCCTTTTTCCATCCCTTCGTATTCAACTATGACATGTACAACCGTAGCTCCTTTTTTGAATGCCTTTTCTACTACGTCGTGAACCAGCTGCGCATTTTGTTCCTCATTGCCCCATACGAGGTTGGCAAATGCAACTTCTTCTGGTTTGTTTTGGGAATTGCTTCTTCCTCTTCCTTTTTTTGTCTCGTCTATTGTTTCCTTGGATAATTCAGTGAAACTACTGTATTCATCCTTCCATTCGTTGGCCTTTCCCACGAGGACAAGGAATGCCACGAGCTTCTCGTGGATACTTCCAAAGTTGACTATTGCGTTGTACAAGTCCTCATTTGTCGATGTTAGCATGCTAATTGCCTCTGGTATGGGTAACATTATTTTGCCAAACGTTTCGGCTTTTATAGTCTTCAACTTTGACTCTATGTTAAATATCTCACTTACAAGTGTTACCACATCGATTTCGCCATAAGTTTCTGTCATAAACGAAACAACTTTATCGTATATTAAAAGTCTTTCGTTCTTAGAGTTATTTATGAAGCTTTGTAATTTCCCTATATACTCCGTATATATCTGAGTTGATATATTTGCTTCATTTTCATTTGTATCTTTTGTTTCATCTCTTAACCATGAATATGTGAGGCTAAAATCCATGTCACCAACCACTTCTGATATAAATTTCTTGGCTTGTTCCATATATACGTCCACCTTGGCGGGATTGACACCATCATACATTCGAAATTCAAATACAGGGTATTTATTCAATTTTTTCTGTGTTTCGTTATACTTCTTGATCTCGTCCTGAAATATATATATATCATATTTTGCGTCGAACTGGGTGGCTAGTATTTGGAATGGGTCTGCAAAGCTTTTTACATCATCGTGTTCAGTACTCTTTGAATTCGGTTTCAATTGAAGTGGTATTGCGTTTTTGGGGTGTGTAGCTCTATTTCGTTTTATATATTCGCCACTGTCACTTCCTAATAGTGAGTTTGATTTTACGCTATTAGGAAGGGTGAAGGCTCTTTGCCCCATCACATCCGCTTCTTTTTCCAATCCTTCATCATCATTAATATTCTCCTTTCCCTTCCTATGCAATGGGGACTTTACCCTCCCCTGCTTTTGCTGCACCATATGCCATGCCTCATGGGGCAAATGTTTTTCTTGCCCTGGTGCAACATGAATATCCGTTCCTTGTGCATAAGCATGTGCCTGTAATTGACTTGGTTTATCCGAATTGTAATGCACTTTCACATCATCCATAGAATATCCAGAGAGGTTTTCAATACCCGTTTTGAGGCGATCGGGTAAACCTGTTTTGTTTGCGGTTTCTGCTTCTTTTGCTTGGATGGGTGCTGAGGACGTTCCTTGAGTGCTATCTGCTTGCAGCAACCCTTCGCTATCGCCTGAGCTATCCCCCACATTGCCTATACCATACTTAGGTTGGATTGGTGGTGGATTATTCTCACTCCCCCAAAGCTTTGCTGATAACCCCACAAAATTAGGAATTTCTACCCTTTCATATCCTTCAGATATACCCTCCACTTCCCTGTTACCCCTTGATTGCCGTGAAAGATAATCATTCCCCCGCCACACTGATGTTGTATCATCATCCAGATTCCTTACCCTATTATCAACATAAGGTAGATTACTGTTAGACTTTTTACTTATGACTTTACTAGAAGGGGTACTTTTTTTGAGATATTGACCTGTTTTCATAATTCATATCCTCTGTTTTAATTGATTAATTAACCGTTGCTTCTTCTGGATTAATAGTTTTTGGGAGGCTCTTTATTCTTGTCCGTTTCTGAATCTTCGGCGATCGCTTCTCCCTTATTTTGTAGCAAAGACATCTTGGGATGGGACATTTTTTTGGCTATATGCTTTTGGTACATAGTTCATCTTTTATGTAAGGATTTCAAAAAGTGCAACTTAAGACTTTATTATAACTTAAACCAGATGGCATTGGCCAGGGGAATATTTCGTTTTAAGATTTGTTGCAGAAATTCGCTGACTTCTACAGGAGGAATGTCAGCAAATAAACTTTTAGACTCATCCACTCTCAACTCAAAGCGATCGCGCACCTCAGCTATAGATTGAATTTCCCTGTAGGACATTGGCATTTGCTCCTTGTTCTGCTGTAGTAGCTTCATCTCCATTAACTGTTTCAAGGGCCAGATTTTTCTTGTTCATTTCACAGTCTTCAGCGATCAATTCTTCTATTACTTGAATAGCACCGCTAATGCGTAAGAGGGTATCCCGCAGATTAGCTTGTTTTGCCTCATATTCTGCCATTACCTTCTGTCCTGACTCAAAATGCCTTTTCAGATCTGCCAGACGTTCCTCTAATTTTTCCTTCATATTCCTTTTACTTTGAGATTCATAGTAATAAATGTACCACTTCCTGAGTATTGGGGAGTAGCATCGGGAATAGGACTAGGTGCTGACGGTTGTTGTGCGGGTACCATCACCTGAAATTTGGCTTTAAAAGATGCTCCTTTGAGCAATACAGGTTTACCATTTGATTTGGTTTTTTTAGCCTTTTGATTGCCCGCCAGAGATTCAATTGTTATCATACCCATTCCCGGAATACTATATTGGGGTGTCATATAAGTACAACCAGGAACAATGACATTTTTTTCATCTCCATCAACACAGATAGGTTTATAGTTAATTTTATTCTTTCCCGTGCCAATTAAAGTACCCGGCGGAGCAACAACAATTGCTTGTCCAAAAGTGGGGTTAAACATAGCTTTATCGCCCGTAATGATTATAAAATCTGCCATTGTTAAAATCTCCTCAATAAATAGAGAGGTACTCCGCGATCGCTAATTTCCAACTTGAAAAATTTGTTGATTTGTTCAAAATTAAGTGTTTTTTGTTCCCCTCAAATCTCCCTCAAATCTCCCTCAAATCTCCCCTCCTGGGAGGGGAGTTAGGATTTGATAGATTTTTATTCTATATTTGTACCTCATATACCTGGAATATGCTGTATCTTTCAAATTGAGCGATCGTGATACTCAACAGAATCTTAAAGTTGGTAGTGGAGTGGCACATCTAATTTTGTGCGTTAGATTTTGGGGCGGGTTTATTTGATCCGATGCTTAAACTCGTTAATTTAACGGGGAAACCTGCCCCTACTATTGCACTATTTAAGGTGTGTCACTCTACTACAAGAGGGGCGATCGTACTAGGGAGAAATTTTTAATGGTAAGGTGAGCCATGCTGAGGATCAGATGGAATCTCTTGCCCTAGTAAGCCACGACGCGGAAACCTTTATCACCGAATGCCCCACGGGATGCGTAACTGCGGGCGGTGGAACTGATATAATACGGATCTGTTTGGTAAGATCCGCCTCGATGTACTGCATTTTCTGACCCTGTTTTTGTGAACCATCCATCTTCTCCATTTTTTGGTGCGCCGTCATAGTTAGGATGCCAATCATCCTGACACCATTCGCTAACATTTCCATACATATCATATAAGCCCCATTGATTGGGTTTCTTCAATCCCACTTGCTTGGTCTCTCTATTGCTGTTTTGAGCAGACCAGGCATATTCTCCTAATTGATCTTCATTGTCTCCAAAGTAGTATTTGGTTTGTGTTCCTGCCCTGCAAGCATATTCCCATTGCGCTTCAGTGGGTAATCTAAATAACCAATTTCCTTTTGATTTCATTTTTGAGGTTAGTGCTTTTAAGAATGTGTCATCACGCCCCCCTCGAACGTACTCCCAACTTACTTTCACGGGGTGATCTTGAAGAGCTGGGTCTCGTTCTATAGAATTTTCCATCACAGCATTCCATTGTGCATTGGTCAAGGGATATTTCCCGATGTAGAAAGGACGGCATGAGACAGGATGTTGGGGCATCTCCCGTGAATTTCCTTCTAAGGAACCCATCAAGAAATTGCCACCAGGGATATATACCATCTCTAAGAAAATTTCATCCCCTAAGTGTAACACTAGCTGCATATGGCGATTTATGACTTGCTGAATATAGCCATAAACGGCTCCTACTGTAGGAACAGCATCATGATTATCGCCCAAATTGGGTTCAGTTTGAACAGGAATCCTTGCTATAGCTAATTGTCCAGAAGTAATATTTACTGTATCAATATTTCCCGAAATTTTCCCCTTTACAGTTAAATCCTTACTTATATACTGATTGCCATTCACATTTAATTTGTAGTCTCCTGGATCTTTAGTTCCAATACCAACATTACCTTTACTAGGCATCAAGACAATATGATCTTTGGCATCATTGCCACTTCCAATCTCCAAAGTTGTAGCTCTCCCTTTACGTCGGTAATAGCGTATCCACGCTGCATCACCACTATTATCGCCAGGAGGTTTAGCAAACATAATGCCGTTGTTCTCACAGTTCCCGAAGCTGGGTGTAATAGCACCTTCAACTTTTAAATCTCCATCAATCTTTAAACTTCCTGTTAAAATTGCTAAGTTTGAATTCGCACTTCCTCCAGAACGAAGAGTTAAAGCGTTACCATTGGAGTTTGGTAATGATATACCTGAATATTGCCTTTCCTCAACGTCAAGAGTAATTTTTTCTCCCGAAATTGTCAGTTTTGCCAACTTTACAGCATTATCAGGTGTTGTATTCTTAAACATCAAAATTGGTTCTTCCTTCCAACGAGTAAAGCTATCTTCGATATTTTCTTGCTGTTCAGTATCTTCATTATATTTGTGAGAAAATTCGATATAAAGTTCACTGTCACATTCAGGAATATTCTTAGTTATCTCTTTTTTTAAAACAATCAAATTTCCCTGACTATCTATAGCTGAACCAGATTGAATTTTTACCTGATTTTTATCCTCAGTAAATGTAACCTCAAGTCCTTCAATGATTCCTGAAACATGAAGACTTTTGTTTTGGTAACGAAGGCGATCACTCAGATATTGATGTTGAAGTTCAAAGTCATTTTCTAATAGATATTGTCCAGGAAAATAGTTAGGGTGTTCGGTGGCAAAGTTAGTAAAATCAGTAGTTTTAGCCATGGTTTTCTCCTTCAGTTTAGTTGAATGATTTAATTGAAGTTCCTATAATCGTGGGGATAGTCTTACCTTCGATAAGTTTTCCTGCTTCATTTTTACGACAAATTTGTAAAATATCTTGGGGAGGAACTGCATCTAGATTAAATTTTTTTTCTAGTAATATATGATTATACGAATGCTGATTAATTATTAACCAGGCTTGAACAATTACTTTTCCTTTAATTTTAACATTATTGATATTTTTAATAGTTACTGTTAATTTATCTATGGTTTGCATAAATTGTTGGTAGTATAGGGTACGCTTAATTATAATTTTCTTATTTTCCCTCCTAGTTTCTGGTGTGAGTAAATGAAACTCAGAAATATCATCTTTTAGACGGACTGTGATTTTATTGAGCAAATCTGTGGTAACTAGGTTAGGTTCGGTTATTTCCACAATAGCTTCTAACTCTATTTTTTCAATAATTGCTGTAATATCAGGCTGCAAATCTTGAATTTTTGGTGCTGCAAATGTCTGAAAACAGTAGGGTTGAGTCCACAGGAAATCTGTAATCCTCATTCCGTATGGTTTACTTTTTCGTTGAAAAATTGTATTTCCTTCAATAATTTTTTGGGCATCGTTTAGACGACAAATTTTCAAGACAGGAGATAAATTTAACGGTTGCTCTAGTTGCGATCGCTTAGTAATCTGCATCGTTAGCATCAGAATTTTTAAAGTATAATATGTCTGTGCTGGTTTTTCCCTGTCAATAATTGCTTTAGCAATTTTAGCCTCTTGCCAATAGTTATTAGGGTAACGAATATTGGAAGTTATTTGAACTTGAAAATAATGGGGGAAATTATCAAATTCGTCGAATATTTCAACTTGATCTTCAAATCCCGAGTTTTTTAGATAAAGACCCAATATTTCAATTAATCCTTGTTTGGTTCCCCGCAAACTATAGAGCCCCACAATTTTCTGTATAAAGGCTCTTTTAGCTTCTACTTTCCAATCATCCCGTAAACTTAAGGCTACCCAACCTGCTAACCAAGGTAAAAATTCCTCTGGTGTTTCTTGAGGATTAAAATAGAGATGAATCAGATCTATAATTTCTTCTAATCCTGGTAAATTTTGACTTTTACCTGTAATAATTTGTGCTTGATTTTGTGCTTGATTAGGAGTTTCATCAAGCCCACTAAGAATCTTTTCAAAAGCCAGTAAAAATCTACCCAGAAAAACCTCTTCTTGGAGAATAGCTGGTAAATATTGTTGATAGTTACTACTTAATTTCTTTTCTTCCATTATGCACCTCTACTAATACTGTAAATTGGCTATCTTTTAGTTCAATTAATTGATTCTCAGTCAGATATTTTTCTGATTGACCTTCCTGATTTGTGTCTAGAATAGTATTCTGATTATTATCTTTAATTAAAAGACTTTCCACATAATCCACCCCTTCTAAATCATTTAGTAATTTATAGATTTCTGAGAGATAAATACTCCTGCCAAACGGCCATCCTTTACCCTGCCAATATTTACCAGATTCCAAAGGGTGAAAAAACAGCTTAATTTCCGTATTAGCTTTTTTGATTAAATCTTCTGCTTTTGCGCCATCTTTCAGAATTAATTCTGCTTCTATGGATATAGATAGATATTCAGGTTCTACAATATGCAGACGAGTGGTTAAAAGTTTTCTTTCCTCAAGAAAATTTAATAACTTGGTTTTATTATCTGTTGTTACTTGATAATTCTGTTCAGGAACAACGACTAAACTAATATGTCCTGGAGCTAAAGTATCAACACCTGACTGCTCTGAGTTGGGCTTTAAATGTCGTTGTGCTAAACCCTTAACCCGTGCAATTTTCAAATCATTACAGTCTTGAGATTTATTCCAATCTTCGAGAACTAATTGTTCATAATCTTCAATGGTAACTGCCCGATAACGATGGCGTAATTCCAATAAAGTCTGCTGAATTTCTAATTGCAAACTTTTGTGTTTTTCTTGGGCATAAACATTAGGTAATTCCCATGTTTTTCCCTTAAGTAAACTAACAAAGCTGGCGTAATTTTTATCAGGAATTTGATTAACTCGATAGAGAGTCATTTCCGTTAACCATGCCAACAATTCAATCAAAATAATTCCCGTATCCGTGGGATTATGATCTGTCCATTCAGGATATTCCAGAGGAATTTGAGCAATTGCCTCTTCTACTAATTCGGCATAAGTGCGATCGTCTAAATTGGGTAAGGGTAAGGTCATGTTACTTTGCTCCTTCAATAATTAATAATTAACAATTAACAATTAATAATATCAAATCCGGTTAAACAGTTATAGATAGGTTAACTGTTTAGGAGTCAGGAGTCAGGAGGACTGAGTCAGGAGAAGAAAGAATTAGAAAGATGAGCGTAGTTATGGCGATTGGAGAATTTTTTTATGTCCAATTAAACGGATTTGATATAATACCAAATCCGGTTATCATGCATTAGGAGCCATGTAAAAATAAGTTGTACAAATTTGATCTGGGATAAATTGTGAAATATAGCTTCCATTAAAAAAACTGTTCAGGTTATTTTTACACGAGTCATTACCTTTTTCAAATTCCCAATCTCCCCATTTCCCAATCTCCCCATTTCCCAATCTCCCCATCTCCGAATCTCCCCATCTCCGAATCTCCCCATCTCCCAATCTCCGAATCTCCCAATCTCCCCAAAATGAGCGATCGCTGATTTGATTTTCTCCTTGATTAGCTAACATTGATAGTATGATTGCCCGAATAAATCAAAGTATCAGCATTCAGGGATAAATTAGCGTCTGTTGAATCCGGTTTTATTTCCAGAGAATCAACATGATCTACCCCAGGAATAGCTTGAATAATAGCGTAAAAGTCTGATTTTTCAGGGTGACGACCAAATTGCCATCCCTTGCCACTACCACCCGTTAAGGGATGAAGAAAGGCTTCCAAACGCTGTTTAACGCTATTTCTCACCCTATCTACCCCTTCAAGAGATACGGGAGTTATGGTGGCAGTAACGGTGACTTCTTGCCATTTTGGGGCTGAAACGATTAAATCTACCGTCCCTTCACAACGGGAACGAATAAAGGTTTCAACTTGCTCCAATAAAGCTAAACTCGGAACAGGTTGGCGATCGCTACTCTCGGGCAGAATAATCAGTTGAACTTGACCCACACGACGGTTAATTTCCCGCATCATTCGGTCAAAGCTCTTTTTTTGATCATCGTTGAGCTTCTCCTTTTTCTGATTGAGAGTCTCTTCAAATGAGACATCAGGTTTAGTCGGATCTAGCCAAAAATTTTCATTTAATGGACTAAAGTTACTTGTCATCAAATCTGGTGTAACGACTTTAACTCTAGCAACATCAGTGGAAGCTTCATAAGCCAAATCTGCCATATCCTGTGCGGTAACAGCGCGATTTCTGTGACGGAGTTGCTTGGGTACTCTTTCTTTGAGATGATCTAAAGTTTCTTGTTCGGCACCTCCTGCTGATGGTTCGAGATTAATTACCCCATCGATGTAGGGAATTGTCGTTTTTAGCTGACTGATGGTTTCCGCAGCAATGTTTCCCTGTTCACCTCCTCCCGTGCGATACAAAGAGAGTCGAATATTATTACGTCCCCGAGGCGGAATCATCCCCGCTAGTCCATCCCCAAAGCGAATTTCTCCCGTTTGTCGGTCTAAAATATAGTGGCGATCGCCCGCGCCAGAACTATAAAAATCAGCTACTTCATGCCATTTTACCCAAACTGCTTCAATTTCTCCTGTATCATCTCGAATTAATTTAACTCGATCGACTTCTAATTCAGGGGAAATTTGTCCTTCTTCAACTTCTAATTGTTGTCCCTGCAAAATCGGGGTATTATTAGCCACAAAAACTTGATTAGGATCGGCGTTACTAGACCCTAATATTTCTTCTGTGATAGTGCTTGCTTGAATAGCCCACATGGTATTAGTTAAGATGCGATCCAGACGGGGTTTAACTCTAAAGTTGCCACTTTGCCAGCGAATTCGTAACCAATATAATTGTTGACCAATGGTTTCTGTTTTACTCAAATCTGCGGGAGCAATAAATTGAATTAAACCCCGTGGATAAAAATTTTTAGTTTCATCTTTTACCCCTAATGTTTGCCATCCTAGATTACTAGAATATTCCCAAACAAATTCGGTTTGTGTCGGGTAAATAACTCGACTGCCTTGACTATAATTTTCTTGAAGATTTTCCTTGACAGTAATTTCCTTCTTATTCTTATCAATATTATTTATGGTATAGCTACCGTATTGTTTTAGTTTGGATGGGCTTTTTATTTCAATAATATCCCCTTTTCCCCAACCCGTAATATCGTCTAATTCTAGTATTTTTTGTTCGACATTTACTTCTTTTGTGAGGAAAGTTTCTGTTGTTATATCCTTGGATAATTCTTCGGGTAATGGTGACTGTACCTGAGCATAAAGGGTGACATTTTTATTTTCAAAGGATTGAGTAAATCCAAGATAAAGTGTGGGGTCTTCGTCTACTGTAGGAGTAAAGGGTCGAAAATAACGATTTACAGGAGTATCCTTATCGTACTTTTTGTTAACTGTTGAAGTGAGGATAACTTCGTTTTTTTCGGAGTTTATTGATTCTATTTGATATTTGTCAGAATTATTATCGGAATTATTAATGGTGAGAAAATCACCAACGGTTAATCCTTTAACTTCACCTAAACTCAGTAATTTATCGCCGACTTTAGCTTCTTGTTGTAATTGGGTGATAAAAGGAAAAGGATGAGAATAGATCGAGTCATTATTAGCAAAATAAATAGCGTTTTCAGTTATGGTAAATTCATAGGTTAATTTTAATG
>JAAUYJ010129513.1_pt1 | contig 11976 bp, 8 predicted proteins | sample 7278031 | NCBI WGS metagenome assembly JAAUYJ01 (sample SAMN14350222, study PRJNA611818) | marine sediment metagenome | isolation source: surface marine sediment (1.8m) | place: French Polynesia: Moorea | collected 2018-08 | reverse complement strand
GATTGATCATGGCCACGTATTCCGGCATGACCGAGGAGGCGCCGTGCAGCACGATCGGAAAGCCCGGCACGCGGCGTTCGACTTCTTCCAGGATGTCGAACCGCAGCGGCGGCGGTTCCTCCCCGGGCTTGACCTTGAACTTGTAGGCCCCGTGCGAGGTGCCGATCGAGATGGCCAGACTGTCCACGCCGGTCTGCCCCACAAATTCCTCCACTTCTTCGGGTTGGGTAAAGTGGGATTTTTCAGCCACCACCTCGTCCTCGACCCCGGCCAACACCCCCAACTCCCCTTCTACGCTGACGTCGAAATCATGGGCGAATTCGACCACCTTGCGGGTGAGGGCCATGTTCTCCTCAAAAGGCAGGTGGGATCCGTCGATCATCACGGAAGAAAAACCGCTTTCGATGCAGGCCTGACAAAGCTCGACGGAACTGCCGTGATCCAGGTGCATGGCGATCGGGATCGGATGGCCCAGGGCTTCCGCCATGGCCACCGCGCCCACGGCCAGGTGGGGCAGCATGGCTGCATGGGCATATTGGCGGGCGCTGCCGGAGACCTGCAGGATGACCGGCGACTTGGATTCCACACAAGCGGTGATGATGCCCTGGAGCTGCTCCATATTGTTGAAATTATAGGCCGGAACGGCGAAGCCTTCGGTCATGGCCTGCCGGAACATTTCGCTGGTGTTGACCAGTCCCAGATCCTGGAAGTAAATTTTGTTGAGCATGGTCTTGGCTCCCGTTGCGGAAGTTTAGCCGATGGCGGTACGTCTGCCATGTCGTCCGGCAATTGGGCGCGATGAATTGAATGGCGGGGGTGCGGCTCCGCAACACTTGGTGGTGCAGGTTCGGAGACTGTTAGAGCATTATCGCGCCGGCGTTTTTGTGAAGTCCTTGGGGTCTTTACTGAATTCTCTTGGTTTCGGCGGCTGTGCCGGGCCTCAGGGGCCCATGGGCGGAATCTGCGTGCCCCAGTTGATCACCATGTTTTGCATGTCGATGCTGTAGGGATACTGGCTGAGGAAATTAAGGCCGAGTAGTCCCTCGTGTGATGTTTGGGGGCCCTGATGGCGAATGATCAGGGTGCGCATGCCTTGCTGCGAATGGGGGCCTACACTCACGGTATCCATGACGACCGCCTGGGCATCGATCACATCGCCGCTCGCGACACGAATTTTGGCATTCACCTCCGGCCGGACCCCCAGACGGCTTGCGAGCGGCGCGTGCAGGACGGTCGACGAGGCTCCGGTGTCCAGCACGAGCTGGGCGTCGACCTGGCGCCCGCTGTAAGTAAGGGTCGTGGGGACGAGGATGACGTTGTTCTTGACGACGATCTTGGTCTGCTGTTGTCTGGGGGACTTGCGCGGCCGCGATGACCGCGGCGCCAAAGGCTCGAGCTCGGTGTCGGCGTTGTGCTGCTTGGCATCAGCCGAAGGATCGTATCGGATTTCGTCCTTCACCATGACCTCGGTGGCGTCTTCGGGCGGCGGCTCCTGTGAGAAGTGCTTGACACCCTCGGCATCCGTCCAGATATAGATGCGAGCGGCGGGAAGGGTGGCCGGCATCAAAAGAGTCGCCAGAACGACACTCATTAGAACGATGGTCCGCATGACAGGAACTCCTCAGAGGGTCGGCAAGATCGATACGCTCAGGAACGTTACGCACGTTCTGACCAAGAATGCAAAGGCCACAGGATACCCGAGCTGACGGAAACATCCATCGAATCGCAGACTCCCATGATATAAATATTCGTCAGAACCTGTCAACCAGACCCGCCACCGATCTTGCAGGGTGTGACGAACCCTTGGGATGTCTATACATCCCGCCGGCGTGCATCCAGGGCTCTATTGCAAATATACCAGGTCCGCAGAGGAGCATATGCCGCGGCAATGGCCCTGAAGTACGACGCTCATCAAGAACAAACCTGGTGCGCATATCCGTCGATCGCCCTGCTGCCGATGACGCCTGTCACCAGACCGTATTGCACCGGCGGCGCTTTGCAGTACGCGTTTTAGCGCCAACCGGCAGCCGGTCGGTATTTTCTTCCAAGCACCTGTTCAGGCCAGACACGGCGAATCGGGCTCGAATAAGAAGCTGCATTGTGGCCTCACCGGCAGAGCCATGACCTGCGGGGATAATGGCTGACAGACGCCGTGGGTATCATGATGCTGGCCCGGAAATGGGTTGGGAAGAGCTTTCGGACACCACGCGGCTGGCCGCCGGTCAAAGCGCACACCTAAGGATCTGTGGTGGTTTGCTTTAGCCGAAACGCCCGGTGATGTAGTCCTGGGTCAGCTGGTGGCTGGGGTTGGTGAAGATCTGGGCGGTTTCCCCCACCTCGATCAGATCCCCCAGGTGAAAATAGGCCGTGCGCTGGGAGACGCGGGAGGCCTGCTGCATGGAATGGGTGACGATGGCAATCGAAAACTGCTTCTTGAGCTCATCGATCAGGTCCTCGATGATGGAGGTCGCGATCGGGTCCAGGGCGGAGCAGGGTTCATCCATGAGGATGACTTCCGGGCTCACCGCAATGGTGCGGGCGATGCACAGGCGCTGCTGCTGGCCGCCGGACAAGCCGGTTCCCGGCTGGTCCAGACGATCCTTGACTTCATCCCACAAACCGGCTTTGCGCAGGGAGGTCTCCACCTGTTCGTCCATTTCGGACTTGCCCTGCGCCAGCCCGTGAATACGGGGGCCATAAGCCACATTGTCGTAAATGGATTTGGGAAAAGGGTTGGGTTTCTGAAATACCATGCCAACCCTGGCCCGCAAAGGTACCACATCGATGTTGCGATCGTAGATGTCGACCCCGTCGAGAAGGATTTGGCCGGTAACGCGGCAGATGTCGATGGTGTCGTTCATGCGATTGAGGCAGCGCAGGAAGGTCGACTTGCCGCAGCCCGAGGGGCCGATCATGGCAATGACCTGGTTGCGTCCGATATCGAGAGAGACGTTTTTGATGGCATGCTTGTCGTCGTAATACACATCCACATTACGGCAGCTCATGCGTGGATTATCGACGAACAAGTTACCCACCGTCTTGCGGGATTCGCGACCGTAAAGGATGCGTCCGCTTGGCTTGTCTTCTACGGTCGTCCTTGCGGCCACCGGGGTCTTGTTGTCGCTCGATTCGTCTGTGTGTTCCAATTGCGCTTCCATATTTTTTCAAATCGACCGCGGGCCCAATGCCACCCGCCCAAGATCGCTCCTAAATTAGTCAAGAAGCGGGCCGACGTCAAACCAGGGCTTGGATCGGCCCGCTTCAGGTCACGTGCGGACATTGATTACTTGAGCATCAGTTTCTGCATACCTTTAACATCAGAGGCAAACTTTGTACGCTCGTCGTTCGGCATAGGGATCATGCCTTTGTCGGCCAGGTAGCCGTCCGGCCCCCAGGCTTTTTCCGCGGTGAACTCGGCCAGGTATTCTTTCATCCCCGGGATGACGTCCACGTGGGCTGTCTTCACATAGAAGAACAGCGGGCGGGATACCGGGTAGGAGCCATCGGCAATGGCGTCGAAGGTCGGCTGAACACCGTCGACAAAGGACCCCTGTATGATGTCACTGTTCTGGTCGAGGAAGCTGAACCCGAAAATACCCAGCGCCTTGGGATTTGCGTTCAGTTTCTGGACGATCAGGTTGTCGTTTTCGCCGGCTTCCACATAGGCGCCGTCTTCACGCACCGTGTGGCAGATGGCCTTGTACATCTTCTTGTCTTTTTTCTTCATGGCCGCAATCCAGGCGAACTTCTTGGCCCCGGCTTCCATGGCCAGTTCGACAAAGGCGTCGCGCGTACCCGAGGTGGGCGGCGGACCCAGCACTTCAATCTTGTTGGCCGGCAGGGCCGGATTGACGTCCTTCCAGGTCTTGTAGGGATTGGGGATCAGTGTTTCCCCGCCCTTCGGATCGGGAACATCCTTGGCCAGCGCCAGGAAGAGATCCTTGCGGGTCAGTTTCATGGGAGCCGTTTTTTTCGCACTGGCGATGACGATGCCGTCGTAGCCGATCTTGACCTCGATGATCTCCTTGACGCCGTTGGTCAAGCATTTGTCATATTCGGATTTCTTGATGCGGCGTGAAGCGTTGGTGATGTCCGGGTGCTCGACCCCCACACCGGCGCAGAACAGCTTCAGACCACCGCCCGAGCCGGTGGATTCGATTTTGGGGGTCTTGAAGCTGGTGGTCTTGCCGAACTGTTCGGCCACGACCGTGGCAAACGGGTAAACCGTGGAAGAGCCCACAATGCTGATGTAGTCACGCGCGGAACCGGCAACGACCACACCTGCCGTGGCCAGGAAAGCAACGGCCGTAAGTAGAATTGGCGTTTTTCTAATCATTAATTCCTCCTTGAACCATTGGGTTGATGAACTGAAAAAAAACAAGGCCCGACCTTGCAGGCCAGTGCCAAAATAAACGCCAAAATTTAAGATTCCGTTAGGGCCTTAAAAAAATGTCCAAATCGGCACCTTTCATCTTGTTGGAGCAGAAAGCCCCATGCCGCCTACCATCGGCGTTCGAAACGCTTGCGCAAATAGACCGCCGTGGCGTTCATGATGATTAAAAACGCCAGCAGAACCGTAGTGGCGGCAGATGTGCGTTCCACGAAAGCCCGCTCGGGGCTGTCGGCCCAGAGGAAGATCTGAACCGGCAGCACAGTGGACGGATCGGTGAAACCGCCTGGTATATCCACGATAAAGGCCACCATGCCGATCATGAGAAGCGGGGCGGACTCCCCGAGGGCCCGGGCCATGCCGATGATGGTGCCGGTCAGAATACCGGGCATGGCCAGCGGCAAGACATGGTGGGACACCATCTGCATCTGGGAGGCCCCGATCCCCAGCGCGGCCTCGCGGATGGAAGGCGGTACCGACTGAAGCGAAGCCCGGCTGGCGATAATAATGGTCGGCAGCGTCATGAGCGTCAGCACGAGACCACCCACCAGGGGTGCTGAACGCGGCAGGCCAAAGAAGTTGAGGAAGACGGCCAACCCCAGGAGGCCGAAGACAATGGATGGGACCGCCGCGAGATTGTTGATGTTGACCTCGATCAGATCGGTCCACTTGTTCTTGGGCGCAAATTCTTCAAGATAGACGGCCGCCGCGATGCCGATCGGGAAAGACAGCAGCAGGGTCACCAGGAGGGTGTAGAAGGAGCCCATCACCGCGCCCCAGATGCCGGCCAGTTCAGGTTCGCGCGAATCGCCGGCGGTAAAAAGGGTGCGATTCAGGCGTTTTTCGATCCGATTGTCCTGGATCATCTGGTTGATCCAGGCGAGCTGCTTGTCTTTGATCCGCCGTTCACTTTCAGGCACGTCCTGACGAAAATGGCCCTTCATGAACATATCGACGTCATCGTCGGCCGGAACCCAGACCGCAATGGTGTTGTCGATCACATCCGGGTTGTCCAGCACCATGTTACGGAGCTGAAAAGCGCCGCCGCTGCTGGCCAGCCTGTAGAGCATGCGCTTGTCGCGACGCCCTTTGACATCCGGGAACATGCGGCGCAGGGACTGTTTCACGAGTCCGGGATAATCCGCCGTGGTCAGGGATTCACGGGTCAGGATTTCGGGGTCGAAAAAGACGTCGAGTTTCAGAAAGGTCTGCTGAAAGGCCGGATAGCCTTTGGCGAAGATACTGATGAACAGAATCGAAAGAAATATGAGACTGGCGACAATGGCCGCGATGCCGTAGAGGCGAAACCGTCTTTCAGCTCGATAGCGTCGGGTCAGTCCGGCGTTGACGATATCGATCGCTTTGCGTCGGGGGGCGGATCCGGATGACTGTAATTGAATATTATTCATACTGCTCCCGGTATTTGCGCACCACCCGAAGGGCGATCACGTTGAGCATCAGGGTGACGATAAAGAGCACCAGCCCCAGGGCGAAGGCGGCCAGGGTCTTGGGGCTGTCGAATTCCTGGTCGCCCACTAGAAGGGTGACGATTTGGACGGTCACCGTGGTGACGGTTTTAAGCGGGTTGGCGGTCAGATTGGCGGCCAGTCCCGCCGCCATGACAACGATCATGGTTTCGCCGATCGCGCGCGAGATGGCCAGCAGAACCCCACCCACGATGCCGGGCAGGGCCGCCGGTAGAACAACCTGCCGAATTGTTTCCGACTGGGTGGCCCCCAACCCGTAGGAGCCGTCCCGCAGGGCCTGGGGGACGGCGTTGATGACATCGTCGGAGAGCGATGAAACAAAGGGGATGATCATGACGCCCATCACCAGTCCTGCGGCCAGAGCGCTTTCGGAAGAGACGTCGAGGCCGATCGTGATACCCGCATCGCGGATTACCGGGGCGACGATCAGGGCCGCAAAGAACCCGTAGACCACTGTCGGTATGCCCGCCAGGATCTCCATCAGCGGTTTGGCCACCGCCCTGAACTTGCGGTTGGCATATTCGGACATGTAAATCGCCGACATGAGACCGATCGGTACAGCCACCGACATGGCGATGGCCGATATCATCAGGGTGCCGGCAAAGACCGGGATGGCGCCGAAAGCCCCGGAGGACCCGACCTGGTCTTCGCGGATGGCCATCTGAGGGCTCCACTTCAGCCCGAACAGAAAATCGGTCAAAGGGATGACCTGGAAGAAGCGAATGGCTTCAAAAAGCACCGATAAAACGATGCCGATCGTGGCGAAAATGGCAATGGTCGAGCAGGCAATCAGAATCCATTTGATGATGCGTTCGACCTGGTTGCGTGCCCGCAGACGACCACTAATCCTCTGGCGCAAGATAGCGGTCGCGACCATGCAGACGGCCAGCGCCACGACCGCCAGGGCCATATTGCTCACGCCCTGCAGACGGCGGTAGTGATCGGCGGCTGCCTGCATGCTCTGGTCGATCTTAGTGGAGACGACATTTCCGCTGACCAGGTTTTTGATGTCGTTTACCACGAGGTTCAACCGGTCCGGGGGCAGCGTGCGGATCTCCTCCGGTAGCTCGCTGACCACGATCTGGGTGATTAGGCTGGACTCGAATACGGTCCAGGCCGCAAAGATGACCAGGGACGGGATCGCGCACCACAGGGCCGTCAGCAGCCCATAATAGATCGGACGCGAGTGCATGCCGACGAGACCGGCACGATCACCTGCCACGGCGAACGCCCGGCGCCGGCCAATAAAAAAGGCGCCGAAAGACAACAATATCAGCACCATGAAAGTAAAGGTTGGGGTGATCATAAAATGTCGATCCTGTCTGCCATGTGCATCCGGAACGCAAAACGTTCAGATGGCCCTACCTATGGAGCGCTTGTTAGCAATTGGTTAGCAAAGTGTTTTTATCCCGTTAGTTTTTTACCAGAGGTGTGTGAGCGAAAATCGGAATTAGAAGTTTATCGGCAGGTTATGGCAATGGTGCCCGAGCGGCCGCACTGACCGGTGCGATGCTTTCGATATCTCACCAGATGGTGTGTGCCCGATCAGACGGACAAGCTGTATAATCCCGACGCACGGCACCCTTTGAATATACGTCAATAGCTTGCATGGCGAACGATTTCACCCTCGATCAGGTAGATCACTTCTTCGGCGATGTTGGTGGCATGGTCGGCGATGCGCTCGAGGTGCCTGGAAATCAGGTAATAATTCATCAGAAAGACGATCAGGTCGGGGTGAGCGTTCATTTCCTCGCGGATCAGGCGGTAGGCCTGCCGATGGATGTCGTCGACCTCGTCGTCCATGGTGACCACCTTGAAGGCCAGGTCGACATCCATGTTGACTAGGGCGTCGAGGCTCAATTTGAGCATTTCTTCGGTGGTCGACGCCATGGGTTCGTAATCGAAGAAGAACTGTGAGGTCCGGTTTTTGTCGAGGGTCGCGATGCGCTGGGCGATGTTGACCGCTTCATCGGCAATGCGCTCCAGATCGTTGTTGATCTTGATGACCGCGATCAGAAACCGCAGATCGATGGCCACCGGCTGGTGCAAGGCCATGATCTTGAGGCACTCTTCCTCGATTTCGACTTCCATTTCGTCGATCTCGTGATCGGTCTTTATGATTCGTGCGGCGATTTCGGGGTCGATATTCTCAATGGCCTTCCAGGACTGGCGGACCCTTTCCTCCACCATGGCCCCCAGGGAAAGAATCATTTTTTTGACTTTTTCGAGCTCTTTCTGAAAATGGCGCGCCATGAATTTGCTCCTTGTGCCGTAAGCATACCTGCTCGATTTATGATCTGGCTTCGAATTCTTTAGCTAAGGAAGGCTATCCGGCAGCATGAACGGGTGACGTTTGTCGTCCGAGTGATAGATCGAGGTTTGGCCAGGTCCTGAATGTGCGCGGGATTTAGCGGGATAAATGTTAGGGTTGTGCTAGCGTTATGTTAGGATCTCGATAAATCTGCCGTGCGCCCAGTTTTAGTGCCATTTTTAAGTTAGAACCTGTGGGTGCATAATATTTAAAGTCGATTCAACCCAAAACGGCTCAAAACTCAGAGATTGAATAACTTCCGGTGCCAGTGGCCGATAGCCAGGACTTCGCCCAAGCGATCGAAATCAAGCGGTGAGGATTTTTTAAACTGACGAGGCCGGATGATTTTGGTCGCACGGCAAGTACGGGTCATAGATTCAGCGTGTCCCTGCTTAACGGCAATTCGCCGATCCTGCGATCGTCGACACGAATATCATCCTTACGGAATGTTGGTCGGGCGTTAAAATCGGGTTATTTCTTGATGAAAAAGCACCCCCCATTCGGATAACGCTGCCGCGAGGGTTCAACAGGTGGCCCATTTGAATTTTTTTTTGACAACAAAATGAATAATTTCATATACTCTACAGAATAACAGGGAATGTCACAGGCACGCGGCTTCCAGCGGTGGTCACGCTGGTCTGAAAATCCACCGTTCCGCAACAAGCGATTCTGGCCCGCCCGATCCGACCGGAGAGTAGCGTCCTTTGACCAAAGGCGCCAGTCTCAAGCTGCCGGCGCGGTTGCTCACCGAGGATCCACAATGCGACAGGAAGGATGGGTTTATGAGTGAAAAGGCCCCCCACGACAGCCGTCAGACCGATGTGACATTCAGACTCTTCGAGCTCATCACCGATATGGACTTCGAGGAGCAGATGAGTCTGCTCGAAGAACTCGAAAAGAAACAAACCCGCAAAACCCGCAAGCACAAACGGCGCAATACGCACCTGACTGTCTATTATGCCACCCATGACCGCGCTTACCGGGACATCATTCAGAATATCAGCCCCACCGGTGTGTTCATCGAAACAAGCGAGCCGTTTAACGTCGGCCAGGAAATTCTTTTAAATTTTACCCCCACGCGTCACGCCGAACCGGTGAAGGTCCGGGGGCAAGTGGTGCGCATCACGGATGAAGGTATTGGGGTTAAATTTATCCGGCAGGCACCCCGGGACTGACGCCGGGCCTTCCGCCTCCCCCGACACGCCACCCCTCCCTCCCCGTCCGGGAGGATCTGAATTTCATCCCCCAAGTCCAGCCATGTCGTTGCTGTTATTTTAGGGCAGGGTTGTTGAGACCTGAAAATAGAAGGTTTGATTCGTTGAAATACGCGGCCGGCTGAAGATCGATTTCAAGTCTGGTTGGTCAGCGCCGGAAGGTTCCCGGTTCGGGTATGGCAGGACAAGCCGCTCCGGCCCCTACCGGCGGCGGAAGCTTCGCGTAACCGTTGTCAAGAAGGGAGGAGAACGGAGAAGGTACTGCCTCGGCCCAGCTTGCTGTCGACCGTCACCTGTCCCCCATGGGCCTGAACGATGTGCTTCACGATGGCCAGCCCCAGCCCGGTACCGCCCATCGGCTGGCTGCGGGCCTTGTCCACGCGATAGAACCGTTCAAACAGCCGCGCCAGGTGGATATTGGCGCTGCCGCAGCCTTGATCGGAGATATGGATGCCGGTGACGCCGTTGCGGCGTTTCACGTCGATGGCCACCACACTGTCGCTGTCGCTGAATTTGATGGCGTTATCGAGCAGGTTGAGAATCGCCTGTTCGAGAAGCGTAGCGTCGACGCGGGCCTTCAAGTCAAGCTCCCCCCCCCGGTCGATGGTTATGTTTTTTTCATCGGCCTGGCTCTGACAGACCTGAACCGCGGTCTGGATGACGTCACCCAGGCGTGTTTCGGTAAATTCGAGCGGCGATTCGGAATCGTCGACCGCGCGCTCGATGCGTGAAAGGGAAAGCAGGTCTTCGACGATGGAATTCAGGCGGTTGACGTGCTTGACGATGATCCCTAAAAATCTTTCGGTGTCTTCTTTGGAGTCAACTTCCTTGTTGAACAAAGTTTCCACATAGCCCTTGATGGCGGTCAAGGGGGTTTTGATTTCATGGGAGACATTGGCAACGAAATCGCGCCGCATATTTTCGAGCCGGCGTAGCTTGGTGACGTCGGCCATGACCAGCAGCGTCCCGATACGGGCCCCGTCGGTATGCAGAATCGGAGAACTGCGGATGTACAGGATGGTTTCACCGGGCGTGAAGAGGGTAACGTCGCTTTCCTGTTCGTCGTCCGTGGCCAGGGCCTGCCGCACAAAGGTTTGCAGTTCGATATTGCGGACAACTTCCTGAACACTGCGACCCGTCGCCTTTTCACGTTCGTTCTCGAACATCCCGGCCGCCGCGCGGTTCATGCTGATGATGGCTTCGTTGGTATCGATGGCCACGACACCCTCATGCATGCTGGCCAGGACGGTTTCCAACTCGTTGCGCTGATCGATGACGGTTTTGATCCGGCGATCGAGTTGATCGGCCATTTGGTTCATGGCCTCGGCCAGGCTGGCCAGTTCCTCAGTGTCAGGAATGGCCAGCTTGTGCTCCAGATTGCCACTTGAAAAGACATCGGCGCCGATGCGCAGTTCTTCGATGGGGCGGCTGATTTTGCGGGATGCCAGAAGGCTGATCAGCCCCACCAATACGGCAATCACCAGGCCGCCGCTCGCCATGCGCCACTGGATGGCCCGCTTTTGCTCGTCCAGAAAGACCACCGGCAGGGCCGCCCGGGTCACGGCAATCAGGCGTTCCCCCTCACGCATCGCGGTGGCGACATACATCAGGTTGCGATCGAGGGTATTGCTGTAGCGTATGGATTGGCCGTAGCCCTCGCGCATGGCCGTAAGGATTTCGGGACGGTCGGCATGGTTGTCCATATGGGTCGGGTTTTCGCGCGAATCCCCCACAACCTTGCCGTCCGGGAGAATGACGGTGAAGCGGGTGTCGGTCAACTGTCCGGCATCACTGCAGATTTTCTCAATCCGTTCGAACTGCTGGGTCTGAAAATAAAGTTTGATCTGGTTCTGGAGCAGGGCGAGGTGATCCTGGAGGTCAAAAGCCGTCTGCTTTAGAAAAAAATAGTTCAGGGCATTGGAGGCAAACCAGATCGCAACGGCCAGGGAGGCCAGGGTAATCAGAAAGAAGGAAGGAAATATCTGCCAGGCAAGCTTTTTTTTCTTCTTCATGGAGTGTCTTTGAAGCGGTAGCCGACGCCGCGAACAGTTTCGATGTATGCTCCGCATTCACCGAGTTTTTTTCGCAGGCCCACGATCTGGACGTCGACAGAGCGATCCGTGACCGGATAATCATCTCCCCGCACCATATCCACGATCTGCGATCGCGTAAAGACCCAACCGGGCCGTCGTGCCAGAATGCTCAAAACCTGGAACTCGGTGTAGGTGAGATTGACGGGGGCGCCGTTGATATGAACTGTGCGCCGGCCCGGATGAATTTCGATCTCGTTGACCTGGATCACGGCCGTCTCGTCGGGCGGCTCCTTGAGTTGGCGACGTATGCTGGCGCGGGCGCGGGCGATGAGGATACGCGGGCTGAAGGGTTTGGTGACATAGTCGTCGGCACCCAGTTCCAAGCCGGTAACCACGTCGGATTCTTCACCCTTGGCGGTCAGCACGAGGATGGGGATGTGTTGGGTCCGGGGGTCGCTTTTCAAACGACGGGTCACCTCGAGTCCGTCGATATCGGGCAGCATCAAATCCAAAATCATCAGATCCACCGATTCCGCCTTGG
>JAAUYJ010095330.1_pt1 | contig 11977 bp, 12 predicted proteins | sample 7278031 | NCBI WGS metagenome assembly JAAUYJ01 (sample SAMN14350222, study PRJNA611818) | marine sediment metagenome | isolation source: surface marine sediment (1.8m) | place: French Polynesia: Moorea | collected 2018-08 | reverse complement strand
CGGCCTCTTTTTTTCTCGAGTGTCTGCAACAGACGAAGAGGAGGAGGGCCGTAAAAACAAGAAAGAAGGAGAGGGAAAGGGGGGAGCGTTTCCGGAGTTGATCATCTCCGTAATCGAATTTTCATTTCCTCCTCCTATTCTCTTTCTAACCCCTTCCTTATTACTGTAGCATCTTCTACGGACGCGAAATGAACTCCTTCTCCGTCCTCCATTATTGCAGGTTTGATCTCTTGGATACCATGGCGGAGATCCAGCACCACTCTAGTCACCCAAGGGGGAGCAGCCCTTCTCCGACGGTTTCCGCGGCGGCGGCCGCGGCCGCGGCTGCTGCTGCAAACGCTGTGGCCGCCATACCGACCTCTCCAGCCGCAGCGGCGGCAGCGGCAGCCGCAGCGGCGGCTCTCATGCCGGGAGGAGCGTTGGCAACGTCTCCCCTGGCGGCGGCGGCGGGGATAACTCCATCACTCTCTCCTTCATTGGCGGCGGCTGCGGCGGCGAACCCTCTGCTGGCACAGATGGGGCACTTCATCCTAAGCCTGAGAGAGCAGCAGCACAGGCTTCTTCTCCAGCAGCAGCAGCAGCAGCAACAACAACAACAACAACAACAACTGGAGCAGCTCGCCCTGAGCCGTAACCTTTCCGCCGCAGCCGCCGCGGCAAAGGCGGCAAACTCATCTAATCAAAACGCTCCCTTCGATCTCTCGTCCAAAATCAACGGCGCCGCGGCAGAGGCCAAGGAAAGCTGCGGCGGCAGCAGCAACAACAACAACGTCCTGGCCGACAAAAAGTCTGGCGGCGGAGGCGGCAAGTCGGAGGAGCAGCCTCTGGATCTCAGCAAGAAGACGGAGGGGGGAGTGTCGGTGGATGTGAACAGAAATCTAATTGGGGTGAAGAGACTCGCTTCTGCGGTGTCGGCGGAGGGGGAGGAGACGGACCTCAACAGCAACCACAGAAAGTACAGCCGAATTAGCGGGAATGTGGAGGGGAGTGTAATTAGTGCCATAACATCAAAAGTGACGGCGGCAGTGTCGTCCACAAAATCTCCGCCAGCGTCGCCGTCGCCGTCTTCGCCGCCGGTGACGACGTCGGCGGCAGCGGCGGCAGCGGCCGCAGCGACCGCGGCCGCGGGGCTCTACAAGCACGGCTTTGCTTTTCCCACCGCCGCCGCCGCCGCCGCCGCCAACGCGGGCGCCGCAAGGGAGACCTCCACCCTGCAGCAGTTGTACCAGCAGGCCACCGCCGCAGCAGCTGCGTCGCAGCAGCTCCAGCGACAGCAGCAGCAACAGCAGCAGCAGCAACAACGAAAGATCCGTGGCCAACCGGCACGTTCTAGTCCGCTGACGACCTCGTCAGCCATCACCTCGGCGGCGACGCCCTCCTCCTCCTCCTCCTCCGCTCCGGCCTCCGCGGCCAGTTCCTCCTCCTCCTCGTCATCCTCCAACGCCTCCTCCTCCTGCTCTCCGTCGTCGCCCTCAGTACAAAAGTCCCTTAAGCAGATCCTCTCCCCTCAGCTCCACCTGAAGCAGAAGTCTGAGCGCTACGGCTGCAAGTACTGCGGCAAGACGTTCCCGCGCTCGGCCAACCTCACCCGCCACCTGCGCACTCACACTGGAGAGCAGCCTTACCGCTGCCAGCACTGCGAGCGCTCCTTCTCCATCTCCTCCAACCTGCAGCGCCACGTCCGCAACATCCACAACAAGGAGAAGCCGTATCGCTGCCCGCTCTGCGACCGCTGTTTCGGGCAGCAGACCAACCTGGACCGGCACCTCAGGAAGCACGAGAACGACGCCCCCACCATCCTGGACGGCATAAGACCGGGCAGGCAGGGCGCAAAGGAGTTTCTAGTCAGGCTGGGCTTCCTCGAGGAGGCCGGGGTGACGACCTCGGCCAAGGGGGGAGCACCATCCTCCTCCTCCTCCGCGGCCGGTGGGAATACCGACAGAGGGAGGAGCGAGGCGGAGGCGGTGGAAGAGGAAATGGAAGAGGACGAGGAAGAGGAGGACGAGGAAAATGGAATGAGCGAGGAGGAGGAGGAAGAGGAAGAAGACGAGGAGAGGCGCGGAGGGGGGAGCACCGGTGAGGACGACGAAGAAGAAGAGAAGATAGACGTCGCAGAATAAAAAGAAATTAAATGGAACAAAACTTGCTCACGACTTTCTAAGAACCACAAAATTATTTTTCCATGAAATATACTACGAACTTGTATCAAGTGTAAAGAAAAAAGATTGCAGAACGGGTTATTTCTCTCCGGATATCGCGACACGTTCGGAAATAACATGGGCCCAAGTGTCCATACGTCCATTTTACGGCAGCCACGCCAAGCGTAACCCCCATATAGTAGTAGGTATATTGATTGGTACGTAAAACTGATACAATATCAATCATTTTTATGCTTGAGATCACTTTTGTCAGATTCTTCCTTCTTTTGCGCCTACGTTTTGCGGAATTTTTGTTGTAGCATATAGGTCTTTCCTCCGTTTTCCTTGTTCTTTCTTCCGCTTTGTTTCTTCGGAGAAAGACCCATTCTTTGTCGCTTTCTTCCCACATACGTGCGTACAATATAAGTATGTGTGTAACGTAGTAGTATTTCAGCTCCGGATTTGATCTTGCGTTTCCTTTCCCTTTTGTTGCTTGCCTTCATTGAGATTATTACATGTGGATGGAGGCGGCCGTGTACCTGGGCTCGCTCCTCAGCCAGTGCCACCTCGTCGGACGGTACTGCAATAAGGTAGACAAATGTCAACAAACATATTTCCCCTATAAATAATAATATCTTACCTTGATCAAGACCTGCCCAGACCAGGTGTGGGGGAAGAAGTATGCGTAGCATAGCCATACCGCCATGGTCGCCAGCACCAGCAGCACCAGCAGAAGGCCCACCAGGCCAGCGTGGAGCGAAGAGGAAGACTTGCCTGCTTTGGACAAGGAAACAATTGAAACGGGCAATACTACAAACTTGTTGCATTTTTTTCACCTTTTCCTATGCCCACGTCCTCTGCGTCGTCTCCGGCGGGGCGGAAGTCGCTCTGGCGCCACCGGCCGTCCTCATGCTTAAGGGGGAAGAAGTCGCCAAATCACATTGTGACTCCAAATAAAAGAAAAAGTGTTTCGTTGTTGCGAACCTTTCTCTTGATATGCTCCCGGTGTGCCCTTTCGCAATCCGGGGCCTCCTCCACGTGGTTGCTGTCGCATCCGGCGTTCAGCCAGTCCTGGCGGTTCCTGTCGAGGCCGTCGGAACACAGCTGGAGGTTCGGGCACCACTTGCACTAAGAAATTTAAATTTGAATTCAACTTGTTTAATCGTGTGCGAAAGCGTTGTGTGCTTTTAAAGAGTACCTTTAGGTCTTCCGAGTCGCTGTCCCCCAGACACTGGTTGCACGAGCGCTTCCTGTTGCACGTTGAGAGCGCCTTGAAGTAGATGGCCGTGTTGCTGGTGATGTTCTGCTTGGTCAGGCTCACCCGGTGGTACTCGTAGATGGTCTTTCGACGGACGACTGCGCGGGAAAAAGATGTAGTTTGCAACAAATTCCCGCAAATTCAAATTTTTATTTCTCACAGAAAATCGTCCTGTCGATGATGTATGCGTCGGACAGCCCGACCTTGACGGGATGCTCAGCGTCCTCTATGCGGTCGATGACGATGGGCACCGACTTGTAGGCGAAGAATATGTCACCGGTGACGGTCAGGATGGCCTGGAAGGTGAACTGAGGGAGGGGGTCGGACAGGTCCGGAGGAGAGTCCGACGAGACTTGTCCACCGGCGTCTGTCTTTGGCGCCCCTCCGCCGTAGCTGCTTGTGCCTTCCTTGTCCTCGCCGCCGTCGCTTCCCCCGTCACTGCTGTACGGCTTCTCCGGCCTCTGGTTGAGCACTATCTTCCCGGCCCCGTCGCCGCCGTCGCCGCCGCTCACGCCGCCCTGCAGGTGAACGTTGGACCACTCAACGATCAACGCAGTGCCTGGGTAGAACGATAGATGATTGATCACAATTCAAAACTCCAGCTTTGCCTCTTCTCAGCGGTCTATAAATACCGTTGTCCGCATATCTGATCTTTGCGCTTGGGTCCTGCGAGGTGTCGAAGTTGGCCATGAGCGGCGCGATGTACTGCGTGGCGGCCAGCCAGGAGTGCACGTACTTCCCCGTGTACAAGAACCCCCCGGTGGCGATGGTGATGTTGCGCACGTCGTGGCCGTAGAAGGGGAAGCGGAAGTTGAGCGGGATGGTGGCGGCGCGGCGGTACGACTTGGACAGCATCTCGTGCTCGTGGACCCTGCAGGGAGAGGAGAGGCGGCATCATCGGACCGTCATACTTTGACACGGAATAGCATTTTGCAACGGAGAGTGCATTTTTTTCGCAGAAAAAGATCGTGGCAAAACCGGATGAAAAGTCGCCGCACCAGCATGTTTTTACGAGGGCGCCTTCCTAGCGAAGGGAATGTATTCTGATGATTGCACGCCCTAGATCCGAAAACGTACGGGCTTCCCTCTTCACACCAGCACAATTCGACAAAAGAGGAAAAACTGATGTATTCCCCCCAAAAAATAATAAAATAATAAAACTAATATGTTTCGAAATTCAAATTTGAAGTAATGTTCGGCAAACGCACCTGGCCGTCCCCGTGTTGTTGAGCAAGTCTAGGTCGACCCAGATGTCCTCGTATTTGGCGGGCAGGAACTCGTAGTACTTCCTGTCGTCGAACTTTGTCGTCTCGTTGTTCTTGTCCATCTCGTCCCGGATCGTCTGGTTGATCTTCTCCTGCGGGACGTCAAAGTCCTGGAAGATGGTGGGGTCCCGCGGCGGGTGCCGGTCCCAGTCATCGGAATCCGGGTTTGCGGCGTCCGGGCCCCGGTTGCCGCCGCCCGCCGCGGGCAGGTCGCCGTGGCTGGAGACGTCCTCGGGGTTCTCCTCCAGCGGCGAGCGGCGGGGGCGGCGGCCTCGATGGCCATGGCCCAGGAGGTGTATCGAAGGGGGGCCGTCGCCTGGAAAACGAGGAAAAGAAACATGTATCCAAGGAACAGTGACACGAGATGGGCAAGTCAGGCCATCTCCCCTTGAGGAGGGTAGGTAGGAGACGACTTGGCAAGGTGCCACCACGCAGAATGGATACCCGTATGCATAACAAGATACACATCGCCGATTAAGCCCAAGGACCGCATGCAATGCGTCCCCTCCCTCACCCCTGGCTGTGAATGCCCGCTCCACACGGTACTCCTCCCTCAGGTCGACCGACTGCGCCAGGGACGCCAGCAGCGCCGGCAACAGCGCCGGCAACAGCGCCGACGGCGACAACCGAACCATGGTGGCTCACGGGCACTCTTTAAACTAAAAAGTCTTGGGTGCCGGGGTTTCGGCTACCGTCCTATGCCGCCGGTCGTCTCCGGGTCCCCTTCTCCGTCGTCCGGTCCTCCTTGGTGCGCCCGGCGGTCCGCCCGGGGCATTTCGGGCCGCCTGTGACCCGGCGGAGGGAAACGCAGAGTCTGCCGGCTGTGTGCCCCCTCTGCTGACCCCCAGGGAGGGGCTTGGGTCGACAAACAAAGGCTTTGTGGAGGGAGAAGCCCAAGAGCAGGCACCGACACTTCTCGACGAGGAGGAGGAGGAGGAGGTGCCCGAGGTGGAGGCCGTGATCGTGAGGCGCTCAAACTCTTTTTCTGTCTTTTGTGTCTTTGAATCTTTCTTCTTCTTCTTCTTCTTCTTCTTTCTCTTCTCTTTTCTGCTGCCAAAGAAAGAAGAGGAGAAGGAAGAAGAGAGAGAAAAGGAAGAAACCCAAAAAACGAAAGGGTGGGAAACACATAGACAATCACGAAAGTGTAAAAATAGCGATTGTAGCAAAGCAAAAAATATTTGTTCAAACCGATAAAACAATGTCTCTTAGCAAAATAATTCATTCAAAAACTTAAGTCATACATGACATGTACGTAGATTGTCTTTGTTCTATAAGGGCGGCGGCTCTCCAGGCTCTCTTCTCTTTTCTGTTACCTCTTCAAAACGTTCCCAAACAGCCAAATTTGACGTAAAAAGTAAAGGGCTACGTTGCAATGAACAGCCTTTTTTGTCTGCTTTTGGACTATTTCTGGATAGTTTGTACACATTTTGAAAATATTAATGTTTTTAAGTCTCAAAAATACTATGTACTAAAGACAAAATGTGAAACTATGGCAGATACTAGCAATACAAAAGTACTTTCACAGATACTGGCTTATCTTGAGGCTTTTTATACCTGCCAGATCTTCTTGGAAGCGAGAAATATTGCGAATATTTTTTTTTGCTAGTTTAGTTGGTTACTAGTTACTTTTAGCGCTTTGGAGCAATAAATTACAAGTAATGGCATTACAGTAATTCATTACAAATCTTGAAATTGTAATGGTAATTCCATTACATTTCAAAAGGAAGACTCCAAAAAGTGTAATACTCAAAATTGTAAAAGCTGAAAATTTCTTTTTCGTAATTCTCTTTAATATTGATAACAAACTAAAAGCTTTTTGTCAAATTAAGAAATTGTTTGGCTTCTGCTAATGAAGTAAAGTTAAAGCAGTATGCAGTACGCAATTTAAAAGAAGGCAGTTTTCGTTCCCACATCTCGTCTTTCCATCCACAAGTGCAGACGGACCAGGAGGTGTTTTACCCTTCTTCGTTCTCTTCGCACAGGTGCACCTGTCCCTAGTCTCACGTGCCCTTTCGCCTGCAAAAAACCTGGACCCTGGTAGCCCTTGAGCAAAAAAGTTCCCCGCGAAATGTGACCATTTAAAGGAAAATGACGCTATAATATCCGTCTGAATATTGAGTCTAACTCAAAATAAACGGAAAGTATATATCATAGCAAAAATACAATTGAAATGCATCAGCAAAACCTTTCATTTTCAAAATATTTTTTGAAACCTTATCAAAATATGGTTCATTGTTTATTTTCCTCCCGTATTTTGATGACATTTCGCAGCAGGAAGTGGCAACACTGGCGACTAGAGCAGCTGCGATTTGTGAGAAAGAAAGAAAGCAAGGCGAGACGGCGACGGCAAAAATGTTTGATTGATGAACAAGGATTGGAGCCAGAGCGACGCCAACAACCACGACCAACACAGCTCGGACCACGGCAAACACGTGGGCAACAACACCAACGTGGAATAGGAATTCACCAAAAACACGCAGAGATAGCGCAGAAATGGCGGATAAGGCAGAAAAGGGAAAGAACAGGTGAGGGGAGCAACACACGTTGAACAACTTGACGGACTTGTTGACCACGAGGGACGCATTATTACGCAGGAAGAAGAAGCAGCGGGGATCGGGAGGAGCACAGCAGGCCAAGGCCGGGGATGGCGGCGCAAACGGCGTGACAGTGCCTGCAGACAGCGGCTTCAGCAGCGACGTCACCAATAGCAACGCCGCGGCCGCCGCAGGGGCCTCTGCGGATGGAGCCCCTGCAGCAGCCGCGGCTGGCGGCGGCGGCGCGGCCGCCCTGCCGCACCTGGACGACTTCCAGCTGGCCAAGATCAAGAAGGCCATGGACATGCTGCAGCTCAAGCAGCAGCAGCAGTCGGTGCTGGCCGCGGCCGCCGCCGCCGCCAACGAGGCCGGCGCAGGCGCGGCCGCCAAGACGGCGGACGACGCGGCCAAGAAGAGCTTCGAGTTCTGGTCGACCCAGCCGGTGCCGCGCCTGGACGAGGAGGTGACCACCAACGAGGCCATCTCCCCCGACATCCCGCTGGACAAGCTGCGCCGCGAGCCCTACTCCCTTCCCGCCGGCTTCAAGTGGGACACGCTCAACATCGACGACCCTCTGGTGCTCAAGGAGTTGTACGTGCTGCTCAACGAGAACTACGTGGAGGACGACGACAACATGTTCCGCTTCGACTACTCTCCGGCCTTCCTTCACTGGGCGCTCCAGCCGCCTGGGTCCATCCGAGAGTGGCACTGCGGGGTCAGGTCGGACACGAAGAAGAGCAACAAGCTGGTCGGCTTTATCAGCGCGGTCCCGGCGCACGTCAAGGTCTACGACGCGTAAGAAATAACAAGATTTTCAAATGATGATCGCATTTTTTAGTGGAACGTTTGTATTCCTTTGCAGACAGAAGCGCATGGTGGAGATCAACTTCCTTTGCGTGCACAAGAAGCTGCGCTCCAAGCGGCTGGCCCCGGTGCTAATCCGCGAGATGACAAGACGTGTCAACTGCACCGGCATCTTCCAGGCCGTGTACACCGCCGGCGTGGTGCTGCCCAAGCCGGTGGCCACCTGCCGATACTGGCACCGCTCGCTCAACCCCAAAAAGCTGATCGAGGTCAAGTTCTCCCACCTCAGCCGGAACATGACCATGCAGCGGCACCTCAAGCTGTACAGGCTGCCGGAGGAGACCAAGACCGGAGGGCTCAGGAAGATGAAGGCATCGGACGTCCCAGAGGCGTGCAAGCTCATGAACGAGGTATATGGGAGTCCGGCATTGTTGTCTTATGTTGGTGCTTCATATCCGTTCTTTGTTTTGCAGTACCTGTCCAGGTACGACCTGGCTCCGATCTTCAACGAGGAGGACTTCACCCACTGGTTCCTGCCCCGGGACGACATCATTCAGTCCTACGTCGTAGAGGGCGAAAAGGGAAAGCTCACAGACATGGTGAGAAGAGGGATTATTTTTGGCTTTGAAAACTCAATACGCCGCACATTTTCTCAACTGCATTTGCCTAACCGTGCGCGATATTTAGTATTTGAATTTTACTTTACTTTCCCGGATCTTGGATGTCATTTTTACTTTTTAATTCGAATTTGAATTCAACTTGGGACTTTTCCGGTTTTTTCCTAGGTGAGTTTCTACTCCCTTCCATCTACGGTGATGAGCCACCCGACGCACCGCACCCTGCGCGCCGCCTACTCCTTCTACAACGTGAGCAACACCGTGGCCTGGGTGGACCTGGTGGGGGACGCCCTCGTCCTGGCCAAGCGAGCCGGATTCGACGTCTTCAACGCCCTCGACCTCATGGAGAACACAGAGTTCCTGGAGAAGCTCAAGTTCGGCATCGGCGACGGCAACCTGCAGTACTACCTTTACAACTGGCGGTGCCCGCAGATGGCGCCAAACAAGATCGGGCTGGTGCTGCAGTAGTGTAGACGAGGGGGAAATCCAAGTGCGTAGTTGGACGGTTTTTGGCGAAAAAGAGGAAAAAGACGAACCTTTCCCCACAACACAAGAAAATGGAAAATGCCGACGAAAGTGGTAAAATTTCTGAGACGGACTAACTTCTAGTTTTGTGCAAGATTTGAGGGGCGGGGGAAATGAAGCAAGATTTTTTTGTATGAAATTTGTCCTTTCTCATGCCTCTGCCGTTATTAATGCAGTTGCTGTAATCATTTTTCCTGCAACTCTGCTGTTCCCCTGTTTAAATTTTGCAAATTTTTAAAAGCAGGAAGAAGAGGCAGAGGAGGGGAGAAAGGAAAAAAATCCGTGATGTGCATTATTATTATTCTCTTATCATCATTATTGAAACTCGTTGGTGCCACGGAGGAAGATTTGGGAAAACGAAAGTGTTGTGAGTGGAATGAACAACTTCTTTTCCAACCCATGCAAGCCAGCAACAAGATATGAACAATAAATTCGAAGCGTGGTCCAATCAAAAGCCCACAAACGAACTATTGCTCTCTTCGGTTCGTTGTCCACTAGTATTCGGCGTACCTCACGTCCGTTCCCGGGTCTAGAAAAGCCTCCACCAACTCGGGATTCTTGCCCAGGAATCCACCCACGGTGGACCTGAAAAAAAAATTCTTAGCATTTCTGATTTAGCTGACTTTCTGCGGTGAAGTATCTCCAACTTGCCTGAATTCGGCCTCCGTAGCTCCAAAGTCCCCGCGGTACCTGGAACGAAAACATTTTCCCCCACAAGCACTTTTTTTTCCTCAATTGGGCATGATCCCTGAATTCACCATTCGAATATCTTTGAGAGCGTGGCCACCTTCCTCTTCCTCCTCACCCCCTTGAGCTCTGTTTCCTCCTCCCCCATCCTGACCTCCGTCGCGCAGAAGGCGGCGGCGGCGGAGTCCAGCTGGTCGCCCAGAGAGGGGCCGTCCTTGTAGAAGCGGATGGGGGGCAGCCCCTGCGTTCGTTTCGCACAAAGGGAATTATGTTTTTTTCTAAAAACAAGGTAATTAGACCGGCAGATTACCACAAAAAAAATTTTTACAAAAAAACTTGTACGTATTGCTTTCAAAAGAAACAAAACTACTCTGACATATAGCAACACCTACATTATACTTTTTTTAAAAAAGTACTGTACTTTGAGTCAGTTTACCCCAAAAAACAAAAAGAAATCTTTTTTATTTGTGTGTGTTTTTCACCTTGACCCGCAGTTGAGGGCAAAGTGTATCCTGCAGTCCAGCGACCCCGCGTCCATCCAGGGCGAGTCAGGGAGCTCGCTGAAGACCGCCTCCCCGGTTGTAGGGTGAGGGCGGTTGCAGCGGAGGATGCCGTGCTCGATCTCGTCCTGAATTCAGTGGGAAATTGAAGTGTGCGTTCGTTTAAATTTTTAAAAAATCAACTCACTAAGCAGAGGACCAGCGCGTCAGAGAACTCGTAGCAGTAGTCGGTCCAGAGGCCTATTACAATAAAAAAAACAGTTTCGCTAAATTACTTTTTTTTAAAAAAGCCTTAAATACCTTCGATTTCCGTCGTCTTCTCCTTGCCCTTCCCCTTTTCTGCGACTGCGTGCAGGGTGAGCAGGTTGTACAGGTTGAGCAGGAAGGCCTTGCGCTGGTCAGCCTTCAGATTCGATGGGTCCAATAGCTGGAACAAAAAGTTTAAGGTTTCTTTTTGGTGCAATTCAATCTTGCCTGTGGGGAGGCCAAGACCCTGGAACGGTATGGTTTGTTGTTGGTGTCTTGTTGCTGCTAACATTGTTATGGTTGTTGATGTTGATGATGTTGTTGTAGCTGTTGTGGCTATTTTTTCGGTATTTTTTTATTTCCAGGAACATTTATGAAAACAAAGTTGTACTGCAGATATTTCCAATAAAAAGTAATGTGCAAAATTTCAGTACCCTGTGACAATTTTTTTACCCTGAGGTCTCCAATCAAGTTTAAATACTGCTGGAACTCCTTGCTCCCTTTAAGGCCTTCGTAGTCGACGTCGCTCCCAACCAGGCCGGAAGAGCGAAGTCGGACGCCCGCCTCGGCAACCTGATTAATTTGAATTTCGCAAAGAATATTTTAAAATATTTTGTGGCTAATAGGTTGTTGAGAAGCGATTATTTTTATTTGGCGAATTTCCTTGCCTCCCTGACGTATCTGACCGGGTTAGTGGCAGCCAGGGACTTTTCCCCTCCTCCTCCTTCTCCTTTGGGATTGAGGATGACCCTTGATTTGGAAGAGGCAGCAGACATGTCGATAGAGTCGTAATGGAAATATCCACCCTACTCTCTAGGGATATAGGGTAGAAGGCGATGCTGTAACTAGACAGCCTTCGTTACATGTACAGAACATACAGCTGCCGCCTCCTGCGAACATAGACCTGTATCTTGACATTCACACACATGCGGAGGAGGAAAGGAGAGCAGCGTGCTGATTGTGCTCCGATGTACGAACGCGCATAACATCCTCCCCCCCTCTTCCTCCACCTCGTAATGACCCAACAGTAGGGGTGTGGCGGGCGGCGCTCTCTCCCTCATTACGAGCCGGTCACGTGTTACAGGTGTACTTTTACAGTGTACGTCAATGGCCCAATACCTCGGAAGCTCGGGGGGGAAAACAACTTTTGGGCCTGTAACTGGACCTCTTCTTTTTTTCCCCACTCGGTCACGTTTTCGTTTTTCGCCCTTTGGAATAAAGGTCATCTCACGGCGGCACTCTCCCGATTCCCGCAAAAAGCAATTCGAGTTGTTGTCCCCACTGCTTCATTTGTCGCTAGAGAAACGAGAGAAATGCCGAAACAGCGAGGAAGAAGTGGGAGATGGCTTTTTCCGCCTCCGCCTCGGCCGCCTCGTTGCAGAGGTGATCCTTGCACAGGCAGG
>JAAUYJ010115393.1_pt1 | contig 11983 bp, 13 predicted proteins | sample 7278031 | NCBI WGS metagenome assembly JAAUYJ01 (sample SAMN14350222, study PRJNA611818) | marine sediment metagenome | isolation source: surface marine sediment (1.8m) | place: French Polynesia: Moorea | collected 2018-08 | reverse complement strand
TTCTTATATGGCCGAGAATATGCCTTTTTCTTACCAGAACCCCCCTGTACTCCACGCCCGGGTCCACGTCGAGGTCCATGGTGCCCAGGGTAATGATGGTGAGCCTGGCCACGCGACGGTCGATCACTGTCCGCTCCCTGAAAGGCAAATCAAGAGAGGAGTGACGGCTGCAGGTCCACATGGGGCCGGGGGCGCTTACTTACTTACTCACAAAGAAAGCTCTCCTGCCGGTTGTCGAAGCAGAAGCAGTGAGAGGCCGTCAGCACGAACCAGTGATTGATCAGGCTGCCGCCGCACTGGCCGCCGCCAGAACCGACCTGCGAGGGACGTGGGGAAAAAAGACATTGATCTAAATCTTACATTTTTTACTTTTCCGGACCTGCAGCATGGCCATCCATGGCCTGGCGTGCCCAGGCTCGTAACCGTTGACGATCTTATTGGTGGCCTTGCGATCTCGCAGCCCGGCCTTCTTCTTTTTCTTCTTTCCCTCGCTCTTATCGCCACCTTCTTCACTCTCGCTCTCGTCATCTCCTTCCACCTCTTCGTAGTCCTCGTCATCCATGCTCCTGGAGGAAAGGAGATTTTGCCAAAATTGATCCTCCGTTTATAAAGATTTGGCGAATCCCATACCTGGCCTCCTTGGTCTCGCCACTGCTCCTGTCGTCGTCCCCTTCTTCGCTTGCCGAGGTGGAGTTGCCCCTAGTTGCAGCCGCCGCCATCCTGTTGGCCAGGCCCCTCCTCAGCCTCCTGGGGATAACCCTGTGCCTGTTGCTGGCCAGCGCGAGGGCCACGGTGTGCTTGTCCGTGGGCACCGCCAGCCCGCAGCTGCAGTACTCGTCCGACTGCTGCTGCCGTCGCCGAGGCGGAAGTTGTGGCGGAGGATGCCGGCCGAAGTGCGACGGGAACTGGCCGTACTGCTTTGTTCCCAAGAATTTACAGTATCAGCAAAAATGGTAGCTCTAAACGATACAGCAACTCAAACTGGAGTGGCAGTATCAATAGCAAAGAAAATAAGACCTACAGTTAGAAAAGAGCAGGAACAGGAGCGGCAAAGACAGAGACCAACAGTAGCAAAAACAACAGCAGCATAAAAAACATAATCAGCAATCACAGCAACATCTTACGTTATGATAAAAATGCTGTCTGTCCCTCAGCTTCCGCTTCTTCTTCCTGCGCTTCTTCCTCCTCCTCCTCTTCTTGTTGTTGGCCCCCGTATTAGCGTTATTCTCCTCCTCCCCTTCGACGACTTCAGCCCTATTTGAGCCCCCTTCCGTCTCCACCAGGATATCTTGGTTTGGTTGTGGCGGCGGCAAAGGACCCGTTCCACGGTTGAACCCCCTCCTGTCAGTGAGTCCTCCACCTCCAGCACTTTCCTTCTTGCCTCTTCCTCCCGAGGGTTCTAGCGCCGGGGCCGCGCGGTTCTGCAGAGCCAGCACTCCTCCCAGCTGGGCTTGGGCAGGGGGCAGGAAGCCCTGCTGCTGGGGCTGCACCTGCGGCTGAAGGAGGTTGCTGAGATGAGAGGAGGGGACGAGGTGGTTCGGGTGGAGGCCGGCGGGGACGCCCTGCACGATTTGTCCTCCTCCTCCGGCTGCTGCGGGGAGGGCAGCCGCGGGCATTCCCAGCTGTTGTTGCTGCAACAGCAGGTCTGAGCTCCTGCTTTGCACGAGGCCAGAAGAAGAGGCCAGGGGCGGCGAAAACTGGGAACCACCCAGGACGTGAGGCTGTTGTTGTTGCTGCTGCTGCTGCTCGCCCCCTCTTGCTCTCATAATTCCCGAATTTCTGTACGCCCTGGCCTCAGTGCTCCCATCCCTGATTCTGGCAGCCTCCTCGCTGACCGTGTCCACGTTCTCCGACCCCGGCGCGCTCCTCTGGCGCTCAAGAGAATCGTTCTTCTCCTCTTCCGTCCCCTCGCTCCTCCTGCCCTCGCTTCGGCCATTTCGCGATCCCCCGTCCGCCGCCGACCAGTCTTTTTTCTCCTCAAGTGATCCCTTTTCGCTCGATTTTTCCCTCCCTCCTTTGTCAATCCTATTCGCTGGGGCCTCTCTGCTTGTAAAATATTCCTCCTCCTCTTTCTCCTGCTTCAGGTCCCTGCTCTGGTGTCCTTGTCCTCCCTCGCCGCTCCCTTCGTCTTCCTCTTTCTTCGACTCTCCCGAAAAAGCGTTTTTGGATTCGTCTTCTCCTTCGCTCCGCCCTCCGACTTTTCCCTTTGGAGATTTAATTTTCCTTCCTGGCAATTGATCTTCCCTCGCTGTTGGAAACCCTCCGAGGGCGTTGCTGTGGATTATGATGTGCATGGCGCCGGCGTCAGTGGGAGACTCTTTCGGTTCCTTGCCTGCAGAGAAAACTGTGCTTTACACTCATTTGTAAGTATGGAAAAAGTCTCACCGATAGCTTCTTCTACCGTCCGGACAACGGTCTTTGGAAGCTCATCTGAACAGAAAAGATTGTTTTTAACATAGTCCGTCTATCATTTGAATTCATCTTATACCAGATGATTGTTCCATCCTTTCCGAAGAATCTCCAAGGTTCGGAGGAGTATTCAAGGCCTTATTAGCTTTTTCCTTTAACTTTGGGGCTCTCTTCTTTTCGAGGGCAGAATAATTTTTTTCTCCAGAAATTATTCCGCCATCCCTTTCCTCCTTGCTCCGCCGAGACTTCTGAGGAGAAGACAAAGACGAGCTTCTTCCCCTGGCGGTGATGACGATGGTCTTGGGTCCTCTTTTGTTCTTCTTCTTCCTCTTGACCACCAAGTTCCTGTTTGTCCCGGCTGAAGTAGGACCGGCCGCCGAGACCTCTGGACCCGCAAGCCCAGAAGCCTTCTCAACGGGCAGTGCAGCTTGGTCCCCCAAATCGCCAGGAGAATCGGCATTGACGTATCTCACAGAAGGGCTAATTTTCGCTTCTTCGTTTTCAGATATTCTGCCTTCATTCCCTTGCCGCCCCGGCGCCGACGATTTCTTCGTCAGCATCCTATTCTCCTTGATGATGTTTGGAATCACGCCGGTGGTGCCGACGCCCTTGGCACCTCTTTGACTGACAATCATGGTCTCGCTGCCGTCATCGAAATGGCCCTCCACAACTTCCCTGCTGCGTTGGAGAGAGGGCCTTTTCTTTTCAGAAAAGCTTTCCTTCCCCGAGGCGAATCTATTCTTTGTCCTGTTCTGGTTCTTTTCCGCTGTTTTCTTGTCTTTCTTGATGACGTTGCCGTTGTTTCTTATTTCAATTATGCGTCTCTTGGGAGTTTCTCCCTGCCGGTTTCTCGATCCAGGGGGGCCAGAAGTCCCGGCACCTTTTACGGCAGGCAAACGTATCTCGATGGCGGGGGGAACGTCTTCTTGGTCGTCTTTCCCCCCTTTCCTCATCGTATCCTCAGTCTTGTCCTTCTCCTTGGCCGTGCCTTTTTCTACGGATGAGTTTTCTTTCGATAATGTTTCGACCTCTTTGTTCCTCTTGTCCTTGTTGAGGTTTCTTTTCTTGATGTCCTTCAACTTGGATGACTTCTTCTCTCCTTTGCTGGTCTTGATAGCCGACTTGGTCTTCTTCTTTGGCGATTTGGTCTTCTTTTTGTTGGAGGAGGACTTTTCCTTCTTCTTTTTCTTGTTGTTGCTCAGATCACCGCCGCCCAAGTCTTTCCCGGCTGAGTTGTTGCTCGAATTGTCGAAGCCCATCGCCCCGTTCTCCTTGCTCTCCGAACTTCCTTCGTCTTCCTTTGACGATTCCTTTTCCGCCTTGTCGGATCCATTCTCCTTCTTGTCGTCCTTGCTTGCCTTCTTGGCACCCTCAGATTTCTTGACCTCCCCGTTTCCCTTCTTTACCCCTTCTCCCGCGGTCGCATCCTTTCCCTCTTTCTTCTTCTCTTTCTCTGCCTCTTTCTTCTTTCCCTTCTTTCCCTTATCGTCCTCCTTCCTCTTCTTGTCCAGCTTCTCCTTGAGCTTCGGGTCTCCGTCCCTCAGGTCCATGGGCTTCCCTGAGTTCGGGCCGCCCTTGTTGCCCTTGCCCTTGCTCCCCTTGTTGGCCAGGTCGGTGCCGTCGGCAGACTTCTTCTTGCCGTCGGTCACTCCCTTCTTCCTGAACAGCCTGCCCTTGTTGAGGTTGGTGGGCCTGGAGTTGGATAGGTCGTCGGAGGTGCTGCCGTTGTTGCTGACCAGTCCGGAGGCAGTCCTCCTGGCCACGGGACTCTTCTTCTTCTTGGTCGTCTCGCTCTTGCCGCTGTCCTCGGCGTCGGCGCTGTCCGTGCTGTTTTTGCTCTTGGCTTCCTTCGAGTCGCTCTCAGAGCTCTCCTTCACCGCTGTCGCCTGGGCTTCGTACGCTCCATCTTCCTCAAGAGCAGATAGCTCTCCTTCCACGTCGCCTTCGACTTCTTGGAAATCGTCTCCCATCGTCGGTGACTGAACACATATATTTTTTCATATTTACACCCAGAACTATTCGCGCAAAGTACACTTGAAGTTTCACCTCTTCGATGTTGTAGTTGAGTGGGTACAGCATAACGTTTTGGTAAGCCATCTCCTGGCTAAAATATAGGGGGAGGGAATTATTCGCTCTATTTTTCATGCACATCGGAATCCCTCATTTCCTCACCCGTTTTCGATGGCGTTCTGCTCACTCCCGCCGTCGTTCGTCGCGGCGAGGGTCCCTGCGGCGAGGGCGAGGGCGGAGGCGAGGGCGGCGACCACCCGTCCGGCGGCGGGCAGGGCTCCGGGGCCATGCTTCATGTTCCATGCCGCACATGTCTGCCGACACTGCGACATCCAAGGAACATTGATGGATGGCCCCCTACTCTATAAGAGAGCAAGCCCACACGCCGCAGCTTTTTCTGTAGAAAGCACATTAAGTATCAAAAGCGGATCGCGCGTTAAACTCCCGATGCAGTGGAAATGGCAGATCCGGCTTCTATCCGAACGCAGAAGATGGAGAAATAATTGCATTCTATTCCGAGTTTATTCAAGCAGCACGCTGAGTCACTGTCACTGTTTTGTACAGTAGGTCACTGCGCAGGCTTGGTCGGCTTCTTGTACTTAAGGCACCCTCCCTCCTTGATCTTGCTTTTGATGAAGCTCTTGAACTCGTTTACTACTGTGTAGGCGCCAGGCTGGTTCCGGTAGGCGCAACCGTTGCCCCTGCTCACAACTCCGATCTGGTAGGCCTACACAAGGAAAATGGACTTGAATTTCGACCCGACGTATGATTAATCCTTGTTTTCCCCACCTGAACCGGAATCTTGGATCTCTCCTTTGGCGTCATCGCTGATAGACTCTTTTTGCTCCTGTAGGTCCAAACCCATCTACATGCGGGAAAAAAGTTTTGGCTCAATAATATATTTCGGAAAAGAAGTTTCTGCTTAAAAATGCTTACAGCGGCCCGCCGCTGTCCCCCTGGCATGCGTCCGACCCCCCGTAGTACTCCACCGTCTCCTCCTTCTCCTCGTACTTTTTGAACTTGTCTTTCTTCTCCTTCTTGTACACGACGTAGCTCACAGTGTCCTTGTTCTTAAGGGCGGCGCAACTGAAACGGCCGTCTTTCAATTACGAAATTAAGATTTGTTACAGTAAAAGCATTTTTACAGCTCGTTGGAAATATCGATGTCCATTCCTTTCCCCAACTTTTTGCACTCTGGCTCCTTGATTAGAGAAAGCTTCGCTTCCTAAAACAAAAAAAATCAAGTCAGCACATACAGAATGGCTCAACTATAAATTTCCACCCCCCCACCTGCATGGTGGTGTTGAATCCAGTGTTCTCGCAATGGTGCGAGCATATCCCCCAGTTGACCTCTGGCTCGGGCGTGCCCTCCGCCACAGAGATCTCGCACCATCCATACTTGCCCACGCTCTTCGGGGCAGGGCAGAACTGCCGCTCCTTGCTCTTGTCGTCCAACAGGTAGACCCTCTCAGCCTGCACAAAGATACTTTTAGAGATTCGTCCAGTCCAATCTTTTTTCCTGGGAGTTTGGCGTACGTCTTTTGGCAGCTTGTTCTTCAGGCTCTTGAATAGCTTCTTGCAGTCGTCGCTCTCGTCCGGGGGGTCCTTGTCCTTGGCGCACTCTTTCTAGGAGAAATCTGTCACTTCCCGCCATTCGGACAGAGTTCAAAACGAATCGACAGCTCTCACGGAGTATTTCTTCCCTCCGACCTTGAACTCTGGCTGGCACTGCTCGAAGGGGTTGGGGCCCTCCTTGCTGGTCCAGCAGTTGGTGGCGAAGTTGTTGCTGCCGAAGCCGGCCACGTAACCGTACTCAAAGTTCTTGAAGTCCACCCCGAACAGGCAGATGGGAGCTATCTGCAGAATTATTTTTCGTAGAACGCATATAGTTTTTTCTTATCATGGGTTCATTTTGACGTACTTTTCCCTCTTCGAAATGAACGAACTTGTTCAGCTTCACCAGGGTGATGTCGTACGGTCCGGCGTAAGGGTTGTAGCTGTCCTTTCCCTTCTGCTTCTTCCGGTGCGTCATTTCGCGCTCTATCTGCATTTACCTTTGATTTTCCTTAAAATAGCAATTTTTCGATATTTGACGTCGAACCCTTTTGGGATGTATGTGCAGAGCGGCCGCCCGATACTCCTTTCCGTAGTCGCCTTCTAGGTCTCTGGCCCCAAGGAACACCTTGATCTTCTTCTCAAGGTTCGATATCTCGATATCGGGCTTGCTGCATTAAAAACACATATATTGCACGTAAAAGAAAGTCCACCTCCCGCTCACTTGCACAGCTCAAGGTCCTCCCCGTTGTCGTAGCAGAAGCAGTGGGCGGCGGTGAGGACGTAGTAGTGATTGACGAGGCTGCCCCCGCACTGGCCCTGGCTGGCTCCCACCTCCAGCATGGCCATCCAGGGACGAGACTGCTGGGGGTCGTAGCCGTTCACGATCTTGTTCTGGGTGCCGCTCTTCTTCTTCATGTTTCGCTCCACCGGGCTGGCGTTCCTGGACGGGCGGGCCACGCCGCAGGTGCACTCGTCAGGGTTGTCGGACGAGTTGATCTCGGAGGAGGACTTCTTGTCCTCCTTTTCCTTCTTCTTGTCATCTTCGTCCTTCTTGTCGTCTTTCGAGTCCTTCTTTTTCTTGTCGTCGTCGTCCTTCTTGTCTTTGTCGTCGTCATCCTTTTTGTTCGAAGTACTTTCACGGTTAATTATGCCATAGTAGGGCTCTCAATTACATGTTCGGCAAAACATTTTTCCTTTTACTAGTCGGAAAAAATGTCGCGAAATTTCTTTTGTTGAAAAACTGTTCAACCGGGAAAGTAATTCCTTTGAGTCGTCCTTGTCGTCCGCTTCGTAGTCGGCGCCGGCGGCTTCCTCCTCCTCCTTCTCTCTGTCCTCCTCCACTCCTATCTTCTTCTCCTGCAGGTCCTCACCATGTTGCCGCTGGTGCACCTTCCTGTTCCTCGATTTCTTCACCCTTCCCGGCTTCCCTCCACCCCTCTCTGTCGCCGATGTGTCGTCCATCCAGCCCTCCCAGGATGAAGACTCCTGCTTCTTTCCCCTCTCGCCGGACCTGGCGCGGTTCTTGTTGCGAATTTTCTTCTCCTTCTCGTCCTTGTCCTGCCGACTGCCGCTCTCCTTGCTCTTCCCTCCCGAACTCTTGTCTCCCTCCTGAGATCCCGACTCTTTCTCTTTCGCAATATTTCCGCTTTTCTCTCCAGAGGCCTCTCTACCTTTCCTCTTCTCTCGGGAATCTTCTTCCTCTTGGGACAATTGCTTGGATTTTCCCTTCTCCTGCTCGGCGGAACCCTCTCCACTTTTACTTTCCTGCTCCTCGCTGTCCTCGTCTTTCTCGCCGCTCACCCTCTCCGCGCCAGGGGCTCCCTTGAGCAGGTGCCTTTTCGCCGCAGCCGCTTTTTCTTTGTCGTCGGTCTTCTTCTGCTTCGGCGAAGTTTCCTGATCCGGTCCAACCGCGTAGTCCGCGGGTCCTGACCCCGACGCCGAGACACCGGTGTTCTCCTCCTCGTTTCCGGCCGCCTCCAAGTTGGAGTCTCCGAGTTGGGCATCAGGCTCGCCCACGAGGGAGCCAGTGGAAGGAGCGGCTTGTCCCTGTCCTTCTTCCGGAACCACCGCCACAACTTCGTCCTTCCCTTGGGCGTTTACAAACACCTGCTGCTGCTGTTGTTGTTGCTGCTGCTCTTCCTCTTCTCCTGCCGCCGGTGAATATTTGCCGTTCTTTTCAGCACCATCCCCAATGCCCCTTTCCCTCTTCAATTCTTCAAGATCCTCGTCGTTTGCCATGCTCCGCTTATCAAGGACTTGCTGGTGTCCTTGTCTTCTACTGATCCTAGATTTCTTCCTGGACAATCCAGACGATAATGAGTGCTTGATATAGCGGTTTTCCCCTCCTCTTTCCTTTTCATGGGGCTGTTTTTCCCTTATGGCAGCCCCCACTTCATTGGACGAACTTGCCTCAATATCAATATCCTGCAACGCAAATACTCAAATTGAACGGACGTATACAAAAGCAGACAAATCTATGCAATCCCACTTTTTTAGCAACGTCCGCGCCAACGTCGTGCTTTCCATGAACATGTTCCTGAGCACCGAAAGCCTGCTCCTCCTCACTTCCAGGATCCTCTTCGTCCTTGTCTTCTGCAAATATATATCGATCCAACTAATAGGTACTTCTTGATCTCAAACTGCTGTAGACTTGGCGAACCTGGCATCGACTTCCTGTTCCGGAACTGGATCGATATGTTGGCCTTTTTGACGGTGCCTTGGTCCTTTTCCTTTCTCTTTCTTCCGTCTAATTCCTTTTCCTGACTTCTGCTGGTGCTGTCATCGGCCCTGCCTCCGCTCTTTTCCCCAGACTTGAGGTTCTTGTTTCCCTCGTCCTCGTTCTCTCCATCCTTTTCGCCATCATCCCCCAACTTGTCGGCATCTTCCAGATCTTGTTCCTTGGTACCCTCTTCCTTGCTCTTGTCCTCCACCAGGCCCTCTCCCTTGCCGGATGGAATGGCGACAGATTGCAGATCGTCCACGGGATCTTTGTCTTTCTCCTTTTCCTCAGAGTCGTTTTTCTCCTCCTCGCTTTCTTGTTCTTGATCTTCATCGTCGTCCCCCTCTTTCTTGAGCTCCCTGTTCTCGCCCACCTCGCGCCTGCGGTAGTTGATCGAGGCGCTGAGCCTGTTGTTGCCAGTGCCACTCCGGTGATGCTTTTCTCCCCCCTCGCCTTTTAGGTCCTGGTTCTCATTGACGTGCTTGGCGGAAGTCATCTTCAGCTTCTCCTTGCGCTCCTCCTTCCTGGAGTGCCGCAGTCTTCTGGATTTCTTACTCTCAGAGCGACCCTTCTTCTCCTCGGAAGATTTTTCCTTGCCAATGCCGTGATCCTTTTCACCGGACGAGGAGGATAGGAGCCTATTCTTGGAAGAAGATTTGCGAGTCTTCTCCAGGAGGCTCTCCTTCCTCTTCCTGCTCTTGCGGTGGCTACTGCTGGTCTTCTTGATCTCTACTTTGTCCGGGAGGCCATTGGAAGACCTGCTGCTGTCTTTCTCATCGCTTTTGCTGCTGCCAACCTTCTCCGCCGACTTTTTCTCTTTCATCCTAGCCCTGTTTTTCGGCCGATCTTTGTCCCTTTTCTTCTTTTCTTCGTCCGACTTTGAAGTCTTCTTTCTCCTTTCTCCGTGTTCCTTGCTTTTTCGTCCTTCCAGAGCCTCTTTCTCCAGTTCCCGTGATCCCTCTTTCTCCTCTCCAGATTTTCTGCCCTGTACTACGGCCTCCGGCTCTCCTGGAAGGGCGTCGTACGGGAGGTCTCCTATTCCATCTCCCCTTGCTGATTCGGCTACTGCGTCGGGGTTGCCGTAGTCGCCAGCCTCTACCTCGAGGCTCGGATACTCGAGCAGACCCTCGCCGTACGCGTAGTCCTTTTCCTCGGCCTTCACCTGATCGACGGTGGCCTCCTTGTCGTCGGCGCTACCAGCTTCAGAATCAACATTTTCGTTTTCGGCCTTGGCCTCTAGAGCCTCCTTTTCTTCGTCCTTGACTTTGTCCGCGTTGACGTCCTGCGGCTCCTCCAAGTTTTTCAGCCCTTCCTCAAGACTGCCTCCGTTTTCCTCCAGGCCCTCCTCCTGTTTCCCGACAGGATTCTCCAGATTTGGACTGGAAAGCTCCTCATCCTCCTTCCGGACCTCGTCGGCGGGTACTTCTTCCAAGTCCAGTGGGGTTTCTCCCTCTCCCGTCGGGGAGAGCGCGGAATCGACATCTGAATTATCTTCCAGCAAATCTTCCGTGTTCACTTGAGCAGCAACTCCTCTGTTGCCGACATTATGTTCTGCTTGGACTTTCTCCGCGGTAGCCGGCAAATATTCTCCATCAGCATCTTCAAAATCCGTTTGCAGCTGGCTTTCTAATTTTTCTTCTCCCAAATCTTGGTATTCTCCAGCTTCATCGGGCGGCTGACCGAGGTCTTCCTCATCTCTGACTCGGAACGCGACAGGCTCATCGTCGTCACCGTCATCTTCGTCATCCAGGTCTATCCTTGCGATGACCCTGGGCTCTTCTAGGACGCTCCTGAAGCTGACCGGCCTCCAGTCGTCGTCCCCGGGGAGGACCAGCGGCACGGCCGCCGCCGGGGGGGCCGCTGAGAGCATCACCGCGGCGGCCAGTACCGCGGCCGGTGCCGCCGAAACACAGAGACGGATCTTTTTCATCTCGCCCGCGCGATGACGTCATGTTCGCGGGTCGCATTTCGTCTTTTCCCGCCGCATTTTCCCGCACGGTTTTCAATTATTTTTCTTTCAAATCCACCCCCTTCCCCTTGTTCGACATCGCTACATCGTTTGAATTATGTCCCTCTGAAGCAAAAAGGCGCACGGCAATTTGAAAGCACAATGGAAGGCTAGTCAGAGAATCAAGGGTGAAAAGTATGTACCTTTGATGTAGGTATTGACCTCCAGTTGTCTCGTAATTTAATTTGATTGGAGTGTTGTTGGCAAAGTGCCACATCAATAGCACTCATGATGCAGATTTCCTTTCGAATATACCGTTTACGATTGACAAACCAGCTCCGAAGAGTTATGGAGTCGCATTAAGGGAAAAAGCTCCGCTACCTAAAAATAGTATATTTTTGTTGCCTCAACTATTGGTATCACATTATGTTCTTTTTTTTCTTCACGGTATTGCCTTGGGGAACCTGATATCGTACACGAAGACGACGGTGCCAAAGTCATCGGCGATCTTTATCTTTCTCCACCCGGAGAAGTGGAACCCTCCCGAGCTGGCAGTGGGCTGGACAGCCTCTTCCCCTTCTTCCTCCTCCTTGCCCCCCTCCCCGATGCCTGTGGTGTCGACCTCGGCCCCGCTGGCCCTGTGCCGCAGCAGCAGCCTGGACCCCCTGGGCGCCACCAGCACCTCGAAGTTGGGGGTGGACTGCAGCTCTGCCCGGCCCCGCGCCCAGTTGTAGAAGGTGAGGTCGCCGCTCTTGGGCACCAGGCGCTTCTCCCCCGTCAGGTAGGGAAGGAAGTTCTCGGTTCGCTGGCGGTGGGCAACGTCGATGTGGCCGGACACCTCAAGGCGACCTTTGAAAAAACCGTAGAGAAAAACATTGTTTCTCTTCAGGAAATTGTAGAAGTAAAAGATTTATTTCGGACTACTGTCCCCTCGTAACGGCTAATGTATTAATTTTATGCGTTTCCATGTTTCAAAGAACAAAAGTACGATGTAACTAAGTATTGAACATTCTCGAAGTTGTACTATATAGGCCTGTCCACAAACAGGTGTGCGTCCTAAATAATCCCTTCCCCCGCCGCCACAACGGCGGCGGGGGAAGGGATTATTTAGGACGCATACCTGTTTGTGGACAGGCCTAGTACAACTTCGAGAATGTACAGTACTTAGTTACATCGTACTGTTGTTCTTTGAAACTTGGAAACGCATAAAAATTAATACATTAGCCGTTACGAGGGGAAAGTAGTCCGAAATAAATCTTATACTTCTACAGTACATTTCCTGAAGAGAAACAATGTTTTTCTCTACGGTTTTTTCAAAGGTCGCCTTGAGGTGTCCGGCC
>JAAUYJ010204545.1_pt1 | contig 11988 bp, 14 predicted proteins | sample 7278031 | NCBI WGS metagenome assembly JAAUYJ01 (sample SAMN14350222, study PRJNA611818) | marine sediment metagenome | isolation source: surface marine sediment (1.8m) | place: French Polynesia: Moorea | collected 2018-08 | reverse complement strand
CCCGATAACCCAGTTGAGCCCGCCATGGCCGCCAAGGTCCAGGGACATGAAGGCCGTCATGCAGACGAGGTTCTCCTTGTCGTCAAGCAGCTTCATGATGTACTTCTCCGGCGGGAGGGGAAAAGATCTGGAAAGAGTTTTTCGGATTTTTTTGTGTCAAATGTAAACTTTTTGTATTACTCGCACCTGCCACCGAAGGAGATGACCACGTTGGGCAGCGAGTCCATTGACTCGCAGGGCAAAACGTACTCTCCAAACTCCACCGGGTGCGCGCCGAGCAGTTCGTTGACCTCGTCGATGATGTTCTTGGGGCCGCCGATCAGGCTCGTCCCGGAGTCGACGATGGCAAAGCACTTGAAGTTGCAGAACGACTTCGAGCCCTCAATCTGAAAAAATCGCGAATCACACCATGATAACTCTGCATGCATCGCGATAGATTGCCCACCTCTATCTTGTCCATGGAGACATTGAAGTAGCCCTTGCTCAGCACGTTGACGTAGGTGAGCGGCGGGTAGTAGAATCTAATAAAGGTGTTTTTTTTAAAAAAAACATGGTCATCACGAGTAAATATAGCTGCAACCTCTCGTCGGACCCTCCCCACACGACCCTGCCCAGCTGCTCCCCCTTGACCTCGTTGACGTACATGGAGAAGGCGAGCTGCGGGATGAGCTCCTGCTGGTACATGTTGTAGAGCGCCGGAGTCACTTCCATCACGGCGATGGCCACGTAGCCCAGCCCGAGGATGCCGTCGAACTCGGTCAGGGAGAAGACGCCCTCGGGGTCGTCGGTGGCCTCCGCGAACACTTGGCCGTTCACTTCAAGTTGTCTACCGAAAGAAAGCAATTATCAAAGCAAGTTTAAAATAGTGACGACAAGAAAGGCTCACTCGCTCATGGTGACGGTGTCGTTGGACAGGTACCCGTAGAGCGTGCCGGAGCCGTACTTGATGTGGAAGGGCGTCCCCACCGGGACGAAGGTGTCGGAGGTACACGAGTCGAACTTGCGCTTCTTGGCCAGACAGGTCTTGTCCGGGTGCGCCCCGCCGGTCTTCTTCAGGCAGTTGATGCTGGGCACCCACAGGTTGGCGGAGCCAGTGTCGAAGACGACCCTGAAGTACTGCGGCGGGGTGCCTACCCCAATGGTGCCCACGAAGGAGGACTTGAGGAAGGCGGTGGGGGCGGGCTCGTCGTCGCCCCCCAACAGGTGCGGCATCTCCCGCTCCCAGCCCGTCTCCGCCAGGAAGGATCTGAGCGGGTCCCTGCGGCCCCTGTCGTACTCCCTGCAGGCGTACTCGGGCAGGTACGTCCGGCTGGTGCGGCCCCAGGGGCAGGCGATACGGGGCATGCGCGCCAGGCTCGAGGGCAGCAGGGGCAGCAGGGTCAGGGCCAGCAGGATCATCCTGACGGCAACCGGAAGTAGTAAAAAAATTAAATTGAAAATTAGAATTAGATTTAGAACAGTTCTGGCCCTTTTCAATTTCGGTAGAATGGTGGTCAACCTCCCCCAACCTCGTTTGCTTCCCCTTGCCTTCCCTTGGGCAGGCCGCCTTTTCTTTGGCTTTCCCTCAGAGGAGGAAAGAAGACTGGGTTGCTTGGAAAGGGGCCCTTTTCTCCCTCCCTGTTCCTTCCCCCGTCGGCCCAGCGAAGCAGATGTCCAAGGCCAAGGGGGAGGAGACGGCCTTGCCTCCTTCTCCCCCTCCTCCTCCGTCTGCCTCCTTCCTCGCTTCCTCCGGCCGTTTTCCGCCGACGCCTCACTTACAAAAAAGAAAAGAGTGAGATGGGGAAGGGGACTCTTAGACAGAGGGATGGTCGCTCTCTTGGAAAGTCGCTTTTCTTGCCTCCTTCCCTCGTTTCTCAGCGTGCTGAAAGCTCGTCTTTTTTGTCCTCTCCTCTTCCACTTTTTCCGCTCCTCCAGACGCGTGCGGGAAAGGAGAAAGAATCATGGAGCGAGGGAGGGGGGCCTAAAAGACGGCAAAAAAGGGGGGCCTCTTTATGTGCCAGAAAGCAAGCATACTTTTCGGCCTAGGAGAGAGAGAGAGACGGGATAAAAAGAGTGGAAACAAAAGGGAAAGGAGTCTAGCCAAAAGACTTTCCTCCTGCTTTTGGCTGCAATGCAGCAAATGCGGCCTAGAGGCTGTCCTGCCAAGGTCAAGGCTCTGCAAAGGGTACAAACGGAATGTAGACGCAATCGCTGCTTGGTGCAGTGTGCACTCAAACAATTGCTTTTTCTCTGTATTTTTATGTTTTGGCCTTTCCGCGCAATACATTTCAAGAGCAGCAGCCCAGCTAGCGATGTGACCTGAGAACTTCGAATATTTCTTCTTTTCTTCGTTTGGCGAAAGATCTCGACACACACCGCGGAGAACAACTAATGCTCTGCTTCTTCTTTTCACATGTCACATGGATCGAATTATACGGTATACGTATTCATTGGGGTCCCCCACACAGCAATAAGCGGCGTCTTAAACTCTGCTCTAAGTTTTCCAAATATCAATTTCTCGCATGAAAGATTTTCGGGACGCCCAGCAAGCAAAAACTCTTCTTTTGAGATTTCTCCCCCCTCCGAATTTGATATGGGGCGAAAAGAAGCTCTCGATATTAACACTTTCCTATCGTTTAGAGATGCGTCTGACAAATCTCTGCCTCCACCACCCTGGTGGCGCTGGAGGATTCTTTGGAAGCCGGGCCCTGCTGCTGTTGCTGCTGCGGCAGCATTGGAGGAGGGGAGGTGGCGGTCGCCTGGTCCGCCGTCGCAGGGGTGTTGGCCGGCGGCGGGAACTCCATGGATGCGATCGACGGCATCCCCGGCTCCAGGGGCGTCGGCGGGAGCACCACCACAGCGGGGTGTCGGTCCGTGGGGCCGAAGGAGACGGCGAGGTTCGGGGGAGGGGAGAGGCCCTTGACGAACGGAGCGACGCCGGAAGAAGATGGGCCCAAGACGGGTTGCTGTTGCTGTTGTTGCTGATGTTGCTGCTGTGGCAGGTCTCCTTCGTCGCCGTTTCCTATCGTGGCGTGCCCCTCGCTCCTTTCGTACTCGGGAGGGGGCGTGCCGGCCGCCACTTCTGCAAAAAAAGGAGAAAAGGCTCAGTGTAGAAAGGGGCCTTTTCTGAACGGACACGCCAGCCTGCCTGCCTCGCATTTCGGAAACATGGGGCGGGGCCAGAAAATTAGGTTGCCAAGTCACGAATGGCCGTCAGGACATGCATGAACGCCGCCGACCGACCGGCGGAGGAAAAGGGGGCAGACTGGAGATGTACTGAGTATACAATAAATATATGTAACAAAATAGTTTTTCAATCCTCCTACCCGAGTTTGTCCTGACGTGTAGCGAGACCACCATCCTCCCGGGCTGCTGCTGCTGCTGTTGTCCACCTCCGGAAGACTGTTCGTGGTGCTGGTGCTGCTGGACGCAATGTTGATGCTGCTGGGAGTAGGGAGGAAACTCTGTTGTTCCACCTCCTCCTCCCCTTCCCGATGATCCCCCCGCGCCGGCTCCCCCTGAGGCTTGTACTGTGGTTGCTGGCGAGTCCGAGTAAGCTGGAGGCGCTGCTGGCCTGGCCAGGTCCGGGTTGACGTGCTTCATGGCCTCGTCGTAGGTGGGCGGAGGCCTCTCCCAGCGGCTGGCGAAGGTGCTGCCCAAGAAGGAGAAGAAGCGAGACGACGACCTGCAGCAAGACAAAGAAACCTCGAGTGGAACTTAAATTTAACTATTGACGTCACTAGAGAACAGAACAGTACAATTCCTTATTTGGGCACCCGGCACATGATGTAGGTACCGTACCAAACCGTACGTACGAGGGTGGCCTATTTCCATGTTAAGTTTTCTTGTTTCCTTTCATACTTTATACTAGCTGAGGAGATGATTTAGGCCTACGTACGTGTTGCCGGGGAAATAGATTGAGATGTGAAAACCGGCTACCTCGTTAAAACGCTGGCTCTCGTCAAAATACACAACTCTCCATCTCCTAATTTCCCTGCTCACCTGAATGACCCCGTGGGCGAGCTGCTGAACTGCCCTATGGCGGCCCCGCCCCTGATCTCTGCGATGGAGGAGCGCACCGACCACTGTATGATGACCCTGGCGAAGCAGGAGAGGCAGAGCAGGAGCGTGATGGCAAGCAGGATGTAGGAAACGAGCGATAGCAGGATGGAGCTCCAGTGAATCTTGAAGCAGTTCTCGTCCTGGTTAGGCAGGAAGTCCTGCCCGCAGTTGGGCAGTCCGTCGCAGGCCAGGTTCTGGCTCATGCACAGGTGGTCCGAGTTGGAGGCCAGGAAGGCGGGGGGCACGCAGTCGAACTCCTTGTGCTCCTGGCAGCGCTCGCCGTGGCGGAGGTACTTGTACGACGTGAACACCAGGTACACGTGAGAGTTGGAGTTCCATCGAGTCAGGTTAACCTATTAGGCAAGAGGAGAGAATTTGGACGTGAATTGTTAGTGGTGTAGCGAAGGTACAAAAGTGTTTGTTTTGCCTTGAACTATCGACGCCAGAGCTGGCTAGAGAGCTTCCAATTAGACCTGCTTTTTCTTCCCCCCTCTCGACTCCCTATTCAGAAAGGCGTCGGGGGCGAGAGACGCGCAATGTGATGCAGGTGACGGGACCTAATTGGATGCCGGCGAGCGACGGCGAACGACGTCGGTCTTGCTTACCAAAAAAAAAGTTACGTGCGTCGTCGGAATGCGCTTGTTGATGTTGGTACTGCGTACCTCCAGCAAGAGGAGGTCGAAAGAGAATTCCCGAGAAAAGCGGATCATTACTTTCGTTGAGTAATGCCCTCAATTTTTTAATTGATGACATTTACTTTCTACGCTCCAACTACTTCGTGAACCCCCTCGAAATTAAATCATGAATGGTTGCCTAAGATTAATTAGTTTTGAACATGATGCCCGGCAATTGTGTACATTCAGGGTTTTTTTTTATAAAAAAATCACCTTTATGGAAGCCGGCTTGTCGAATGTGGACTGCAGCTTCTCCGGCTTGACGAGGTGCTGGTGGTCCACCTTGGTCCGGTAGTCTATGGAGTCGAACCCGGAGAGCTGCCCGGAGAGGAGGAAGTTCGGGTTGGCGGCGGCCCACAAGCGATCGGTGTACTGCGCAGGCTTGGAGATGCTCCTCGGGGGCAGGCTGCGGTGGCCGAAGGTGGAGACCTGCACGAACTCTGGCCTCCGCGGGTAGGAGCCGTACGCCAGCTGGACCACCATGAGGGAGAGCGCGTCCGATCGCCGTCTCGACTTGTCGCCCTTGGGCAGCTCAGTCTGGACCTGCAACACGCAGTCGAAGGTGGCGTTGGAGGTGACGAGCGGGCGGCCGTTCGGGGCGCCGCCGCTTCCGGTCGGGCCGGTGTCGCCGCTGCTCCTATGAAAGGACGGGTCCCCGTAGTGGAGGTCATGCACCAGGCGGGCCTCGCCAAGGTTGAACATCTTGCTCGTCATCGAGTCAAGTCTTCTGCAAGAAATAACACAAAAATCGTACTTCGGATAAATCTTTGAAATTCCGCCCTCTATTCACCTTCTGGTGGTGGCCGCCGCCTTGAATCTCATGTAGGGATCAACGCTGACGTACAGCGCTGGGTTCGCCTCATTGAGTATGTAGGTGAGGGGCTTCCCGTCGCTGGACTTGCACTCGGGGCTCACCTCCTTGAACTGCTCCGAGCGGAATATGAGGCCCGAGGCCGCTGACAGCGCAGTCAGCGCCAAGAAGAGAGAAACCGCCAGATCCATATTTCCCCTTCTATATCGACGTGGCACAACTTCTGTCCTTCTTTTGGAGAAGCCTACAACTCCGCTTCAAAGTCCCCCTTTTCAGGTCGGTCGGCCTTCCTCGTAGTTTTCTCTGGCCGCCGTGTTCGGTTTCACGCTAATGAAGGAACTTTCTCCCCCTCTGAAACTCTTTCCAATTTCTCCCCCTCCTCCTCCTACCTTTTCCGTCCGTCCGTGTCCCTCCCTCCGGTCCCTCCCTTGGTCCTTTCCTTGCCAAGACCACTGCTTTGAAACTCTCACGAATCTCCCCTCCCTTTTCCTTCGCCCTCGTCTTTTGCTACCTACCTTCCCTCCCCCTTTTTCTTTCCCCCGGGCGCTCCTTAGTTACGTGGTGGTGGAAGAAGGGTTGGTTGGGCAGGAGAAAGAAACGAAGAAGAAGAGGGATCTCACTTTACGAGCTTGGCTACAGTTAAGGGGCAGAAGAAACGAAAAGGGGGCCTTGAGCTCTCCCTTCTTTTTTTGCTGCAGAGCGCCTGCCTAGCTCCTGGTTCTTTTGCTACTACCCCTTTCCCCCCCGTCCCTACAGGCTAGGAGGAAAAGAGTCAGGCTCAAAAAAAGTCTGACCAGTATCTTCCCTCTGGGGGCCTCGCAGTACCAACATCAACAGAAATTCCCAATTTATCCTTCCTCGGCTTCCTTTCAAAAGTTTCCGAGAGGGTTGCAGGAGAAAGGTTCCTTTTGTGCATTACATCAGGTTCTCTGATTCGTCTGTGTTGTTTCGCCTCACTGCACTTTTTCTGCTCTTCCGGAGATTCCCTTTTCTTCCACTTTCTTCTTCCTTTTTTTCAAGGCCTTCTTCCTTCTCCACTACATTTCTTCTCGGCCTGAGTGGATAACGAGTCTCGGTGGTGGAGGAAGAGGAGAGAAGGGAAGAGGAAAAGGGATGAGAAAACGGAGGTGCCTCATGAATAAGAGTTTTAAAGCCCACTTCCAGCTCTCCACCTCCTTCTTTTCCTTTCCTGGAGGGAAATCTCTCTCTCTCTCCCTCCCACCCTTCTCCTCCTCCTTGTTCCCGACTTCTGCCGAACGAGGCTCCCCCCTGCCTGGGTTGAGTGGATGTGCCTCGATTGAGAATATGAGAAGGAGGGCAGAAAGAAAGGCTGGAAGAAGAGGAGAAGGAAACTTTTCTTCTTCTTTCCGTCCGTCCGGGGAGAGAGAGGAGGAATCTTTTGACGGATTATCGACAGTGCACGGTAGGATGAAAAGGGGGGGAAAGAGAAAGGGGGAGAGATCGTTCGTGTGTGTCTCTCTACCTCTTTCCTCGTTCTTTTGTCGAGTCCTTTTCGCTCCTTCTTAGCGTGACATGTGACCGTCCCTCTTCGTTGGGGATGTATCGGCGAGGACGTCCCCTGTACTCTTGGTCTTGTTGCGATGGAGGATCGATGTCAGTAACTTGGGCCCTCCTCCTCCACTCTGTCGGCCCTATAATCTGCTTACTTCATCCTCGATGGTACTGTAGGGAGGCCGGTGGTACTGTAGTAGGTAGTATTATGGGCAAGTTTCGAGGGGACAGTTTGGGGACTTCCTTCTACAAAGGACCGTCTTTCTTGTACTGTATTGTAGCGAAGATGACTGCTCGGCACACGGCCAGTTTCACTTTTTCGCAATGTGTCTTTCCCCTTGGCCCGTCCGTCCTTTTCTTGGAAATGGACTGGACCTTCTTTTCTTTCCACCGACGTTCCTCGACCCTCGACCCTCCAACAACAGTTCTTTTCTCCCTTTTCTTGGGCTCCTCCAGCGGATCGGAATGTCCGAACACGGCCTCGGCCGACCTCACTCTCTTGGTCCCCTGGGCGACGAAGGCGAAGGATCCTCCCGCGGCTGCAGTCGCCACATCACTGCAGCAGCCTCCAAGTGCGGAGTCAAGTTGGACGGGGAGGGGAAAGTGGAGGAAAAGGACGATGAGGACGAAGAGAAGAGGGAAGGATATGTCGAATTTGGGGAGGGAGGGGGAAGCGGATCGCGGAGCAGCCAGCCGAAAGAGAGAGGGGGGGAGGAAACAGAGGAAAGGGGGCTTCCTCTCCTACAGTAGTCAGTGTCCTTCTCCCCCCTCTCCACTCCTTCCTTTGGGGGGAGGGCTTTCTCCTTGGTTTGGGTCCTGCTGGTGGCCGCCGCGGCTTGCTGATACCAATGGGAGAAGTAGGAGGAAGAGAGGGGGGAGACTGGCTGGGAGAGAGAGAAGAGGAACCGTCCGTCCCTGCCCCCCTCATATGCGCAGTCGCGGAGGGAACCAACCATCCGCCTCCACTCGCTGCTGCAAAACTGGTGCGGATGGGGCTCGGGGGTGTACCCTTGAGACGACAGGAGCAATCGCCTTCGCACTTTCGGGCCTTTATTTTTCAAAGACCGGGCCCAAAACAGGAGCGTTCCAAGAAAATAAATTTGGGGAGGACTTAATGCTAGAAAACTTGAATTTTTTGAAAAGAACTGCATACATTATTTTGGAGTTTTTTTGGGAAGGCTTAAGCCCTACAAGCTCTTCCCCTGGGTACGCTCCTGCAAAACAAGCGGGGTTAATTTCCCCTAGCGTGTCGATTGAGAAGGCATTTGACGCATTGTGTTAGTGTAGCTGTCACATCTTTTGTACGGTATAATGTTGGCTCTCGATATATGCAGAAGTCAAGAAAGTTGCAAGCACGTAACCAACCAAACAACCAACCCCCCCTCTTCATCCGTCCGAGAGAACGATCTTTTCCTTCCGTCCGTCCACCAGGCTCTTGGGCAAAGAGAGGAAGGAGGAAGACTGTACTTCCATGGAAGAGGCATAACAGGGCGGCGGCGAGAGACAGACACCCGTCCCTTCGTCCGTCCGTCCGTCCGTCCTCGTGTTAGTCGCACGCGCGTGTGTGTCAGTCTCGCTCTTCGTCTTCTTCCGAGCCCATAGGCAATTCCTCCTCGTCTTCTCCTCCTCGGCTTTATAACATCAAGGGAGGTCGTCGCGGGAGGCATGAAAAGAAGGGGCTTCCTCCTCCTCCTCCTACCATCCATCCTACTCGTATTTCCTCTCTCTTCCTCCTCCGTGAGAGTGTCGTTCGTCCGTTCGTCTGTGGCCCCTTGTTGTGAGGTCAGGGAGGGAAGCTCCTTCGTCCTCCTCCTCCTCTTCTTTCTCCACTCTGGCGCTAATGAGGTGCGCCTTGTTGTCGTCCGTAAAAGGGGGAATCACTGGCGGAGAGAGGAGGCGAAGGCGATCTCGGAAGAGGAAGAGCACATACCATCCTCCTCCGGAGCATTTCTTTTCATCACCACACAAAGGAATAAGATGACTGCCTTTATACCACATGTGTATACAGTACACTGAGGGATTGCATTGTACTGCACTGCTGTTCATGCAGTACAACAATAGTATGTAACTCTGCACAAGTCGTATCAAGGACGATTGAGGAGATGAAGGTAAATGACAAGAAGACAGTTCCCATTTTTATTAAGCAAGCTACTGGGAGTTCTCTGAAACATGTTTCGACGCCGTTAGCCTCAGCAGCAAAAGCATTTAGAGCTCGGCAAAGACATATAATCACTTTCTTTCTTTAGACCGTACAAAACCTTGATTTTTGAACCTACCTATACATCTAATTTTGGATAACCTGACGAACTACTAGTACTACATGGACTACCAGCCAAGCATTTACAGTATGACTACGAGCTAACTGAATTAATATCGTTCTTGAAAGAAGCCGTCTACGGGCGGCATCCCCCGCGGAGGAACTTGAAGAAGGAAGCTGGCACAGCAGCGATTCCAAAGTTGGCCCTCCTGACGATGGTCCTGGCTCCGTCCACCAAGCGGTACCTTGAAAACAATAAATGCATTTTCTTCCAAATTAGCATAACGATTTATAAGGACATTTACCTCCCGATGTTTGGCATGTACTCCTCCACCCTGGTGGAGTAGGACGCCCCTCCGAAGAAGAGTATCCTGCCGTCGAGGTCGATCGCCCTGGACCAGTCGCGGGCGAGGATGGTGTCGTCGGTGAGGCCGTTCCTGCCGGAGGGCCAGTGGTAAAGGCCGCTCAGGCGGGGGCCGGCGTAGGTCAGGACGGTCACGTTGTCGGGCAGGAGGATGCAGCGCTGCCTGTAAAAATATACATAGAGCCGAATAAAGTTTCAATTTTCATGCGTTCTCTTTCCCAAATAAGTTAGCGTATTTCTTTGTTGCCTGTAGGTGAATAGGTCCGTCCCGTGCTGCCACCTCCCCGTGCTCGGATCCAGCCTCTCTACCCCCCTGCTCCTCTGCCCGCCCAGCATCATCATGGCCACCCCCGCCCCCCCGCCGGGCGAGGGCGCCGCCACCGCGCAGTGCCCCCGCTTCGGGGCGGCCATGTCGCTCCCCCTCGCCCACCTCTTGGTGGCCGGGTCGAAGTACTCCACCGACCTGGGCGCGTACATCCCTCCCGTGACGTAGAACCGCCCGTCCGGCGACTGAGTGTAGGCCGACTCCTCCCTCAGCTCGTGCATGTTGAGCGCCGGTCCCGCGTGCACCCACCGCCCGCGCTCGCCCTCCGGCAGGAAGCGGAGGCAGCGTCGGTCGGAGGGCCCGAACTCGTGCTTGCCGCCGCAGGCCAGCAGCATCCCGGCGGAGAAGAAGAGGATGGGGTCGAGGGTGCGCATGGGGAGAGGAGCCAGGAGGCGGTTGCAGCTGGAGGACGGGGAGTAGACCTCCACCTCGGAGAGGTACTTGAAAGAGTTGCTGCCGCCGGCCAGGACCACCACGTGGCCTCTGCCGCCGCCTCCTCCGCCACCCGGATGGGGACGGGGAGCGGGAGAGGACGGAGGAGTCTGTCCAGGTCCAGGGTAGGGGGTCACCCAAGGATAGTCGGTTGGACGATTGTCTTCCGGGCTTGGATCTGAGAAAAAAGATCTCCATAGTCCGTACTTTGCTGGTATGGCTGCTACTGTTGCTGCTGTTGCTGTAGCTGCTTTTGGGGGGTGTTGATGCTACGTCATAAGAAATTTCCCACTGGATTTTGCTGCTACTTTTTTGCTGTAGTGGAAACAGACATCCCCATTTTTACTGCTGCTGCTGCTGTTGTTGTTGCTGCTGCTATTGATGCTGCTGCTGCTATTGATGCTGTTGTTGTTCCCGCTGCTGCTGCTCTTGCTGCTGATGATCTTGCTGCTGCTGCTGCTCTTGCTACTGCTGCTGTTGTTGCTGTTGTTGTTGTTGTCATTGTTGTTCCTCATGCTACTGCTCATGCCGCTGCTTCTGGGGGTGGTGTTGCCACTGCTGCTGCTCCTGTTGTTGTTGTTGCTCCTGGTGCTGCTACTCTTGCTGCTTTGGCTGTTGTTGTTGTTGCTGCTGCTGCTGCTGCTGCCGCTTATATTGCCACCTTTGTCGTAGCTACTGCTCCAGAGCCTCAACAATGAAAATTTCTCTCTTTTCCCTGCTTCTTGTTGGGCTTCTACTCTGATGCTGCTTTTGCTGCTGCTTTTGGTTGAGTTGCTCTTGAATGTGCCACTGCAAATAAGTTCCCATCCAAGGTAACAAAATTAACTTTGTTTCCAGGCTTCGTCGAATTCGTCGACTCCCAGTCGGTGTCGGCCGTGACCTCCCAGCACGGTTCCATCAGGAGATATTTCGAGCGGGTCTCGGGACCGAGGAACCAGATGCACACAATCGTGGCAAACTTCGCAAAGAGCTGCGGTGAGTCTGGCAGGTCTTGGAATGGTGGGAGGGAACTGCTGCCTTTTTTTGTTTTTTTTGGCGCGAGACCATTTTTGACTTGTTTGTGGCCATGGCTACGCCAAAGAGCTGCGGTAAGAATTAAGGGAATCATCAATACCTGCCAAGTCTTGGAATGGATCGGGAGTATAGTTATTGTAGTTCTTGCTTTTAGTATTACAAGGTCAGAACCTTCGCACTTCACGAACAAAAATAAAATGTGCGTCGGTCAGAGCGAAAAGAACATGTTATATTCCAAACAAAGAAAACAAATTCGTAAAAATGGTTTCAAGCGGACTCGAAAAAAAATCAAGCAAAATCTTATGCAGCAGATCCTCTATCAGAACCCCCATCCAGATCCCACGAAATAATTCTTTGGGGCATATTTGTTTTAAAAGAGTTTTTTCGAAAAAAATACTTGACTTCATCCCCGGTTGTTCATCCTGACATTATATTGGCTGTCGGCCCTTGCATAAGTGAAATTTGCCCATAAAATGAGTTTGTCATTACGTTATGTCGAGCTATTTGAAATTACTTATGTGTTTTCCCCTCCTATTTTCCAGCGGCCTACTCCGTGAT
>JAAUYJ010061390.1_pt1 | contig 11991 bp, 13 predicted proteins | sample 7278031 | NCBI WGS metagenome assembly JAAUYJ01 (sample SAMN14350222, study PRJNA611818) | marine sediment metagenome | isolation source: surface marine sediment (1.8m) | place: French Polynesia: Moorea | collected 2018-08 | reverse complement strand
TGCAGGATGTTTCACAAGTTCTTTAGTTACGTCACTACAGTGTATTTACTCTATATCAAACATCGCATTCACAAGACTTTGGTCCCATTGGTTTCCTAGGTATAAAATGCCTCATTCATTTTCTTACTTAATCTTTCAAAATTCTATTTTCGACTGATATCCCATGTTCACATGCTACACGCGTAGTTCAAGTCTGGCAAAAACGCGAAATTAAAAAGCCATCAAAGACCCTTGCTCTTTCTAGAGCAAAGAAAATGGAAGGATAGCTATATCGCTGGATTTTTTTTGCATATGTCTCCCAAAAAGAACAAAGCAAAATTGCGGTGTAATCCCAAGCTCACTTTTCTACGAAACAGAAGCGAGAGCAAGCTAGGGATCTGGAAATCTTCTCCATCCCTGGCGGAGATTAATTGAGATTTCTGGAGAAGAAGAAGAGTGACACTTTTTTAGCCGTCGATTGAACAATGTAGCGTGCGACTCTACTCTATCCTTTCTCCTTCTTCCAGATCATCGCAGCTTGGACCAAGCTCGAGACAAAGGCAGCTTTTCTTCGTTCCTCCTCTTCCAAAAAAATCTCCTTTTCCAGGATAGTGAGGGAGGGTGCCATATAATTCTCCGGCCGTCCGGCCCACCGGGACTGACTTATTCTCCCCTCCTCCCCCTCCCCTCGATCCCAGTCGCGCTGTGACTTTTGGCAGATGGCGGCTGCCGAGAAAGAAGATTTCGGAGGGGATCTTTTTGGTGCGCGCTCGCGATGTACAAAAGGACCCCCCTTATCCAACAACCAACCCCACCCCCCCTCTTCTCCGCTTGCTCGTACGTAGTAGTACCACCGGAGAAGCATAGGAGGTTTTAAATGCCATCAGGGGGAGGAACGAAGAGGGGAGGGCTGTTGCTGTACTATGCTTTTCAAGCTCGCCCACCTCCCTCTCCTAGTCATATTCTATGGACGCCTTTTTCTCATATTTCGCTCTTTCGACGAGCCCCTTTTCTTCTTTCCCCTTTCCCCCCCTTGTGCTCGACTGGATACTCAATGCACAAAAAAAGAAGAGATTCGAAAATGCCCTTTCCTCTCGAGCTGGATCCATGAATTATTCCTCCCTAAAACAGGAGTATTGTTTTTGTATCAGACAAATATCGTTGATTTGGCTTGGGGCACAAAAAATATTGCCTGGTAAATGCTTTGCGGCGTTCGTAAGGTTATGACAGATGGAAGAAATGGCTCATTGGCTTTTGCTGATTAGGGTTCAGAAGCGGCGAGGGAAGGGCCTGCTGTCAATACAGGAATCTATCCTGGAATGCCGCCATTTTGGCAGGTCGGTCGGAGAGACAAAAGAACGGCCCACGGGCTCATCAAAGAGGGCAAGGGATTCCCCCTAAGAACATAGCCGCAAATTCGTCAATCAGCAAAAAGTGTGCAAGCAAATTTTTTCCTTCCCCTCTTCGAGAACATCTGGCCAAGGCGGAAAAGTTTTGAAATTGGGAAGAAGAAGAAGGGTTCTTTTTTTGAATGGAAGTGACGTCGGGGGTAATGAGTCCGAAAAAAAGCGAAAGTTTGCTTCTTCTGCTGCCCCCCTCTTTTTTTCGGGGGAAAAAGTTTCGTCCGTTCAAGAAATCTCGCCCCGGGGGCAATCGGCGGCGCAGGAAGGTAAGGGGAGGGAATGAAATGGAGTGAAAATAGCTCCGGACAATGTCTGTTTTTGGACGGGTGTGAGGATCAAGAGGCCTCAATCCAACAGCTGGCGATGACGCGAGCGCATCTTCTACAACGCGCCCTTGTGAAAGTAAAACGAGACGAGACAGAATACGAAGACCATTGTAATTCCACAAAAATACTTGGATGACGATTTTTTCAAAAGGGGAAAAAACGTCCTCTTCCTTCTCCCCCGATGAGTGCGTATTCCGTTTTATCGCCGGGGGCTGGAGAGGAGAGAGGACAGGGGGGAAATGGACCCTGGAGCGTTCAGACAAATTTCTCCCCCGCGGAGCAAGCAGGCAGCAGACTGTGCGTAACAATTGCGTCGCCGCCGCCGCCGCCGCAAGAATAACTGTACCGAAGAGGAAAGCGCAGGGCGATTTTTAACGGAGGAAAGTGTGGGCTCGATTTGTGTGTGTGTGTGTGTGTGTGTGTGTGTGTGTGGAGGCACATTTCCTCTTCTTCTTTTCTCACTTTTCCCACGGCGGCGGCGACGTGCTTGGAATAGGGAAAAAGGATTTTGGAAAAGAGATCGTCGGGAGAAGAAATTCAAAAAGACATCATTTCCCCCTTTCGTGATTTGTGTGTCGCTTTTGGCTTCCCGAGGAATCGTCACCGACTGTTCGACCTTGCATCCGCTCTGGAATTTCGTCTCCTTTTTTTGGAAGGCCTCCATGTTGGAAACGGTGTGTCTCGCCGCATTAATCTAAATCTTGCCAGGAAAAAAACAAAAACAAAACGAATTTTCCCCGGGAGATCATGTGAGCGAGAGAAAAGAGCGTCATGCGAACTTTCGATTTCGATTTCCCTCGCGGCCGCAACTCTTAAGTAGCAAGCAAGCAAGCAAGCGGTGCATGCAGCCAGGATACATGAAATATGATAAAGCGGCCGAACGACGGATGTTTTACGGTCTTTTGACCGCACGCAAAGTAGCGAGGGGGGAGCACTTATGCCAGCGGGGTCCCCTCCTCAATCCTTCGTTTCACGGCCGGGTGATCAGGCTCGAATTATCTGTTGCAACTTTAGGATTAGTCTCTTGTATGGATCGAAGAAGAAGTTTTCGACGTGGCCGCTTTGAAAACTTTTTTCCTCGCTCGAAATATTAAGTTCTGTTCTTTAAAGGATTTGAGTTTTTAGCCTGGACGTTCGCTTACAACTTTTTACGTGCACAACATCTCCGGAAGCAATTATATCGCTCCTGCATGTCGACCAGAGGGAGGCCCTTTAGTTCAACCTTGGAATGTCAACGGGACCAACAGCGCATAACTCCCGATACTTTTTTTTGCTGGGCGGAAGGGATTTGACGCAAATTGCGCAAAATTGCGCTGGGCGACGGTGGAGTCCAGACAGCGCATAACAAACACGCACGTGTTGTACGTACAGTATATCATGCAGGGCAGTGGATAACATGACGGTGGGAATCGTGCTACACACAACTAGGAAAAGGAGGAGGAATCGAGGAAAGCCACTCAGGGGAAAGAGAGGAGGGGCACTTTGAGGAAGACAGTGAAGTAGTAGCAAAGGCAGGCAGATGGAGGGAAGGGCCGCGGGGGAATTTTTAGCGGGGAGGGGAAAGGGAGGGCGCGAAACTGCTGAGTAGAAAGCAAGGGTCGATGGCGGGACGGCGGTTGTAGCTCGAGGCCGGTCGGAGGACGGTCGAGGCCGTGGGCCACTGCAGCTGCTCTGGAGTCGATTCCCCGGTCTGCAGCACCATGAGAGAGCGAAAGTGACCTCTGCAGTCTATTCTTCGCTGTCTGACCGATACCCCCAAGGGGGAGAAGGAGAAAGACGAAAGTGCAGGGCAACCTTGACTCTCAATCGGCAAAAAAAATAACGGGAGGAAGCGGAAACAGCAAGTCGGGGAAAAGACAATATTCACTCCGAAATAGGGGAGGACAGATAAGCAAGAGCGAAAAGACCGCAAGAGGAAATACCGACTATAGCTACTCTAGATGATTGCTCTGCATACCGAATTGTGCAACTGCGCAAGTAACGTATGTACAAGTGTAATGTGACATCTGATTTACCGCAATCGGCGACATACGCAAGCAACAGCGCACACGCACTCTACGCTACAAAAGTAAAAGACTTCTCTGTTAAAAAGAATGGAGAAATACGAAGTTCGCGACCCGTTCTACCGCGTGGACGGTCTGGTGTCGCCCGGTTACGAGTCGGTGGCGGACAGGTTCGCTGAGTCCTTCGCGCTTGGGAGGGAGAACAACGCTCAGTGCTGCGCGCACGTGGCGGGGCGGAGGGTGGTCGACCTGTGGGGCACCTCGCAGGAGGCCAGGGACCAGAACTACGACGGGGACTCGCTGCAGGTTACATCAACAATCTTACTTTTCCCCCACCTTTTTTTAAAAAAAGCTTCTTTTTCCCAGTTGGTGTTCAGCTGCACCAAGGCGGTGACGTCGGTGGCGTTCGCGTCGCTGGTGGACCGGGGCCTGGTCTCCTACGACGACAGCGTCTGCTCGGTCTGGCCAGAGTTCGCCAAGGAAGAAGTCAAGGAACCAAAGAACGGGGAGGTGCAGCACCACAAGCGGAAGTGCGACCTTATCCTGTCGGACGTGCTGCGGCACGAGTCCGGCCTGGCCACCTTCGAGAACAAGCTGTCCAGCCCAAAGTGCATGTGGACGGAAAACGTAAAGAAGAACAAGGTCGGAGAGGTCATCGAGAGGGAACGGTGTAGGTAAGGCAGGAGTTTTTTATTTTGCTTTTTTGCTCCATTGGTTGCAGAAACTGCTGTAAGTGTAGCAGCGGTTGCAGCTGCTGTTGCTGCTGTTGGCTGTTGCTGTTATATTGTAGTTGTAGTTGAAGTAGGTGTTTTATTGTTGTTGTCGTTGTTGTTGCTGCTGTTGCTGTTGTTGTTGTTGCTGCCGCAGCAGCCTTCCAACATTTCCATGGATTTTCATCTTGACTGAGGGCGTACAGTCCAGCAATTCGTTTATTATTGTTTTCTCCTCCAGATTCCCCCCCGCCCCGTACGGCTCCCTCCGCGAGTACCACAGCCTGACGCGCGGCTTCGTCCTCAACGAGATCTTCCGGCGGGCGGACCCATCGGGGCGGACCATCGGGGAATATGTAAGGGAGGAGTTCCACGACAAAATGGGTCTCGATCTACACGTGGGGACGGGCCTTGGAGGAGGAGGGGGGAAGGCAGTCTTTGACCGTGCTGCCAGGCTGTCGCTGTGGGGCGGCGGGTACTGCCTCCTCGCCAGCGCCATGCCTGGGTTCATCAGCCAACGGTCCGTGCTGGGGTTCAGCCAGATGGCCAGGTATGGATAGAAAAATCACGAATGGGACGAAAGAATGAAGATGGTTTTTTTTTACTGTTTTAGCAAGGTGCTCCACTACGCGATCAACCCTACCCAGTTCCCTTGGCACTCCGAGGGAGACCGTAAGAAAATAAAATTTTGGGGAGGCCAACCAAGAGATTATCTTTTTCTTCCCTTACAAACCAGCTTTTGACAAGAAGTGCCCGATGTACGAGGACCAGACCGTCCTGCGCGGGGAGCTGGCCAGCGTCAACGGCTTCTGCTCCGCCCGCGGGCTGGCCGCGCTGGGGGCGCACATGGCGGACGGCGGGGGAGACGTCCTGGGGAGGAGCGCGTGGGAGGAACTGCACGCGGACGCAAAAATTGCCAGGTTTTAACAAACAAAAAATCCCTGGAACCAGTCTAATACTGTAATTGTTGCGGTCTGTTATCAGAGACTACGGTTTTGACGTGCCCGGCCTGTCGCCGACGGAGTTCACCAAGGGCGGCATCAATTACTACAGGTAATGGACCAATAATGATCTTCCGATTTCGCCAGTTATCACTCTTTGCGTTCCCCAGCGGGAGCGAGCTCTACCAAGACGAACCCTGGACTGAGCGCCGTGCCCGCGGCGCCAGGAAGGGCTTCTACGGGTGGCAGGGGTTCGGCGGCTCCGTCTTCCAGTGGAAGCCGGACAAGGAAATTCCCATCGGCTTCGCCTACGCCCCAACATTGCTCGCCTGGTATGATCCCTTGGCGCAGAAAGGGGCGGGGCTGCAGGAGGAGGTCGTCAGATGCGCAGAGGAGAGGTTGGAGAAGGAGGCGTCGAGCTGAATAAGAATTGAGGAAGGAAATCTGCATGACGAAGTTTCCCTTTAAGATCAAAAGTACTCAGACAATTAGCAAACCAATAGCGACAAAGTGTTCGACCTTCGTCAAAATGTCCTTCGCCGTCGAGACTTTCGAAACGGACAATTATACAGAAGATCGAGATTTGCCGCTGCCTACAAATAATCAAGTCATCCACCTGCACCAGTTTGTGATTAATTACCTATGCCCTACACCTACCCGACCACTCCCACAGTTCATATACCAATACTCTCCCTCCTATCGAGCGTTAGACCCCGCGACAAACAGAGGCATTTTTATGTCAGACACTAAAAAGTTCTGATGAACACAGACGATAGTTAAAAAGCAAATACATGAATGCTGTTGATGAATATTGCCGTCATCATTTCGTATTGATTGGGGAAGCCTGGTGTATCTTTTATCGGTGAAGGGGTTCGGCTGATATCGCCTCCCAAATAAAACGGGATTCTATTTCTAAAGGCAACAGCAAGCATGCAAACATGAAGGAGGAGACGATATCAGGATCCGTCAAACCGTCCTTCCGTGCCAAGGACCCTTATCCCGGCGACACCTAAATGCAGCAGGAGAGGCGAACAACACATACCGGTATCTCACGGGAGGGAGAAATAAAGCTAACAAAGATAAGGGACAGCAAGCGAAAATAAGAGGGGGCGTGTAGGAATCGCGAGGAAGAAAAGGAATTAGGGCGTCGGCTTCCTTTTCCTGGCCCATGGGGACAATTCAAATGTGGAGCAATAGATTAGAAGATTTATATTCCGTGTCCAAAGTGCGAAAGAAATGAAGTTCCTCATCGTGACGTTTCTGACCCTACAACTCTCCCTGGGCGAGAGGCTGGTCCTGCTGTCCCCGTCCAGCAGCGCCTTCGACGAGAGGCCAGAGTTCCACCTCTCGGCCAAGAGCGAGAACGTCGTGGTCAAAAAGGGGGATCAGGTATTATGAGTCACTAAGCAAAGGGAAATGGAATCTATCTGCGAAATTTGCCGTATGATGTTGACCGACATATTACACAACAGGAAGAGCAGAGATTAGAAAGTGCAAATGGAAAGGAATCTGAACAAAATGGACAGCAAAAGCTACAGCAACCACCGAAACTGAATGGAGCAACACAAAGTGAAATAAAAAGCAGCAGCATGAACAACAACAACCCTCAAAGGATTCTATATATACTAATACTATCATGCACTCTTTTCACCAAATGCACCATTTCTGTACAGGTGGACCTGACATGCCGCACGAGCTCCCCGTGGCACCTGTGCAGCTGGCGAGCGCCAGGCGGGGACGACGCCTGGTGCGACCGCCTCAGCACCGCCAGGTACGCCCAGTCCTGCCACGGAGACGAGCGAATCCGCTTCCAGCGCGCCCTGCCTGCTTCGGCCAACGGTTCGGGAGATCCCCCGCACGAAGACTGCTCCATCACCATCGTGGGCGTTCGCGGGTCCGACTCGGGGCAGTGGCGGTGCATGGTCAAGGAGAGCGTACGGGCGGAGGAGACCTGGTCGGAGCGGGTGGAAGTGACGGTGGCCAGCCCATACGCGCTGGAAGTGATGCCGCTGGAGGAAGAAGGGAAGAACTTGTGGAGGACGGAGGAGGGAAGGCCGGTGGTCAGGCCGTCCAGGCCGGCCAACGAAAGCGACACTGAGCTCATTTGCAGGTACGTACGTACACCTGCAGAAAAAACTTCCCATAATGAATGTACGCAAAATATTTTTAGGGCGATTGGTGAAGGAGCAGTCGACCCTTTGCTGATGTGGACCGTGGATGGAGCAAGAGTGATGCAGAACAGAACCAAGAGCTGGCAGGCAGGAATAATAATGGAACAATTTCCCCCACATTTCGCTCTTTCAATCGTCAGTTTGTCGTGTAGGAGGATCACTCTAGCGGAGAGAGAATTATGTTCCTCTCTTTTCACCTCCTTGACAACGTGGACATCCTGCAGCACGACTCCACCCTCAGGTGTCTCTCGAAGCAGAAGTTCCCCAACGGAACAGTCATGTTCGAGAGCTCCGTGGCCACAAAGGTGGACGTCTTGGCGGGTATGCAATCATAACTCTATGGGAGCTTTATTACATTTGTACTTAAAAAATCGAAAATGCTCCAGAGCCAGTTGTCCGAAGCAGCGAAGAAAAGTCTGAGAGCAACACTGGGGAGATCGTGGCCGTCGTCCTCATCATCCTCGTCATCGCCCTCGTCCTGATCCTCATCTGCTACGCACAGAAAAAGAAGGTACCTCAAGCTAGCAAAGATTTAGGTATTTTTTTCACCACTAGTTTACCCCGCAGAAATGGTGCTACTCCAAAGAAACCAAAGAGCCAAGGCGCCGTCCGAGCGACGAGGAAGTGGGGGGAGTAGAGTCTGCCCGTGCGGTGGAGGAGAGGGCGCGCCTGGTGGCCGGGGAGGGGGAAGGGGTCACCGCGCGGGGATCGTCCAATGAGTTTTCGGTCTATTCGTCCGGGTCGGCCAGAACGCAGGTGACTAGCATAAAAATCCCGTTAAGTAACTATGCTATGGCACGCAACTCTCGATATAATTCAGGAAACAAGCGACAATGGAGGCAACAGCGACAGCACTGCAGCCGCAGCAACAACAGCTGCTGTTTCGGCCACCGTCGTCCAACAGCGCCAGCGCCCCACCCCAATCGATCTTCCCTCCTACAACGCAGGGGCTTCAGCAATAGCAGCAGCAGCAGCAGGTATCAACAGAAATTCCTCCAACAGCAGCAGCAGCGGCGACCACGGCCTTGTCGGCGAGCGCTCCCCTGTGCCCCCGCCGTCCGCCCCGCCCATGGAGGAGGACGAGGCGCCGGCGCCGGACAGGGTATTCGCCAGGAACGTCTCGGCCAACTCCAACGCCTCATCCGTACTTCCAGAAGACAGGTGATATTTTAGCAGAAACTTATGAAATGAGCAAAAATAATCTTTCCTCTACGAATTAGATTGCGACAGATGATCGAGGCCCGCAGACTGACGAGCGGAGGACGGAACAGGAGCTTTACAGTCCAAGGAGATCTAGAGGAGCAGGAGGGAGAGGCCGCGGCGGAAGCAGCACAGTCAAGACCACTTAGCGTGCCCATCTTCAGGCAGTTCCCTCTGCCAGGAAGCGGGCCGGCAGAAGGGACCCCGTCAACCAGGTATTGAATTTTTCATTGTAAGAAATAGTGGGAAATTGTTGTAATAAATTGTACCCTTCCAGGGGCCTGTCGGAGAGCCTGATGAGTCCTCGCCGCCCTAACATCCGCCGCAGTAACGAGTACGTCAAGATCAAGCCTCGCTCGATGGAGGTGGTGACGACGACGGTGCAGGAGGAGGAGCAGCACCAGCAGCAACAACCGGCGGCGGCGGCGGCGGCGGCGGCGGCGGCCGTCAACGGCGCAGCCGCCGCGCAGCCGCCGGAGGAGGAGGGGCACTACAGCAGCATAGACGACTTGGTAAGGATGGAAAACATCAAACTGAATGTATCTCAAGCAGCCGAATATGGCAGCAATTCTCACTGCGGGGCGGCCACGCCGGCGGGCTCGGGCCGGTGACCGCGTCGGTGGACGTGCACAACGAAATGAGCTTCGCGGACGAGGACACCTCGGACGAAGACGTCGACGCGGGAAGAGGGCCCTCGTCGCCGTCAGACAGGCCTCCCCCGAGCGAGACGGCTCTATAAACAAACTATTTTTTACAAAGAAGGATTGCAGACGGTCCTACAGTTTTCTCTGGTTGAATGTGCCAACGACAATATTGCTGCAAGTACATTTCACATGATTGCTCCTGGAAATGCACTGTATCAAGACCCGAAAGTGTACATACCTGTAATTGACTTCTCTCCTCTCGGTAATATTTATTCAAACTCTCTCGCTACAATTTAGTCACTTCCGGTACTTGCGTATTCCCTCCTCGCTGATGATGCAGATGTGCGTCAGGTCTCTGAAAACCTCGTTGTAGTCGAGGGCGTAGCCGATCACGAACCTGTGCACAACAGCAAGCAAAGCGTATAAGAGAGCTATTTATTTTTAAAAAGAGTGGGAACAATACACGTACTTGTCCGGAATTTCGAACCCGACGTGGTCAGGAGCGAAGCCGTTGCTCTTGGGTGTTCTCTTCCTGAGGAGGCAGGCGACGATGATCTGGGCCGGCTCGTACTTGCGCAGGGTGCTTAGCAGTTTCTGGAAAGAATATTTTCAGGTTCATACTACCTCCAGGTACAAGGTTTCGAACAAAATAGTCGAAAAATTGCAGGCTTTAAAAAGATCACCAACCAACTTACAGTTTAATTCATGCAGAATCGTTCTCACCATCATTGACTTTCCGGTGTCGATGATATCCTCTGCCAGCAGCACCACCTTCCCCCTGAGCGACTGCTCCAGGTTCTCCGCGCCTGTGATCCGCACCTCGTCGCCCGAATCGGTGTTCTCGTACGACTTGCAGCGGATGAAGTCCACCGTCATGGGGACGCTGGTCCCGTCGGCAGAGCGGCAGTTGAGCTCGTTCAACTTGTTCTGAGGGTATTTCTTTTTTAGGAATAAATTTTCCTAATTACACCTGTGCGTGGCTGCAATCGTGATCGGCAGATGAAAGTACACATACGTGAGCATACGTGGGCACCGACCAAAAACAGCCTAGGGGAAAGGGAGGAATAACACCTTCCAGGGTGTGGGAAGAACATGGGAAGAAAATTCTCCAGATTTATCTACAAAATATTGAATAAGAGAAAACAAACCAACTTGTTCCTTAACTTTTTCTTAAAAGTCCATAAAAATTCTAAATTTCTGACCCATTAGGGAGGGGGGAGCTCTGGAAAATTTTATTTTCCCCTACTGGGAGGGTCAAAAATTGCCTTAGGGAGGGAGACTGTGTTTTTGGGGGGTCAGCCTATGGGAATCCCTCCTTCCCTAGTCCCCCTTGCCCACCTAATACAGTATGTGTACGTGAGTCATGTAAAAGGAGTCAAATCGAATTGCATGAACGTCTTCAAACAAACGCTGTATGATAGGAAGAAAGCAAGAAGCAATAGTCCTGTGCTGTTCACGGCAAGAGACATAGCTGTGCAAAGTTCGGTACATGTTGTACGCTACTACTGGATCCGGCCAGTAATGCGTAATCAAACTGTCGATCAAAATGTGCACCTCAAAAAAGGTCGAGGGTGGGTCCTTGCTTGCCTCCGTTCTACAGCTACAGTTACTGTACACATCGAATTACCAAAAGGTCTGAGTAGAACTTGTATCCTCCTTTAAGCACGCAGAGGGTGGCCATGGGACGGCCCTTCAGCTCGTGAAAGATGTCCGTGGCGATCCGCTCTATCCGGTCCTGCGCATTAGAAAAATGCAGTACCTGTACTGCACACAGTTTCAACAAACTCTCCTAATAAATAAGGGGGGAAATGAGCTTTTACAGTAGTTAAAATTTGTTTCCTAAAAAGCACATAAAACGCAATTTGTGCTGAATTAACCATTTGAGGGAGGAGTCCAGTGAGTCAAAAAATCTATAGAGCATGTAAGCATATGTCTAAGATTTTCGATCAGTGCCGTACAGTCTCAGTGCGAGGGACGTGGGCTTTTTCGAAAGCAAAAGTCCGCACACAGCAAACAAAGGATCAATGGGCCAATCCGGCGAACTGTATTGTAAATATACGGGCCCTAGAAAAAAAGGGCGAGGTGGCTGTCTCAGGATCTTATTGCATCCCTCTGTCAGTTTGCACGCCTTCGAAATCCCCCTCAGCCCGATATGACGCACACCTAGGTTCAAAGTCAATCTCTTCTATCCCCTGACCTGGATCTGCCCGTGAGGGATGAGGACGTTGGCGACGCTGTCCCGGTAGTGCGGGGGCAGGCAGAAGGAGTCGACGTCGTACCCGGGGAAGTCGTCCGGGATTTTCACACAAGACTTGAGCTCCAGGCTCGCCGCCATGTCGGATATGCTTTTCTGTACTCTTAGCACTGCAGTGCTTGGCACGACACTGGCTCTAGGAATCAGTCGCTAGCTCATGCTGTCGCGCATTCTCCATGACCTTTTTTTGTCTTTTTCCTCCGGCCGTATCATACAAGCATACACCCAGTATACCGGTACCACAGACAGTGCAGTTCGCTTCCGCCCTCCGCAGTCCAGTTTTGTTTATACGATCGAGGAGGAGACGGGACAGAGTTCACGTGGGGAGCATGTGGGATATGCAGGGAAAAGGAGGATAGA
>JAAUYJ010009997.1_pt1 | contig 11993 bp, 8 predicted proteins | sample 7278031 | NCBI WGS metagenome assembly JAAUYJ01 (sample SAMN14350222, study PRJNA611818) | marine sediment metagenome | isolation source: surface marine sediment (1.8m) | place: French Polynesia: Moorea | collected 2018-08 | reverse complement strand
TTTCCTAGAAGATGTCTATGGGGGAGGATGAGGACATAGACTGTTTATTTTGGGCGAATGCGGCCCCTCCCACGGCCGACCTTGTCCGCGGTTATTTTTTGCCGCGGCCACCACATCGGCGGCGGCGGCGGCGGAGGAGGAGGAGGAGGAGGAGTCTGTTGTGCGGAGGAGGAGGAAGAAGAGGATCTGGCCAATGTTGTGGTCGCGGGGGAGGGGAGCAAAGTTTCTGCCCATATTGTGCAACAATATTCTCCTCCAAAAACTATTTTTGTCACAGCTAATCTTGACCAAAGCCAAAGCCACTGAGGTACAGAATCGGCAGCCTCGTGTCCCCGCCCCCTTCCCACCCAAAAGTGACCTTGGGTGCACGAAGTCCCTTGGGCAAAAACGGAGGCGGTTGAGCAAGGAGTGGAACTTTGCCCCCTCCCGCCACTAATCAGCGGAAGCCCCCCTTCCTCGGGCGGACAAAAGACAAAGTTTCCTTCCTCCCCTCCTTCCCGCCCTTGCCCTTCCTCCATAGCGGCGTGTCCGAGTCCTTAGGGGGGAAGGGAGCGAAGGACGGAAAGTTGTTTCCCTGCTGCGCCCTACAGAGGTCCCTCCCTGCAGAGAAAACTTTCATGTTGGAAGTTGGGGCTTTCCCCCCTGAGGGGAGAGTACAGCAACGCTTTTGGGCACCTCATGCATTGACCGTCCCCTTTCTTGTCCATTGCAGGTGTGTGGTCTGGCCCCAACGAGCGGAGACTCATCAACGACCTGGTAGGTCCATCGATTAGCCAAACTCTTTTTTTATAACGAGAGCTTTGGCGAGTCCCAATCCCGCATATTTGCAATTCCAGATGGCCAAGTACAACAACCTGGAGCGCCCCGTCCTCAACGAGTCCGAGCCGCTGGAGCTCAAGTTCGGGCTCACGCTGCAGCAGATCATCGACGTGGTGCGTAGCACACTTCCTTGCATGCACACCAAAAACACATTATTGCTATAACACTGCTGATTTCCCCTCAAAATAAAAAGAAAATACCTTTTTTTCAATTGAAATCTTTTCGAATTTGAAAAGCAATGTGCCTCTATAGCCATCCTTTTTGAAGTGAACAGCTGCTGATGCTTAGGAGAGGGTTTAGCATAGAAGGGTGGTTAGTTGAGGGAGGGTACTCCAAAGATAGAGGTCTCAAAAATACTTTTAAAAGTGTAAGAACCTTTTGGGGTAGATTAGGCTAAAGGTCGCAGAGGGAAAAGGGAATTTGTCAGTCGTCCTCGAAACCAGTTTTTTCACTTTGTGTTTGGTCCACGCTTTGACAGGATGAGAAAAACCAAATCCTGACGACCAATATTTGGTTGAATTTGGTGAGTCCTCCTTTTCCCTTTTTTTCGAGAGAGAACTTTTTCGCAGTGTGTGAGAGAGGGACATGCAAACTAAAAAAAGGGAAAACATGGTCATGCAATTGCAAAATCCACAAAAAAAATCTCGGCCTTTTCAGGTCTGCTTGCACTCTTTTCATATTTGTTTTCACATGTGTCCCTCTCGAACTAAACTTTTTCCTTCCCATTTCCATAAAAAACTACTTCTTGCCTGTGAACGCACAAATAAACACGAGGAAAGATACTACTTTGCATGGCATAATATTGTCTCTGGAGATTTAACTAAGTGGACTTTTTTGTTTTTCCTTGAGCCCTTGTGTTTGTTTTTTTTAAAAAAAACAAAAAAGAGATTTTTTCCCCACTCCGCATATTACTAGGGCCAAGAGCAGCAGTCTTTTTGTTTTTGTTTTGTCTTGCTTTGGTTCTCTGCGTCTTCCTTTTTTCGCGGCTATCACTACTACTACTGGACCACCCGACCAACCAACTGCTCCTCTTCTCACCCTTCGTTTTCCCGTCCAGTTCGTCTAACGTTTTAATTCTTAAACGGTGGTGGGCCCCCGCGAACATTTTGTTTCGTTCTTTGTCATTCTCTCGGTGCATACTTATAAAGGAAACTGTCGGTGTGACTTTATTTCTCCTCGGTTTCGCTTCCAAAATAATCAGGGCTGTTGTTATCGCTGTACTACTACTGCGTACTTTGCCTAAGTACTGGCTTTTTTTAAAAAAAATAAAAGAAATAAACAAGAGCAATTAGCAAGCAACTCTCTCTCTCTCGTCTCACCCCACACCATTTGGGATGTAGCATACACCTCTAAAAACGAAGGGTGTGGGTGGTGGCCGTTTTGTCTCCCCCCCCCCCCGTCTGCTTGCAACGCATACGGGAAAGCCCTCTTAATTCTTTAAAGGAGTTTAAATTAAACTTGTTTTCGTGCCTGCGGAAGGAGACACCCTTACACTAAATAACTAGAACAGTTTCTCCCGATCGTTGGGGGAACCAGTATGCTCCCTTTCTCTTTAAAAAAGATAACACAACAGTTCCTTTTTTCCGTTCTAAATGTCTTCTCTATAAAAAGAGTTAACCAAAGAAGCTTGTTTTTATATCCGTTTCTTGGTCTGGAGGGAAACTAAACAGAAGTGGAACATGGAGCACTTGAAACAGTCTAATCTACTGGATTTGATTAAAGCCTTAGAAATGACATCAGCATGCAAACAAAGCTAGACACTGGTTTATTGGAGACCTACATGAAGGAGGCTAAACAGCAAATTCTTAGCAAAATAGAACTAAAGGACAATGGCAGCTGTTCTACTGAGAAACCAAATTTCTGACAACGCTGGTACAACTAATAGGGATGCTTGTTTCCTTGTCCTTCCTTTGGAAAGTGTAGGATGAGAAAAACCAGCTACTTACTACCAATGTTTGGTTAAATCTGGTAAGTATGTGGTGACAGTATAAATTAATAGGTTTGTTGTAAAATTTCACATTGTGCTACAAATTGGCAGAAAACCCAAGTAGACACACATTTGTTGGTGGTTTCTTTGCTTTAAGGCAAACATATGTCCAAAGTAGGACTTTGGTTGCATTTCAGCTATCTTTATATGCTGGTACAAAGAAGTATGACAATATGGATTATCCATAATATTTTCATGGTACTTTGGTTTTCTTGGACAGTAATGAAGTGCCTCCTCTACAAAATCAACAATATCAAATATAGACCTACCCTTTATACAGAAAGACAACAAAGATGCATGTAGCTTGTTTCACAACTTACTGCACCAAACATTCATTAATTGTGTTTGCATGTTTTGAAATGAAATTGTGCTTGTGCTATGATGATGTTATAATTTATTTATATATGTTGTGTCCACTACTTATCTTGTTTTAATTAATTTTTATGCCAGCTGTAACTTAGCAGTCTTTCACATGTTTTCATTTTTCTTCAACAGGACTGGACCGATGTCAACATGAAATGGAACGTCTCCGAATATGGGGGGATCAAGGACATTAGGATGCCTCCGCATAAACTGTGGAAACCAGATGTCCTAATGTACAACAGGTATTTTGCACTGTTAATTGTCAATTATGATTTTAATATTATTCAAAGAATGGGATTTCATGTGAGGCAATCGGATGCTGTTGGCTTACCCGTACACATAGCTTCTTGTGTTTGAACCATGAAAACAATTGTATCATGGTTCATCCATAATTGGCTGCTTTCTCCTTCAGTGCTGATGAGGCATTTGATGGGACATATCCTACCAACGTGGTTGTCAACAGCAACGGTAGCTGCACGTACATCCCTCCAGGGATATTCAAATCTACTTGCAAAATAGACATCACATGGTTTCCATTTGATGACCAGGACTGTGACATGAAGTTTGGTAGCTGGACCTACAATGGCTTCAAGGTAAAAGTCCTTTGAAACAACATGTTTACAAAGAAACAATGAGGCAAACAACAGTATATTGTATTACAACTTGAGCCATAGTCAATAATTATAAAAGTAAATTATTCTGCATAATCAAGATTTTATATTATAGTTGAACTTACAACTTAGCGGTACTGAGGGTGATACATCAACATATGTCCTGAATGGAGAGTGGGCATTGTTAGGTATGTGGTAAGGGTAGAGTAAATCTTTGGCTGCAATTTTTGTTTTTAAGAAAAACTGTATGCACCTCATCAGAGGTCACAGACCACAAAAGTTTTCTTTTGGCTGTGCACAAGTTCCCAAGTTTTCCCTAAGTGATTGCCAATGCACTACCAAATAGAGGAGCAATTTTATTTTGAAATTGCTCTCTGTTAAGGATGATACTGGAAGCTTGTTGTACATATCAGGCATATCACCCTTTGGTTGAAATGCTCATGTGAAAGATTTCTTTGGACTGAATCCAAGCATTTCACTGTCACGGCTAGAAAATGCTTTCATTTCCTATCATAGCACTCTATACATAATGGAATCATCCTATGACTGATTTTTCCAAAAGAAATCCCACCTATATTTTACTACACATTTACTGTACAAGTTGCTTGATATTTTAGCTTATTTAAGCTACACAATACTTTTAGCCTCCTGAATGAAACAATGCCTTGAAACTTGAAACTTTACACATGAAACACAATCATATTTAAATTTTTTTCTACATCTTTAAAGCTGTTTGAAAAATACCTTTTCGTAGGGAAGTAATAGAAACTAAGTTGTGAAACTAGGCACTAGGAATAGGAGTTTAGGATAGAAATTTATAATTCTTTTAAATCTTTTGGGGAATAATTTTTAAAATTTATAAGTAACAAAAAATATATTTGTATTTTGGCAAATTCTTAAAATTTGAAAGCACTCTCAGTTTGATCTTTTCCACAGTTGAACTTAGAAATGAATAATGATCTCGGTGAGGGCGACACAAGTACCTTCGTGCTGAATGGAGAGTGGCACCTTTTAGGTAAATACCAGACAAAAGAGAAATGACTGTCATGGAACATGATGTCTTGGTATGTCAGTGTTGGTTATTGCCATGAAATAAACAGCTATAGTTTCTCAATAATGCTAATCAAAGTCTTAGACTGTAAAGCTCAAAAAGTAAAAAATAAAGGGTGAGATAGCTAATATTTTATGCTGGTTTTATTTTTAAAAACAAATATTTTACTGTGTTTTGTATTTTGTAATATGAAACTTTGTAACAATTGGAATTATTGATTTGTTATAGGCCCAAACACATCTAACCACAAGTGTTTTTTCACGGCACCTAAACAGCCTAGAATGCAAGGAAGTTAAGCTTTAAGTCCAATAAAAACATTAGGATCTCAAGTAGACATCAAACCTCCCACAACAAGCAAGCTTTTTGTGCATAACTTACATACATTTACTAACCTTATATATCCAGAATACTTCTTTGTTTAAGAATGTAGTTTAGGAAAAAGTAAAAAAAGATTTGTGTAATATTTTTATTTTATCCACTACATTATCAATATCTCCAAAAACAGAAACTGCTCTCACACTTCATTGCATGTTTTAAAGTATGATAAATATTCTAATTTTGGTTTGTCCCATCAAAGTGTTGGTAAATTTGTAATCCTAATCAACCAAAACATAGTGCCATAAAGTTTAAATTTCACAGCTTAATATGTTTCAAGGCATTTGTGCATACATAACATAGAATGTATCCTTGTTTTTTTTAAAAAAACATATTTTTTTACATTCCTGTTGAACCCAAAAGACCATATTATTGTGTTGTACTGTACCTTTCTGCATGAATAGAGTAAGGTCAGAGTGTGTTGAACAATGTGCAACAATGAAAAATAATATTTTCTCTTTTTCAGGTGTTCCTGGAAAACGAAATGAGGTTTTCTATGACTGCTGTCCAGAGCCATATCTGGATGTCACATTTGTGATTAAGATCAGGCGCCGCACTCTTTATTACTTCTTCAACCTCATTGTACCCTGTGTTCTCATAGCTTCTATGGCTGTACTTGGCTTTACACTCCCTCCTGATTCAGGAGAAAAGCTGTCACTTGGTAAGTTCATATTCTAGGAGCAAAGAAAATATTCTTTGCAATTTTATCAAGATTTCAGGAATACTAATTTATATTTGAAGCCCCAAGCATGCTGTGTTGGTGTTTTAGTAGTGTATTTTGTGCATGTGGTAACTTTTTATCAACTGGTAATTTACATATCATCATATCATTTATGAACAAGATTGTTTTAGTAGTTCAAGGTAGAAGTTTTAAATTCCTGCAATGAGCAAACATAAAATTCACATAGTCTAAACCTTTGCCTGGCAAACCTAATAAAATTGCATGTGTGTTGCATGGCTACTTTTCTAAACTAGTTTGCTTTAAGTAGCTTTCAAATGAATATGTCATCAAGATGTGAGGAGTAAATCATCAAAATCTGGCTCACTTTAAACCTTTTCTTTCTACTAAACTATTTGCTTTTAAGGTTTTGTGCTTTTTTCCCTTTGGAAGCAATAAAATGCATGTAATGCTCAAGATATGGTGAAATATGTCTTCAATGGTGATATTTTAGAATTTCAGTTTTGAGATCCCAGGAATCTCATAAAAAACTTCCTAGAAATAACGAGCAACAAATGAAGGGAACATAGATCAGTATTTAAACATACCTACTGTCTGTCTCAAAAAAAATAAATTTTAAGGGTTTTTTTCAGGCAGTTTTTAACTTTTGTCACTAAAATAACCACAACAGTATGGACTTGTGTTGTTCAAGTTTAAAAACTTTTCAAACTAGTAGCAGCAACAAACTCTTGTCAAAGAAAGTTGTCTTGGGCCATTTTTGAGACAGATCTTGTCAAAAATGTACTTTGTTGACTCCACCAAAAAAGTATGGTTTTGTTTTATAAGTGGTCCATGTAACCCACAGAGACTTTTAATCATTTTTTTACTTTTTAATTTAAAAATATGTGCTTAGTGCCTTGCTTTCTGTCATGTCACACTTATTTTGATTTGCATGACACAGTCATAATCTTAAATTGAGCCAGTTATGGAATCAAATCAACTTGCATGGAAAAAACTGAAAAATTAAATCATTTCATTGTGCAACACTAGCACATTTCAGTGTTCAATATGCATTGATAAAACTTAAGCCTTTCTAGATCCCAGTGCTAAAAGGCTAACAACTAAGCAGATCAGCTGTTGTCTTTGACTAAATGAGAATGGTATTGTCGCTAAATTATGTTTAACATTTTTTTTGTTTTGGGAGAAAAATGTACCATGGCACAAAAATTGTAATCTCATTTACATTCAACTGCCACTCCCAGAAACTGTTCAAAAATCTTAAGCGCTTGCTTGTTAGACTCTTGCATGTTTGAGTCTTTCAGGCAAATAGATCTTAGGACATAGTTCACAAGCTCTGTTTTCCCTTTTTCAAGTGAGTGCAAATGATGTATGAGTTGTATTTCAATCATAGCCTTTTATGAAAAAATGCTTTGATTTTGAGAAAAAGCAGTAAATTGCCTAAGAGTTGCAAAAAACCAGTGATCCTATTACAGGTGTGACTGTTCTTCTCTCCTTGACTGTTTTTCAACAAAATGTTAGTGAGGCAATGCCTGTGACATCATTGCAAGTGCCTCTTTTAGGTAAATGAGGGTTTGTTATGCAAAGTTTTGTGGTACATTCATCTCAAGCAAATATTGAAACAGTTTTTCTCTTTCTGTGAAATTGTGCCGCATTTGTTGTGAGATGAATGATAATCAAGCTGCAAAGACATGAGGGCTCTTAATTTAAAAATACAAGCAAAGGCTAATTCAAGCAAGCCCTTTTGCAGTTTGACTTTAAAAAAAGTCATTAGGTGATGATATGTTACAACCATTTGAATAAAGAAAATATATCCTTGGGTTTCTGTCCTAAAATTAATCCTTCTGTACTTCTTTCAGAAAACTCCATTTCTTGGCTTTACAGACACACATTCAAAACACTACACACTTCTAGCCACGAAATGAATGCTTTCTTTTCAATAGACACAACCCTGCTGAAAAATTATTCAGACCTGCATTTTGTTTGTTCTTCCAGAAAACACTGTATTGTATATTCCATCCATTTGTCTGGCCCAACAACTTTATTTTTTCCTACATTTCCCTCACTGTGCTTGTGTGCTTGCGTGCCATGTATTTAAAAGTACTTAAAAGCTGGATCCTCTTTCCTTGTATCTCAATGTTCCTAATTTGCATACCTGGGCATATTTAAAATCAATGAATGCAAATTCTTTAGCTACACACAGTTCAAAGCTCTTTTTGTGATTTATTAAAATGGGTCATAGAAGTACTACTGACCTGTCCTCCTATTGGTTTTAAAATATGACCTGATCCCCTGCACTCTAATGTTGCCCAGGTATTTTTTAGCTTATTGTTAAAATTAAGAACAGTTAAAGGATCTAACTTTTAAGATGCTGCTTCCCCTATAGGACATTAGATTGTTGTAAACCTGCTACCTTGCTGCCTACTTTTAACATACCAAAGAAGCCATCTTGGTATGTTAATATCCTGAGTGACACTGCAGCTGACTAATGCAAAGACAAAGCTGTTCTGCAGATTCTTTCAAACAATTTAAAAGTATTAAACTAACAAAAGTTTACAATGAAAAAATCAAGGCATAAAAAATGGAACCTACAACTCAGGTTGTTAAAAATAACATATAGATTGCATGAAAGTAACACTTCACCTCACTGTTGATAACATATTTATTTTTAAGTTATAATGTTTTTTTTGCCTGCTATTGAGTTTTAAGTTAGTGTACTGCTTTGAGGCTTCTTTCTGAGAACAAGAGTGTCAACTACACCACTCTCAAAGTATCCTCTTTTGTTGAAGAGTTATTTGAGCTTACTGATTTTTACCTCCTCTATTAATACCCCAAAAGCGGCTTCTTTGGCACCAGAGATATATTATTAAAACCAAAGTCAAATTTCAGGTGTGACTATTCTTCTGAGTCTGACCGTGTTTCTTAACATGGTTTCAACCACTATGCCCGTGACTTCAGATAATCCTTTGCTAGGTACTATTTTACATGTCAGTGTATTTAGAACTGTAAAAACCTTAGAACAAGTAACTGCAACCATTTGACATCACATGCATGAAAGCAACAAAGCAACATGAAAAACTGCAAAATTGATTATAATTTTACAATTTTGTTTTACTTGAACTGTTAGTACATTTAATACATGCTGGTACCAACAGAAAAGACCAAGCCCAAAAAGCCGCCTTTTTATCCCAAGGTCAGTTTCTAATTATGTACATAACTCCTGAATTTTTCCAGGTATAGTCTTTTAATATAATTATTTATTATAAAGGGACATGTAAAGTATTTCTAACCAACTAGGTGCAGTTTGTTGAGAAGTTTTCTCCAATAATTTAGTATCCTGCTCTACGTAGATATCAACAGGAATTTTTATCTATGCCTTCCTACAAGATGACAAGGCATTTCCTAATTAGAAACCTAATATCTAAGTTGCATCACCCCCCAAAAATAAAATTGGTTGGATGAAATTAAAAGCTATGCAGTCTTATTTTTGTCATCTAATTTTACATTTTCAGGTGTCACCATTCTTCTATCACTCACTGTGTTTTTAAATACTGTATCAGAGACAATGCCAGTTACCTCTGATAACCCATTGTTAGGTAAAGAACCAATGATTGCAAAGCTTTCCATACAATTGCAGTTTGAGTACATTCTTACTGCAATTGTGTCAAAATTACAATTTAAACTACAACCATTTTGTTCATGTAATTGGTTCTGTGCCAGACAATGATCTAATACTAATACTATGCTTGTGCAATTTGTTAATATTGTCATTCTTGTTGTTCAGGTGATTCCATTTTTTATGCAGGCAAATCTGTCTAAAAAATTAAGCTAATAAAAATGATGAGTTTTATTCTTTTTCAGGAGTCACAGTACTACTGACATTGACAGTTTTTAGTCTTATGGTGACAGAAATGTTGCCAAAAAGCAGTGATGCAGTCCCAATTCTAGGTCTGTTTTAGTAATGTAACAGGGTTTGGGCATGCTTCTTATGAATGCTCATGTAACTTAGATGCCTATGGTTTCTAATCATTGAATAAACAAAGCTCTAAAATTTTAAAAGTATTCCCATAATATTTTCTGAAAATCAGTCCCTAATAAAAAATTACCACATTAGCATTGGCCAAACGCCTACAAATAATTAATAGGGTCTAAGCAATACTAGGGTTAATATTAGGAGGGTACCTATATTGAGATGCACCATACTGTTTAAAAAGTGAAACTTTTTCAGGTGTCACAATTATGCTATCAATCACTATTTTTGCCACAATAGTTGGTGATATGCTGCCAGTGTCTGATTCTACTCCTTTGATAGGTTTGAAAAAAATATTTTTAGCTTTCAGTTAGAGAAAACTGAGACACCCCACTAGTCTGCCTCTGCTTTGAAATGGGAGCTTGCTGGAAGGTGGAATAATTGTGGACAGTACTGGCCTTGCATTTTTTGTTAAACATCAATGAGGGCTTCAATTTAATGCTGGATTTTTGTAAATCCCTTTTCAGGAGTGGCTATTATGCTCTCCATCACCATTTTTGCAACTATTGTCGGTGAAATGTTGCCTGTCAGTGATTCCACTCCCTTGATAGGTCTGATCTTTTTCAAAATTTCCCCTTTCAGCAACACAGCACAGAATGCTTTTTTCTCCTCTTAATTCAATTAAGGGATTATTTATACTTTTCTCTTGAGTGCATCAACAGAGACTGATGCAAAGAACACAGGGAAGGTGTAACATGCATATAAAAATACTCAAGGGATTTGGGAACTTTTAAACAAGTTTGTAAAAATATTTGACACAAGAGACTAATCGGACATAGATCATTGAATATAAGTATAAGTAAGAAAGTACGGGAACATGCCGTATGTCATAGGTTGAAAAATGGGGATGTTAACTCACCGGATAAAAAACGCGAATTTTACCTTCCAAAAGCCTGTGTGGCCTAACCTATACTTTTGCCTATTAAGTATGTCTTGACTTCTCCCAATAAAAATTCCTCTACTGACAACATTTGGCTTCGCTAATAAGAAATCCTGGAAAGGAAAAACATTTCTTTCTTTTTTTTCTTCTCTTCCTACACGTGTCTGTGGAAGCAGGGCTTCAGTGTCTTTCGGATATATACTAAAGTAGCACACTCACTACTACTCCCTATGGCATACCAAGTGTTTACACTCCTCCCTCCTCCTCTCTTCCTCCTTTCAAACACAGCCGAAACCAGGCGCATTGCTCACCACAGTAACGCAGTATCTTTTTCGTGTAAGCTAAGCATAGAGTATTTTGCCCCCAAAGTCAAAAAATTGGGGGAAGCGCAGCCGGCGCTAGTGTTTTGCTGTTTCCCCCCCTCCCTCCGTCCCCCCATGAACGTGACCCTCCTCTGCCATAAATGTCCTATAAACACCCATTTTCTGTTCCCTAATGAACCTTTAATACAACCTCCTCCTCCTCCTTCCTCGGTCTCATAGCTATACCACACGTGGAAGCAAAAAAAAACCTAGTGATTTTTTTTTTTTGGGGGGGGGCAATATTGTTCAACATTTTTAATTTACTCGCTCTCTGTTTTATTTCACCAACTCTTTGCTCCAAATACAATTACAGTGGGTAAACACCGAAGCCACCGTAGACAAAATACATTTACGTAAATATATATGTGGGGAGGCAGGGGATAGAGGCTCAGGGGTACAAACACAATGCATTCAACAACATTCAAATTCTCGCCCAACATTCTTCGTACTTCTTGCTCCCCCAAGTCGAGAACTGAGCAGGGGGGAAACATTCAAACACACCAGAAAAAAACCAAAAGAGAAACCATATGTCTTCCCTCCCCCAAAACTAAGGCGAACTCCCTCCAAAAACCATAAAGAAACTCCTTGGCTGTCCTAAACTATAAAAGAAGCAGCTTAAGCATGCAAGCACATCATACTAAAAAATACTAATTGCACAAGTACAGGAAACAAAAAACAAACGCCTTAAAAAAGCTTACTCCTTCACTCAAGGCTTTAAACAGTGGCTTAAAAAAGACATTAACACATGACCTTCTAAAAAAACCTCGAAAAAAAGAAGCAAACACGGAAAATAAGAGAGAAAGAAATATGACGGATTCAAATGGTTGTAGTCTGCTATA
>JAAUYJ010117332.1_pt1 | contig 11997 bp, 13 predicted proteins | sample 7278031 | NCBI WGS metagenome assembly JAAUYJ01 (sample SAMN14350222, study PRJNA611818) | marine sediment metagenome | isolation source: surface marine sediment (1.8m) | place: French Polynesia: Moorea | collected 2018-08 | reverse complement strand
GCATTGCTATGATGATGATCGCTCTTGCTTGCTTCCCCTCCCCCCCTTTCTTGTGTTGTGCCTGCCTCCCTACACCACATTTATACCTACTACCTACCTTCCCACCTTTCGCTCTCTAAAAGGCACAGCGGGAAGGAAGGAAGCGAGCAACGTACGTACTGTACACTAAACCTCCTGCTGCAGCCGTTTGTTCGTTGCCAGACCAGGAGGGGCCGAGAGCGTTCAACGGCGATCATGCAGGCAAACTTATTTATCAATGGACTCTTAGTCTCCTTTGGCGTTTTAAACTAATTTGGCCGGAACATGAATTGGGATGTCGGGGGTGGGCGTTTTTCACCCCCACCCCACCCCAATTTTCACGCCGCCACCCGCTGCGGCGGGGGTACCCAAAACAGACATACAGATTGGGCAGGGCGATAGCGCACCCAAGTGGGGGTGGGGTCAAAAGGAGCTCAGTGGGGCGCCGCCGCCGCCCCTTGTCATCGCCCACTTAATACCGGTCCAACTTCATTCAAGATGTTTTTGGGAGTTTCTGCCTTTGCCTACATAGAGCAGGAAGGTTCTCCTAAAAAACCGTTGGCTGGTACACGACCATCCTCATCCTTTTGCGCTTGATCTTTCAAAGAGAAGGAGCATAAGGTTCATCTTTTTTTAAAACCCCAGGTTAAGAGGGGGGGAATATTCGCTTGCAGCTTGTGTACCAAATCGGTTGGCGGAGCAACAACCGTCTTTTTTTACCCTTTGGCTTAGCAAGAGCAGCGAAACGCTTTCAGGGTTCAAGCACGCATGAAAGAAACGACGGGGGAGAGGGAGGCACAAAATGGGGGGACGGGTGGTGGCGGTGGTGGCATAAAAGGCGCGGCCGCGGTAGCAGCAAAGGGGCAGAAAATGAGTGTTTTTACAATGTCGACGAAACATAATACGGGAGCCCAAGAATACCGCTCCTCCCTCGGAAGGTGTTTCATGCGGAGAGGAGGAGGCTGGATGCACTTCTCGCTCCAACCGGCAAACCGCAGACGCTAATCAACCGAATCGGTTTTTCCTTCTTCTTCTGGCCAAGACTTTTCGACGACGGAGCTGTTTCTTCTCATGATCGCGAGTTATTAGCATATCAGACGGGTAAAAAAAACCCATTGGGCAGCGAGTTCTCTCTTTCCATCGGTGGCGATTATGAAGATGAGGCCCCCAGGGAGGATTGGGAAAGAAGGGTTCCCTTTTCTCTGTCCAATTTCAGCGAGATGTGAATACTTGCCCGCTCCCTCCTCCTCCTCCTCCTCCTCCACATGAGATGAGGCGAGAGTAGGATTCCCCGTTACGTCAGTAGGGGGAGGGAGTGTGTGTGTACTAGTATTTCCAAAAAACCCTTTTCCCTCTACTGCCATTCACACCGGCGAATGGTATGGAGAGAGAAAGTCTCAACCTATTCAAAAACTTGTGGCATGGAAGGCGGAATAGGGTCCATCTCCACCACCCTCCTTTTTGGGGGGGAGACTCTTCGCCTCTTGCACTCTCTGGCCGTCCGTACGTCCGCAATCTGATGCTCCTCCTTCCAACCAGCCCGGAAGAATGTAAGAAGTGGCTCCATCCCCATCAAAAGGAGCCAGTCTCCATTTTAGAAAATGGGCGCTCTTGTGTGAGCCATAATGGCGAGTATTCACGACATTGTCGGGCTTGGTCCTGACGAAAAGGCGCCCGCGGTTCAATAGAGGGCACATGTTTGCTTGTGTTGGTGGTACCAAAGGATGCTCGGTTTGAATGGGACGGAGGAGATTGCGTAAATTAAAGGGGGGGAAAGGAAAATAAGATGGATCGTGGAAAAGAAGATCTCACAAGAAGATGCACGTGGACTTGTTTGTGTGCACACACAAGGTTTGGCTTTATAAGGTTCACAAGATGCAGGTTTTCCCTGGACGGACGCGGAAAGAGGTTGATGGGAAGTGGGATCAAGAGAGAGAGAGAGAGAGAGAAGATTTATGGATGGATCATGCTGGGAATCGCGATCGGAGGCGAGACGACTCAGATGCTGACATGAGAAGATTTTCTTCGACAGAGGAGGCGAAAAGGAGATATAATTGTGGCTCTCCGAGACACCGCGAAGATAGAAGGAAGATTCTTGCGGTACTAGGTAGGTATCTACGGTACATGTACCTAGTATGGAAAATGAGGACGGAAATGCCTTTCGCGGAATCTACAAAAAGAAAAAGTTTTCCCTTTTAGCCTTCCTTTCTGTTGAGGAAGAGAGGGAAGAGGAGTGAAACTATTCCGAGCAGGCAGGCCTGCGAAACGGGGGAAGGATTGGATGGCAGTAGGAGGCGGCAGCAAACAAGGCATGAAATTTCCGTGTTATTGGATATCTCTGCTCGATCCCCTCGGTCTGCACGCTGCCGCCATCGTTGCCAGACGCACAAACGCAGGCAGATATATATTTCGAGGGGCGGAAACAAAACTGGAAACAAACAAAAGGCAAGGGAGGGCACTGCACGAAATCGAAGGTTGCCGAATCAGATGATCCGTGATGGGCTGCTCCTCCTACCAATGCGATGGGAAAATTGCAGGGAGAATTCGAAAACTTTTTGGGAGTGGCGCCACCTTTTCGTTTTTCTAAGCTGCACACACCTGGAAACAGCACTTTTTTTGCTGCGATGATGTTGAACGAGAAGAGACAGCAGCTCACACGTGAATACGCGTCACGAAATGAGGGGAGAACAAAAAAAACTTTAAAAAAGTGACGAGAGGGATTCCTCTTTGGGTGCTCATCTGTAATTCTAGATCCCCCTTACCCCCAATTATCATAATCGGACGCCGCCGCGGATCGCCATCGTAGTCGTGATGGCGTGACGAGAAGAAAAAATTCTTCGACACCCCCCAAAAATATCAAAAAGTTACGTAAGGCCCGACACGAAAAAGTTTTTTTGGGAGGCGGAAAGCCGGGTCTAATTGTTCATTTGGGAGACGGGGGGGAGGGGCAGGGCAGGGAAAGAAAGAGGCTGCACCATCAATTCTCTCCTCCTCCTCCTTCGGGAGCCGCAGGCGGCGCAGTAATTTTAGGTCCTCCGAAATGGGATTGCGGTCGACGGAGAAGAGAGGGAAGGAACCTCTTTTCGGCAAAAATGACAAATAATTTCCATCCTTCAAAGCGGCGAGCGGCCACTTTCTCCTCCCCCTTTCCCTTCTTCCAGTCGCATAAAGAAAATTCCTAACCATGGCAAATGGACTTGGAAGTCTCCCCCTCGATGTTCTTCTTTCTTTCTTCTCCTACTTTCAGCAAATGCAATGCATCCGACTGGTATCAAGAAGGGGCCCCGGGCGAGCGAGAACGAGACCGTGACTCCGAACCCTAGCTCCCCATTAAAAGTCCTCCTCCTCCATACCTAACAAAGGCCCTCCCCCTCGACAAAGGAGGAGGAGAGGGTTCGACGCCCGAAAGTAACTGTTTATTGCTCACTTTCCGGCTACGCACCTCAAACCAGCCAAGCAAGCGGGGAAGGCAGAGCCACCCAAGAAAAAGAAAACGAGGAGGAAGAGAAGTGTAGCGCCAGGCAATTTCTCCTCCAACCAAACCGCCCTTTTCACTCTCTCCTTTTGCAACGGGAGAATCCCCTTCTTCTCCCGAACACCCCAACAAGGTAGCGAAGATCGAGGAGGAGGCACCCCCCTCCCCTCCCTCCTCTCTTGGTTGCCCGTAAAAACAGGGAAAACAGTTTTCTTTTCCCCCGTCTCTTCTCTTCCACGGAAAAATGGTGGGGCACAGACAGTGCATGCCGCCGTTGGGGAAACGCAAAATCATCCGTTTCAAAGACCAGAAAAGATCAGAACGAACACGTGATTTTCCAAGAAATCTAGTGCAGAATTTCTCTTGTGCCTAGTGTTCTAGTTTGGGTAGGCAGAAGAGGTGCTGACGGCACCCACTTGAGCGAAAAGAAATATAATGGTTAATAAATTTCACTTTTTTTTCTCTCTGCAGCCCCCGGGGCTGTTGGGGGTTTGTGCAGGATGAAAATGAGGGTCTTGAGACAACAGCAGATGATGCGCGCTTTTGCCCACGTCAAAACGAGCCGCTAAAGAGCCTCCTTTGTTGAGAATTAGCGATGCTTCGCAACAAGGCAAAAAAAGGAATAATTCCGCATCTATACATGCTCACTTCCCCATGCATATTGTACGATCCCAAGAACACACCTGCGCCCGGTCAATAAATCCACCCTCACACATGTGGATCGAGGGGGGGGTAATGAACCCTAACTGTTCCTCCCCCGTCAATCCAAAGAGGTCATGTTGCTTAAATAAGCTCTTTTTTTCCTTGCTCACCCGTGCCTGTACGCCCTCTCTGCCAGGTTCTGCTGGGACCCGAACGGGGAGCGGAGGCTGTGCATCGAGCCGGCCTGGAGGCGCCTAATATAATAGGAAAAGAAACGAAATCATTCGCAGTCCAATAAAATGTACACAATAAAACTCCTCACCTTGGCCCCGGCGACTGCTCCCTGAAGTCTGAAGTGGAGTTCCACCTCCTCGACCCGCTGAGGCTGAGGTTGCTCATGCTGCCAGACATCTGCCTCTGCTGCTGCGCCGAGGACGGGGTCCCCGGCGGGTTCCCCCCGCCCCCGGGCGCCGACGGCGTCCCCGGGGCGCCCGGAGGCGGCGGCGGCGGCATCATCGCGCCGCGGATGGGGGCGGTGGAGGAGCGCGCGTGAGGGTGGTGGTGGTGCCCGCCGTGGCCCGCGTGGCCCCCGTGCCTGGCCAGGTGGGCGTGCGTGGGGGAGGGGGAGGACGGGGCGGGGCTCATCGAGTTGGAGGAGTGCCCGTCAGAGTGGAGGGACCCGGTCGACTGGTACATGTTGGCCACGGAGCGCCTGTAAGGAAGAAGGAAAAGGGGAATAAATACTTCATCAAAATTTGCAAGTTTTTAGGGCGGTGCTTCAGAGATCCGAGTGATGCAGCAGAAGTCACGGCAAAAGGAGATCGAGAGGGATTTCAACTGCTACAATTGTTATGGGTTGAAATTGAACCGCAAACGCCGTTAGTTTTGTTGTTAGTAGCGTGCTCATTTCATTCACATTCACCAAAGAAAACGTTAAATTAGTGGAATAGTAAAATGGGAAATTTGGAGAGATGACAGCAAAAGTGCTACAAGTCCCGTCTTCAGGGGTCCGAGGGGTCCGGCTGTGTGGGGAGGGGACTGACCTTAGCTTCTCCCGATTGGACGCGTAGGACGATCGTCTATAAACACGGTCAATTTGTGTTTTTAGATTAAATTCGTTAGGGAACCGTCCGTTGTTTTTCAGAGCTTCCAAAGTTAGTTACATGGACGGCGCATATCTGTCGAATAATTATTCACTGACCTTCCAACAGTGTCGTGCCCTCCCGGAGTGTGCGGGTGGTGCCCGTGGTGCCCGTGGTGGTGCGGCGTGGAGAAGGTGCCCGAGATGGGCCTCCGACTGGGGGTCCTCATCCCCGTTGGTCCAGCGCCGTCCACGTGGTCGGACCCCCTCCTGAGCCTGACGGGGTCCCTGTGGCTGACCTGCACGTGGTCCTTGCCCGCCTCCAGGGTGTTTATGCGCCTGAGCGCGTCGGCCAGGGTTGCGCGCAGGCAGGTGATCTCGTCGTTCTGGTCGTGGACGCGGCGCTCGAGGTCGGAGACGCGATCGCGGAGCGTCTCGTTCTCGTGCTCGACCATGTCGTCTGCAAAGGGGCGAAAGGAAGGGATAAAACGTTGTTGTACCGGCAATTAAATTGTCAACGGTGCATAAACTGTTTCTTACAAAAAGCGCTGCCGCCTCGAAAAAAAAAGTTACGCAAAAAATGTCCAAGAGTATAGTCAGTATTGAGCGCTGGATTTTTCCCGCCGCCGCCGCCAACTGTGCAGAGCCGATCAATTAACTTTTTGTCGCATTCCCACGCCGCAACAGGTGTGGAAGATATCGTCGGACAGAAAAGACCTTGACATTTTTCAATTCCGTGGTAAAAATATCTTTATTGCGAGTATGGATGTACGACAAGCGAACTGAACGATGATTCACAGTCACTTTACAATGGCCAGAAATGACAAGAAACATGAACGAAGAGGCCTAGTATAGGCCACGGCGAGTTGGGCACCAGAGAAAAGGTACAACAGAACAATTTCTCCTCATCAACATCTTTTTCCTTTGAATTAATAACGACAGATCACAGCTAACATGTATGTACGCGAGGGAGGACCACCAAGTGATGTGAAGTAACCGCACTTTGCATTGATGCTACACACTCCTTCTTCTCCTATCCGTAGGCAGCGACGAGCTGCTCCACAAAGTCCTCATCCGCAGCGGCGGACACAGCGGCGTCATAGTCCAGCTCGAACCCCTCCTGCCCCGCCTGCGCGGCCCCGTCCCACCACTCCAGCGACGCCTCCTCCTCCAGCGGGCCGCCCTCGCCGTAGTCCTCCACCAGGGAGACCCTCTGGCGCGCCTCCTGCAGCGCCCACCACGCCAGGGAGTTCACCCCCAGCCAGAGCGACGTGAGCACCAGGCCGAGGCACAGGTTGCGCGCCCGCTCAACCTTGGTCAGCTCGCGCTCCTGCCGCTTCACCATCTTGGTGGTGCTTCCAGTATCTCCGGAGGTGCTGGTATAGATCTCTTTCGCACTTTAGCTGCAAAGAGTCATCGTTGCCTCCGCAAGCTGTCTCGAACGAATATATGCACGCTCAAGCCATATCTTTTGCACTCCAGTGTGTACGTAGGTAGTGCTTCAGGTGAGACAAGGAATAATGAGTCTTTCTTCCTTGCCCTTTTCCGCCCCTCTCCGCTTTCGAACGAAACTGGCGCTGGCAGGGAGCGGGAAAAGAATACACAAAAGTCGGGGCGAGAAAGAAGGAGAGAGAGAGAGAGAGAGCTCTTTTTTTCCTGGCTCCCCTCCCTCTTGGGCCTGGCGCCGGCGATTAGCGACTGACTTTGTGAGGGCGGGAAAGTCCTGTGAGGAAGGTGGGGGAGTAGGAGTAGGAGGAAGTCGAAGAAATATGTGAGGAGGCCGACAGAGGGAAGGAAGGAGCCGGTGTTGGGGTTGGGGGTCGCAAGACTGCTTTCGAAAGGAGGAGGGGTGGAGAGAAAGAAATCCGCGTCCACCCAGACGTGTCCGTGACGTCACCTCTCACCCCACATCCATCCGCGGCCACGGTAAAAAAATATTTCGAAATTCATGAATGAGATTTCTTCGCGCGGCTTGAATGAAAAAGTCATGAAATGTGTGCGCCTATGGTGACTTGCAGCTTCACGCTTTGAGAAAGAGAAACCGCAGCTGAGAAGATCAAGAGGGCATGGATACAGCGAGGAGGACCCGCAAAAGTATGCGAAGTCCTGCCCCGCTCCATTCATTTCTCTTTTTTGCATTCCATCGGAAGGCACATAGCTCAGCTCGCGAAAAAAAGCTTTTCCCCCCTTTAGGCCTGACGTTTAGTCTCTCCACACCACAAATTCCTCGGACTCTTGGGCAAGGTAAAAGTAAAGGAGCAGGACAGTCACGGGAAAAGAAGAGGCCGGATTTGATGATGTAAGCACCTGGCGAAAGACGAGGGGGGCCAACGGAAGAAGGACGGGGGGAAACAGTCCTCGCGGAGAAAGAAAGGTGCTTTTCCCTGTCTTTCCCTCGAGCCGGGCGCTCTTGCTTAACGTCTGTGTGTGTGTACGTATCCTCAACCCGCTCATTGTGCGGCTCTCAATGGGCAGTGAGTGCATGCAGGTTTGGGGGAAAATGCCCCCGCCGCGAGTGTGAAAATCGCATAGGGGGAAATACCAAGGCCGGATTTTCAATGAGGCCGTTGCCGAGAGGAACCGAGCCAGAATTTAAAGACCGATCGGGACTCCATGAAATCGGTCCTCGAGAGGAAAACGGAGAAAACAGCGACCGGCCGCCGCGTGCAATGACGGAGAACGGGAACATTTATCAGGATGCGAACAAGATGGCTCGGGGGGGAAGGGGGTGCAGATAAATAAGCCCCGCTATTTTTCTTGCAACTAGTCTCAGGTTCTTCGCGGAAGAAAAGAACGCGGTAGGAACCGACAAAAAATGAGGAGTGAATAATGGGGCAAAAAAATAGTGAGGGCGGAGATCGGATAAAGGAGGAAAGAAAAGATGTAAACGGAGACGCCGCCGCTGTTTTTTTTTTTTTTTTTTTAGATACGAAAGAGTTGAAAATAGGTAAAGGGGTGTTGTCTCTTCGCTTTGCGGGATTCCGTCTCCACCGGAAGACAGGAAGTGGGAGTGATAAACGACTGGGCCCACGCCACTTTCTTTCTTGTGCCTGTAAAAATGTTCAGAGATTGGGCCTACTATACTGCGCTTCCCCCCTCCTGTCGTCTTTCGCACCTTCTGTTTTTGTGGCTGGACATGTTGGCAAGCATACGCCTTGGAGGCCGGACATGAGACAAAAAACCCTTGCCGTTGGGTAATGCCCCAATGGAAGACTGAAGAACATCATACGTTGGGTAAATAATAGAGAGGCGGGGCACTGGAAGGGACAGAGAGCAAAACGGATTACGAAGGTCTGTAGGAGACGCGCGGCGCTATCAATCTCTGTAGATAGCGACGAGGGCGGACAGACGGACCCTTGCTTGCCCTCCCTTTGGTGCATAGGGCATATTGGAAAGCAAGCGAGCAGATAGTAAAGGATAAGAAGAGGGAGAATATTTTTGTGTCGCGGCGTCAAATATTAGGCCTGAGCCCAGGCCTTTAGAAAAGGAGGAGTCGAGACAAATTCTTGGCAGCGCCGGAGTTTGAATGAGTTGGGGGAGGGAGGGAGGAGAGGGCTGAAAACTGTCCTGACGTGAGAACACGGGTGTCTGCCCGTCTGAATTATGACACACCGGCGAAGGGGAGGAGCTTTTCTGTGGAATGCTGCCGTCCCTACCGATCGGCAAACACGCATGATCCGAACGACTCTGGCTCTGGCCTTCAAAATATTCGTAGCTTGGGAGGAGAGAGGGACGGACAGAACATCATCTAGCGGAAAGGGAGGAAAGACGTCTTCTTTCAAAAAAAAGCGGACAGAGGGGCAAGAAATGGGGCGAGAGACAGAAAAAAGCGTTCGTTTTCACGGACACTCACTGAGTAAAGCCTGACCTGGAAAGATCTCTTTACAGACAGCGTTTTGGGTACAAAAAGGTTCGGTCCGAGGTGTGGAAAGAAACGCGAGGGAGAAAAAAAGCAGCAGATAGGATGCTTTCGAGGTCTGCAATGCCGCCGCTTATTTTGAGTGCGGGGAACGGAAATTGCTTTTACTTATTTTGTTGGCCTTCCCAGTCCCCCTTTTCATCCCCCCTCTCCTCGCATTCCCTCATTCCTGCATCTATCCTAGTAGGCAGCAGTCACCCGTCGGCGGGAAAAAGGCCTCCCTCTCCTACTAATGGTCCCTGCGTCGGCCTCCGAATTATCCTAATGGCTTTCGCAAACACACAAGCCGCAGCCGTATGCAAAGCCTACAAAAACCTGCCTTCAAAGCTACTGAGAGAGAAAAAAACCGTAGTAGTCCCTTACTCCAGCAGTCGACGATAGGCCTCATGGTGTCTATGGTCTCCCTTGCGGACGCCGAGGAAGCCCTCTCCTCCTTGTTGTGCCTCTTTTTCTTCTTTGCCTTTTTGACGACAGTCGCCACCTCCTCCGACACTTCCTGAACCTCTTTGTTGTTCTCCTCGAAGAGCTTCATCGCCCTCTTCTTTTCCTCCAGCGCCGAAGACGATTCCTCCTCCTTTTCCTCAGTCTTCCCGTTCTCTTTGACACTGGCTTTGTCCTCAGCCACTATTTCCACTTCTTTGGCACCACTTGGCTCGTCTTTGGCATCCTCCGCGGCGACGGCAGCGGCCAGTTGCTGCTCTTGTGCCGCCGCCGCCGCCGCCGCCGCCAGCGCAGCGTTGTACTCGATCTGCGGAGATGTGAGCGACATCTCCTCAATGTCCTCCAGCAGCCCTGCCGGGACAGCGGTGGCGGCTGTAGCTCCATCTCCGTTCATCTTGCTGCAAAGGAATTTCACAGCCTCCTCCTGGACGAGACGTAAAAGTCCTGATTCCCGGCGAACTCGTTGGTGTTCTTGTAGACGGTGTGGCTCATCATGGTGAAGTAGACGGCGACGAGAAAGAGCGCCAGCAGGTAACAGAAGCAGGCGTCGGCGGCCTGGCGAAGCAGGGGGCGACGAGACAGGAAGGACTCTTCCGGGCTCCCCTCCGGCGCCGCAGTGATCAACACTCCCTCCATGGTTGGGGGTTGTCTTCTATCCTCTTTTATTGGGATATTCAGGCCGCCTTTCCGTTCCCATTTGCATGCATTGGGCGGCCTGTCCGGTGCATGCTGCGCCTCTTCCTCCTCCTCTGGGCACAACTGGAGCGGAAAGAGGGACTTTCGTTTGTTTCGTGCCCGATAGGCCCTCACTTTCTTTCCTTTTCTCCAGTGTTGTATTTTCCACTTGTGCTATGTCATTCACTACCGCATCTGGACCTTCCTCGTGACCAAGGCCGCTTGTAACGTCCCTGTTAAGATAAGGTGTTGTGCCACCATGGGCCGGCGACACTGCAACATTCACACAATCACTGGAGCGGTAGTAGCACCTCTTTCACAGAACGGGAAAGGCTCTTCTTGCAGCTTTCCACGACATCGAGAGTCACGTCTCTTCTGACAGCGACGGCGGCGACACTTTGTTTTATCTTCGGTTGTTTTTGAGGCGTTCCGTCACCAGAGGATAGGAGAAGAAGGAATGATCCTGCGACTGCATTGTTTGCTGGAGATTTCTTCACATTCCCCGAGGTATTTCCTTGTTTGCTCAAACGAATTCGACTACTACTCCTACGTTTTCCCACACGATTCTTTTAAAAAGAAAGAAAAAGCTGAAATTCGAATTTGAAGGCGCCTTTGGGTTTCCAATACTGTAACGGATATGTGCGAGAATTCTTCTTTCCACAGCGAGAGGAGCGAAACTGGATCTCTCATCACTACTCGCCCTCTCTCTCGCGACCCCGTAGTGCGATCGGCTGCTCCAGAAAACAAGTTTTCGAATTTAGAGCCTCGCGCGCCGTTTCCCTTATGCTCATACGAGCGAACAAAAGAATTATTTTCGAAACGCGCCAAGCCAGACAGGGCCTAAGTGTGATGGAACGAGTGTTGTCCCCAGGGCCCTTCCATCCACACTTTTTTTGCTTTTTTTGCTTCTTTTCCTAGAGAGACCCCTTACTTTCCTGACGGATAGGATGCCGCTAGAGTGACGAGGAAATGGCGTGACCGCCGGCGAGAGAAACAAAAAGGCTAAAAAAATCTTTTCCTCAGTCATGCCTTTCCGCATTTTCCCACCCTCAACATACGGAACCTGCGGCGCTGAAGACAGAATACCTTTTGTCACGTGTAGCGGTTGTAGTAGGTGGGCTGCTGCGGAGTCGAGGGGAAGGAGGCCCTACTCATTTGTAGGGCGTTGGCGGCGCTGGAACACTCACTGGCTCGTGGGGTAAAAGTCTGTGTCGTTGCTTCGGACAAAAAAAAGTGTGTCAGAAGACTCCCTCCTTCCTCGTCCACAATCAACTGTGGCCCCTCTTCCTTACTCAGGGAGAAAAGGATCAAGGGGGTAATAAAGAACCCTCTCTTTCGGCTTTTTTTTTCAGCCCACCACTTTTAGCCCCTCCACCGCTGCTCCCTTGAGAGCGACTCGGAAGAGACACCTGTGCAGCCCTGTCGGCTCCGCTTCTGCTCTGCAATCTGCATTGCAGGGAGCCCCCCCCCCCTGTGCACAACTACTCATATCCCTGCTACAGGCGAGGACGGAGGAGGACAGCAAGCAACAGCTCTCTCTCTCCCTCTCTCGCCCTGCGTGCGATAACTGATAATCCTTCTCCCTCTACTGTACTGCACACGGGCGCGCATTGACAAGGAGACAACAAAAGTGAGGGCGACATGATGTATTGGGCTTGGGCACGCGCCCTAACGAGAAGAGGAAGGATATCTCTCTCCAGCAAACCTACGCAGTCGTCGCCGCCAGAAAAAAAAACCCTTCCTCTG
>JAAUYJ010034696.1_pt1 | contig 11998 bp, 12 predicted proteins | sample 7278031 | NCBI WGS metagenome assembly JAAUYJ01 (sample SAMN14350222, study PRJNA611818) | marine sediment metagenome | isolation source: surface marine sediment (1.8m) | place: French Polynesia: Moorea | collected 2018-08 | reverse complement strand
CTAGAATGATCAGAAATTCTTACATCTCGAGCTCGCGAATCCTAAGTATCTGGCGACTCAACAACCGATTTAGCATCCCCAAAAATCGACCCAGATTCCACTGTAATTGAAGATGGGATTATTTCGGATAACTCAGGAGAATTAGACCTAGAACCGGCAGATATTATTTTAACTCCAGCACCAGAATCAGAAGTATCTGGGGATTCAATAGCCCAATCACCAGCACCAACAATAGATCCAGATTCCACTCTAATTCAATATGGGATTATTTCCCAGAAATCAGGAGAATTAGATGTGGATACAGAAGAGTTCCCTTTAATTTCTGTTGATGAGGAAGACCCCTCCCTAATTCAACCTGGAATTGTATCTGAGAATTCAGGAGAAGACTTTACTGAAACAGAGGATTTCCCTCTCCTTTCAGAAGATGAGCCAAACTCAAATCAAATCATATCTAATAACTCAGAAACATCGTCTGAAGAAACACAAGAGTCGAAGGTAGTCCCCCATCAAACGGAAGAGCCTGCTTCGAGTTGGTCAATGTTCACCAAGTCAGAGGAAGCTCCGTCGTTTTACGACGACGAAGTCTCTCTGACCTCCGAAGAATTAGTTTTTCCCCATCCTGAAAATCTGGTGGTAAAAGACAGTTATCATATAACCTCAGAAGAACTAGAATCACCCTGGGAACAACCAGAATTACCAGCAGACTCAGCCAAAAACCCATCAAAAGTAGAAGATTCAACTTCCGATCCTTCCCTAATTGAAAGCATTAAAGAACTTCAACAAGCACAAGATAAAAATAAGACCAATCTGACCTTACAACAATTGGTTGAATTGCTACAAAAAAAACAAAACTCAGAGCAACAAGCATCAGAACAACCTAGTGTTGACCGTACCGACCCTGATGTAGTTGCTTCCACAGCAATTCAAAAAGTTGACAATTCAAGACAGTTATCGCCAAATTCAGCCAATTTGGAACTAGTAGAAAGCTGGTTCGAGTTAGGTCTTAAACAAGCCAGTGCAGGAGCATTGGAAAATGCGATCGCTAGTTGGTATCGAGTACTAGAATATAATCCTCGACTTACAGAAGTATGGCATAATTGCGGTAGTGCTTTAGGTCGTCTCGGAAAATACCCAGAATCGATTATCGCTTTTGAGCAAGCTTTAGAAATTGAACCTAATAACTATCAAGCTTGGAATGATCGCGCCCACGCCTTCTATCTTATGGAAAATTGGCAAGAAGCAATAGAAAGTTGGGACAAAGCCATTTCACTTATGCCAAATAATCATCAATTTTGGTACAATCGAGGTCGCGCTCAAGAAAAATTAAAACTTATTCAAGAATCTATCTCTAGTTACGAAAAAGCACTAGAAATTCAGCCAGATTTTAAACCAGCCAAGTCTAGATATCTTAATTTACTGGCAGATAAATAGGTTATAAATTAGCTATGATGACGATCAAGCAATTATTCAGCTAAGATTTTATCCTAAAAGATAATTCGATCTCAAAACACAGTCTCAATTGATTAGGTTATAAGCCCTATTTATTATGGAATCGTCTAACAATACAATGGAAGAGTATAAAGTACCCAGTGCCGAAAGAGTTACCCAACTCAGAGACCTGATTGATACTTTAAGAATTGCTGATGAAATAGCCAATAAAGGCTATCTAATCAGTAGTTCGGAGCTAGCAGATTTAATGGATATTAACGCTAGTGCTGTAACCAGTAGAGGAGATCATTGGTCTTGGCGTAACTGGGTTGTATCAAGAGTCAGAAGGGAAGGTAATCAAATTCTCTGGCAACTAGAAAAGGTTGACTAGACCCAAACTATATCAGCAAAAAACAAAAAAATGACTTTATCCGTGCCTAAAACTCCGAAAATAACGATTCGCCCGATGCAATATCGCGATTTAGAACCTGTAAAGGCTCTGATGGAAAGGTGTAGCGACCAAGAAACTTCTCAACGTCTAATCACCATAGACAGAGAATTGAAGCAAGTAGGCTCTTGGTACGGACTGAGAAAATTTTTAAGTCTTTTGCCTTATTCTTCCCAAGAAGACCGCAGGATTTATGTCGCTGAACAAAAACAAGAGATTCTCGGTCTGATTCAAGTATCACCATTTAACAGTACTCGTACTACTTGGCGTGTTGAAAGAGTCTTACTCAGTGAGAATAATCACCAATTAGACTCAGTAGTTAGTCAGAAAAAAATTGGTTCTCAATTGTTACGACACTGTTTAGAAAATATATGGGAAGCACGCACCTGGATCTTAGAAGTTAACGTCAACGACAAACATCATCTTGCATTGTATCGGGAAAATGGTTTTCAACCCCTAGCACAGATGATTTACTGGCGCATAACCTCAAAGCAAATTGCGGAACTAGCTAAAGAAGAGTCAAACCTACCAAACCTGTTACCCGTCGGTAACGCGGATGCACCCCTACTCTACCAGCTAGATTGTGTATCTATGCCTCCTCTACTACGTCAGATATTTGATCGTCATATACAAGACTTCAAATCCAACTTTTTGCAAACAGCAATCAGTAAAATTCGCCAGTGGTTAGAACAAAAAGAAATATTTAGAGGTTATGTTTTTGAGCCTCAACGCAAAGCTGCAATTGGTTATTTTCGTCTAGAATTTGCTAAAGATGGCTCAAGACCTCATCAAGCTCAATTAACAGTTAATCCTGCCTATACCTGGTTGTATCCTCAATTAATTGCTCAGATGTCCCAGATTGCCAACCAAAAGCAGTCTGCTGTTGCATCGTCCCTAGCCAAAAATCAAGGCTTAGAATTAGTCTCTGCTGATTACCAACCAGAAAGAGAAGAGTATCTTACTAAAATCGGTGCTTCTCCTACAGAAAATACTCTCCTAATGTCTCGTTCTGTATGGCACAAAATTAGGGAAACTAAACCCTTAGAAGGCTTACAGCTATCAGAAGTTCTCCAAGGATTGAAGCCAGCACAAACTCCTATTCCTTCGAGAATATCTTGGTTACAATCTCTTTCTAACTCCTATCAGCAACAGAGTAAAAAGGAATTTTTCCCAACTCCCAGGGAAGATAACTACAATTCTTCCGAGGAAAAGTCGGCGGAATCTTCTAAACCACCCAATCACGGTCATCATGCTTAAGTTGAATCGAGAGGATGACCGCGATTATGAAACAAAGAGTGTGCGCCTTGGGTCTAGATGTAGGAACTAAACGGGTAGGGGTAGCAGGTTGCGACGGTACAGGATTAATCGCTACTGGCTTGACTACTATTAAACGTCGTTCTTGGCTAGAAGACATTAAACAACTACAAGAAATAGTAGAACAAAGGGAAGTAAAAGTTTTAGTAGTAGGACTTCCCTACACTATGGAAGGAAAGATTGGATTTCAAGCTAAACAAGTGCAAAAATACGCCAAAAAAGTCTCCGAAGCCTTACAACTACCCATAGAATATGTAGATGAAAGATTAACTTCTCACGAAGCAGAAACCCAGCTAAAAGCCCGCAAACGCTTTTCTTCTTATGACAAAGGGCTAATTGATCGCCAAGCAGCAGCTATCATTCTACAGCAGTGGTTAGATATGCGACGTTCTCCCTAAAATTAATCAGTAAACTAGAAACATTAATATTTTTTTACTGTCTAAGTAACTAAGGTCAGACCTAAATTCTGCATTTATTAATAAATCAATATTGTCAGATTGCAAAATTACTGATTACCATGAGAAAATCTCATATAAAGCATTCATAAAAATTGTAGTCTAGATCACAAATTATCAGAATGTTATTTATTGTCGAGTAATTCACGATCTTGTGGACAAAATATAAATAGAGTAATCATTTAGAGGAGCTTAATAATTATGAAATCTCTAATCCGTTGGGGTACTACCATAGGGTTGTTAGGAACAGTTCTGACTGCTGGATTGGGTGAATTTAAAGCTTGGGCTTTACCCACCGAGCAAATCATTCAAAAACTTAATCCCGTACCTGTTTTTACTATTACTGATGAGCAAGGTACTCCTTTAGTCGCTTCGAGAAATGAAGATGACAATAACAAGTTTACTGGTATTTTTATCAGTCAGGAGGATGCAACTCGTTTTGTAGCTCGCTTACAAAGCCAAAATCCCGATATCGCTAGTAAAGTTAAAGTAGTTCCTGTACCTTTGGGTAGAGTATATGAGTTGGATCAGAAAAACCAAGACCAAGGAACTAACCTCAATTTTACTTATGTCCCGGATCAGGATGCAGTAAATTCTGCCAAAGAGATTCTCGATCAAAATGGTCAACAGTATCAAGGTGGTGTTCCTTTGTTTGTTGCCAAAGGTGGAGCGGAGCAAGGTTATTTAACCATTGAAAAAAACTCTCAGCAAGTAATTCCTTTCTTCTTTGATAAGAAACAGCTAGATAATATGGTCACTAAGTTCAAACAACAACAGCCTGATTCCGCAAACACCATAAATATTGAGGTAGTTCTTTTAGAAGTAGTTATTGACACTCTACAAAATAGTCAAGACGAAGCTCTCAATAAAATTGTTTTAGTTCCTTCTAGCGAATCTATACAATTCTTACAACAAAACGCCCAAAACGCCCCCAAACGATAATAAATTACAGGAGTTGCGATCGCTTTATATTTCCCCTGTAGTAATATCTTATAATCTAGGTGGTTACTCAATTGAAGTTGCGATCGCGTTTCCCTCCTTAACTTAGTAGAGACGGCTTTGGTGTATCCCATTGGAGAAAAATTATCAAGTATCAGGAAAAGAATTATATTTGTGGCGCAGAACTGCTATAGACAGGGCGCTCGCTGCTCAAATAGCAGTTAAAGAGATAGATTGGTTACTACAGCAAGTAAGCGATCTAGACCCTCTCAGTCTGCGCCTAGAGTCTTTTAAAAATCGTTCACTAATACCTCTTCAACACAGTATCCAACAACTAACATTATTGTGGGAAAAACGCCTCACAGAACATTTACCAGTACAATATATCGTTGGTCAAGTTCCTTGGCGTAACTTTCAGCTTTCTGTATCTCCTGGGGTACTAATTCCTCGTCCTGAAACAGAACTGATTATCGAAATTGCTCAACAAGCTAATGGTTTTTCTAGTGAAGAGGAAGCCCATTGGGTGGATTTAGGTACAGGGAGTGGGGCGATAGCTTTAGGATTAGCTAGTGTTTTTCCTTATGCCACAATTCATGCTACAGACTGTAGTAAAGCTGCTTTGGCGATCGCAAAAACTAATGCAGTAACAGCAAAGCTTAATAACCAAATTCAGTTTTATCAAGGTGACTGGTGGAGTCCCCTAAAACACCTCAAAGGAAAAATCAGGGGTATGGTTTCTAATCCTCCTTACATCCCCAGTTCAGAATTACCTCAACTACAACCAGAAGTCTTTAAACACGAACCGCATTTAGCCCTAGATGGAGGGACAGACGGCTTAGATGCTATTAGGTATCTGGTAAAAGCTTCCCCTGAATATCTCATGTCTGGGGGACTATGGTTAATTGAAATGATGGCGGGACAAGCTAAAGCAGTAGTTAAAATGTTATCAGAACAAGGAGATTATCGAGATATCAAAGTTATTTCTGATTTAGCAGGAATCGAGCGTTTTGTTTTGGCTTTTCGTCGTTAAAATTATCTTAATTGGAATTAACACCTAATTATGCTGGAGGGCGAGTCTTTCTAAAAGAAGAACTCCTTGGGGATAGGTTTGTTGACACCATTGATATTTCCGTCTAATTTTCTCGGGAATCTTGCTACTGTTTGAGCATTCGACAAATCCCATTCCTTTGTAAAATAACCCAAGATTAGTAAACGGAATACAATACAGATGAACATTGCCAGCTTGCAGCAGTAAGTGTTTTACGATTTCTTTTGCTACAGATTGCCCTCGAAACTTAGGTAGAACATAAATACCTCCGAGTTCCCACACTTCATCAGTAAGATAAGCTAAACGCCCTAAGCCGACCCTTTGATGAGCAATTTCCGCCACAAATTGGCGATCGCCTGAATTGGTAGCAACAAACCCAATAGATTGATATTGCTCATCGACCCAAGCTAATTCATCTGACTGTATGGCTCGAACCAAGATGGTCATACTATTTCGCCCAATGACTTATTTTGATAAATTGAATATTTTTAAGTAAAAATAACCGACGAATTAATCAGTGACGAATAATAAAACTGTAGGATGGGCAATGCCCAATCTACGAATCATCTTTTAGTTTAACAAGCTTTTTATAGACAAATTTAAAAAATTGTGTTAATACAAGACCAATTTATGGAATTATAGTATTTATAGCTGCACTAGCAAGCACTTATCTCCTTTTATATTGTCAATTCTTTCAATGTCTAATTCTCCTATTCAGAAGATTTTATTTGGTAGTCCAGGTACAGGTAAAAGCTATAGAGTTACTGGTAAAAGTACCGAAGATAATCAAAGTATTAAAGACCAACTAGGGATAACTGATAATAGAAATGTTATCAAAACTGTATTTCATCCCGAATATACTTATGGAGATTTTATCGGTAAGTTATTACCACAAACTACAGGGGAGAATTCTGTAATTTATAAATATTATTCAGGCTATTTTTTTAAAGCTTTAGGAAGAGCGTATAGAAATATTATTGATCAAAACAATCATCATGTGCTGTTGGTCATTGATGAACTTAATAGAGGTAACGCTCCTGCAATCTTTGGAACTATATTTCAATTATTAGATAGAAATACTTATGGTTGGTCTGAATATGAAGTAAATATTTCTGAATTAGAGAAAATAGGGTTACTAAATTCTATGGGCTATTCTACCGATATTACTAATAAAGGATTACAAGTTAATGGTAATAGATATGATATATTTTTAAATCAAACTAAAGAATCCTTAAGGGTTTTAGGGAATTACCTTGGAGAAAAAATCCTAAATATTGTTGGGAAAAGTTCTATCTCAATACCATTTAATCTTTCGATAGTTGCAACTATTAATACATCGGACGAATCTATCTATTATTTAGATAGTGCTTTCAAAAGAAGATGGGATTGGGAATATATTGAAGCCCCTCATAGCAACACACTAGTTGACAATATACCTGAATCGATTAGAAAATCTTATTTATACTTAGGAAACAACCATGGAGTTAAAGATGAGCGTGAAAAGTTAAACTGGGCAGCTTTTGTTATATGTTTAAATGAATTTATTAAATCCAAATCTCAGGTTATTAAAAAAATTGATGATAAACAAATTGGATGGTGGTTTATTTCCCCTGATAGTGAAGGTAGGATTAAAATAGAAACACTGAAAAATAAACTGATGTTTTATTTATGGGATAGCGTATTTTCAAGGGATAAACGTCCTTTAGAAGATTTTTTGAAAGATGAAGTAAGTTCTTTAATTACCTATGGTGATTTTGTAGATTGTGCTGAAAAATTTATTTTCAAGATCTATAGAGATTTTGGAGGAGAAAAAAAAGAGACAGAAATCATAAAATCTGGTATTAATACATGGGAGCCTATTACGTGGAATGAAGAGGAAATAAATTTCTAGCTTGAATAAATTATTGATATTTTTTTGCGGATTTGGAGATAAATGATTGATTTTCTTAAACTTACAATTAAATACTTAGAAAACCAATCATATTCTTTTGTTGGACTAGCAAAATCTGATGAAAATATTTTGTTTTATGTACCCAAAGGAATTAAAAAATATTTTGAATTAAATGATTGTTATGAGGGCAAAAAAAATCTTTTTTTTCTACTCTATAGGACATTTAAAAAATTTATTTTTCTTGGTAAAGACAGAGGATATATTCATAAAAACAAGATTAATAATCGTGACGGAGTAATTAATCTGGAATTTGGTAGTGGAGAAGGTTTAGATAGTGGTGAACCTATTACCTTATACAATAAGCTAAATTTTTTAGATAGTTTGCTAGAACAATATGATGAACTTAAAATAATATCTCTTGTTTATCGTTTAGGTTCAATTGAACCTATTGAATACGATCGCATATATTCTAATCTACATCTAGCTAATTTTCTAGATAATGGTGCTATTTATCTAGATACTATGAATTATTCTCGACCCGTAATACATTTTGAACAGACAGATATTATAGATCTTTATTGTTATCTATTAACAGAAGTTAAATATCAACTTGAAGAAGAAGTCAGTAGTAAAGTCAAGAGTTTAGCAGAAAGATATAAAGAAAAATATTTACATAGTGATAGTAGCCTATTTAATCAGAACTCTTATCCACAAACTTTAGATTTAGTAATTGAGTCTTTAGAATACATAGATATTAAAACTGTATATAAAGATAGTGATTATTGGGATTTTTATGAAGCTATAGAAAAATTCTTATATACTGACTTCGATCGACAGGTCGATGGTGAAATTTGGGGTATTAATAATTTTCATAATGTTTGGGAGTCTGCTTGTCTATTTTATTTACTAAAAATTAATTCAACAGAGAATATATTATTTCTTGATACTAAATATTTGCCTCAAAATAAAATCTATGAATATCAATTGGCGAACCAAATATTCAACATCAATAGTAAAGTATTTAAAATTCAAATTGAAAATAGTCAAAAAAGTCTTAGACCTGATGCCATTTTAATAAAAGAAGAACAATCATCAGACAGAAAAAACTATAACTATAAATTGTATAGAGATAAATGGAATCATGATTATACTTGGTTTACTCAATTTGAATATATAATTCACAGTAGTAAAACATATTTAGACATTGGATTTAAGGGTCAACAGAGGAATCAAGAAATAATAGACTTATTAGAAAAGCATTTTTCTTCTTCAAAAAATATACCAAATTACATCAAATCCATTAATAAACACATTTATAAATCAATATTGATAGATAAGAAGCTCCCAGATAATTTTTTTTCTTATTGGAATATTCCTAGAGAATTGACCAAGAATGACCTTAGAATGATGCGACATTTTAATCATGTCTTTTATCAAGCCTTCTTTGAGGAAGGATTAAAAACTTCAGAGGATTTTATTGATAATTTTAGTCTTAAGGAAGAAAACATCATCCAATCAATAGGAAGTAGCTATTTTGGATTTGACAAGGATAAATATGATTATTTTCTAGTGTCTCTTTATAAATTATTTTCTCTTGAAATTGTTGATTTTCAATATATATCAGAAGAGGAAATTAAAAATCAAGAAAATATTGAGGAGTGTAAATCAAGTAGTATCAGAAAACAATTTGTGTATGAATATCTGCTTAATGAGTATTTAGTAAAGCAAGAGCAAATAAAAGAACCAAAAATATCCAGTTGTTTTTGGATACCTGCATATAACTCAGGGGAAAATGTATTAGTTTCTGGGGATAAATATCTTGATGGTTATCTAGATTTGGCGTTAGTCGATCCAATTAAATTATTACAACATTATGTTCAATAATAAGTAGTACTTAAATTAAGGTGGGCATTGCCCACCCTACTTTTTAACTTCTGAGAGTTACTTCAAACTTTTTCACTAGAGTATCTCGAACTTTTTGATGTACAGGATCGACATCTTTGTCAGTTAAAGTGCGATCGCCTGAACGATAAACTAGATTAAAAGCTAAACTGCGTTGTCCTTCTGGGACATTTTCCCCTTTGTATTCGTCAAATACTTCTACCTTCTCTAAGAGCTTACCTCCTGCTTTAAGCATCACTTTTTCGAGTTCAGAAACCGCAATACTAATAGGAGCAAAGAAGGCTATATCTCTTTGACTACCTGGATAAGTAGAGTAGTTTTGGAATTTGGGAGTAGTAACTTTATCGCGATTTAAGGCGGTTAATAAATTGTCGAAAGCCAGTTGAAACACATAAACTTCGTCGATCAAATCCAGATTTTGTCTGAATTCGGGGTGAAGTTGTCCAAAAATTCCTACTTGCTTTCCTTCTAACCATAAAGAAGCAGTACGCCCAGGATGAAGTCTGGTATCTTCTTGAGTAGGACGATATGTCACCCCTAAACCCAACAGAGAAAACACACTGTCTAGAATACCTTTAGCTTCATACCAACTCATAGGATTAGGTTTTCCACCTCTAACCCAATTACCATCAGGGTAAAAGTCTCCCCCCATAATTCCAGCTACTTGATCTGCTTCTTGTAAACCCTGTTCTGTATTAGCAAAAACTCGCCCAATTTCAAAAGCATTGAGTCCCCCATTTCCTTGGGACTGGTTGTAAGCAAAAGCTTCAATCAAAGCTGATATTAAATCAGTGCGTAAAGCAGAATATTCTGCGAATAAAGGATTAGCGAGGCTAACTTCTTCTGTTGTGGGTTTAACTAAAGAATAGTGGACAACTTCTGTAAGTCCCACTCCTCTAAAAGCAGTGCGGAGTTTATTGCGGACTTGATACTCTACTGATAAATAACCTGGTTCAGTTTTGTCTGGTAAAGTATCACAGAAGCGGTCTAAACCATAGAGACGTGCTACTTCTTCAATTAGATCGATTTCTCTTTCTAAATCTCGATAGCGATAGGAGGGAACAGTAACTTTCCAAGTATCAGCTTGTTCTGTACTGGATTCTAAAGTACAACCCAAAGCAGTTAAGATGGTTTCTACTTCTGCTGCTGTAATGTAACCTGTTGTGCCATCTTTTTCCACTTCTCCTAAAATTTGATTTAGTCGGTTAAGACGTAATTCTATAGCGGTGCGACTAGCAACATCAGGACGATTATCAGATATGGTTTGACTGGTGAGTTTACCCCCTGCTAAATCTGTTAATAATGCGATCGCTCTATTACAAGCATGGTCTAATTCTACTTGATTCACTCCCCGTTCATATCTGGTAGAAGCTTCACTCCGCAAACCTTGAACACGGGAGGAGCGACGCACTGTCACAGGGTCAAACAAAGCAGATTCTAAAACAATGTTTTCTGTCCCTTCATAAACTTCTGTGGTTTCTCCCCCCATGACTCCTGCTAAAGCTACAGGTTTATCATTAACAGTGATTAAGAGATTTTCAGGAAATAGCGATCGCTCTTTCCCATCTAGAGTCTTCAGAGTTTCTTCTGCTTTAGCAAATCTGACTCCTAGAGTTAAATCTTTACTACCTGCTACCTCGTCCAGTCTTTCTCTATCAAAAGCATGGAGGGGTTGACCCCATTCCAACAAAATATAGTTAGTGATATCTACTACATTGTTAATGGGACGGACTCCAGCAGCTTGTAAACGCCATTGTATCCAGTCAGGAGAAGGAGCAATCTTAACTCCTGTAATTACAGTACCAAAGTAAGCAGGACAAGCTTGAGTATCTTCTACTTCTACACCCAGTAAATTATTGCGCTTGATCACAACTTCTTCCACTTCTGGTAATCTAACAGTCTCTCCTGTTAATGCAGCAACTTCCCTTGCTATTCCCACCATACTCAAAGCATCCGCACGGTTAGCAGTAGTAGCCAAATCTAAAATTACGTCATCTAGTCCCAGAAAAGGTCTAACATCATCTCCTGGTTGCATTTCCCCAGAAAAAATATGTATTCCTTCCGATTCCTTAGTTATGCCCAACTCAGCTAGAGAACAAATCAGTCCTTCCGAAGGGACACCCCGTATCTTATTAGGTTTAATTTTAAGTCCACCGCAGGGAGATAAGTCCCCACCGTAGCAACAGGAACATAAATATCCGCCTTAACATTAGAAGCACCACAAACAATATTTAATGGGCTATCTCCTCCGATATCCACCTGACATACACTTAATTTATCCGCATTGGGATGGCGATCGCGAGTAACTACTTTTCCCACCACCACACCATCAGCAAATTTACGTAAATCCTCAATAGCTTCCACTTCAAAGCCAGCGATCGTTAAAATTTTACCCAACTCTTCTGGAGTCAGTTTGATATCTATTAATTCCTTTAACCAGTTAAGAGAGACACGCATTTTTATATCAGATCTTTTATCTAGTTGCAGCCAAAATATTGTAACTCAGTCACTCCTCTTGTAAGTAGTTAGGGGGGAATGGGGTCAGGGGTCAGAGGTCAGGGGTGTGGGGATTG
>JAAUYJ010182326.1_pt1 | contig 12001 bp, 8 predicted proteins | sample 7278031 | NCBI WGS metagenome assembly JAAUYJ01 (sample SAMN14350222, study PRJNA611818) | marine sediment metagenome | isolation source: surface marine sediment (1.8m) | place: French Polynesia: Moorea | collected 2018-08 | reverse complement strand
TAAGCGTTTACCTAAAGCCGACTCCCTTCGGTCGATTTTTCTGCTGCTTGTCATTCATCTCGCCGTTAACCTGTCGGTGTAACGGGAGTCCTCTGACAACATTTAAGATAGAGATCCCGTATCTCTCGGTTTTTATAACTTGTTCATGAAGTTGATACGCTTCATTCTGTTGTTAATTGGTAAGTTTCATAGATAATATCCGTGATTGTAGGATCTGGAGAATTTTAGTTTCCTAAATTAATTCTAAGATAACTCTTGAACATATAAAGAAAACTTAAAGACATTAATAAATTTAACAAGAACTTAATAATTCTTTCTAAACCATTCATTTTAGAGACTTGAGGATTTGGCAGCAGGTTGCGCCCCCGAAAAATAATCATCCCCACACCCCACACCCGATCTCAAATCTAAAAATTGCTTGCTAAAAGATGTGAGAATGCCCTTTATCTAGTGTGATAGACATTTGAGTCCATCGATATCAAGGAATTATGTCAAATCTTGATCAAAATTCGGAAAATATTAAGTGACCTTGACGAAATCGGGAGATTTTTTTTAGAGTCTATACACTGAATAGAGAAATGACTCCAAAAAAAAGTACCAATTAGAAACTTGGGTCATTTTCAGTGTTAACGATTTCCAAATCATCTCTTAAAAATGGTATCAACACGAACAAAAAAAGAGGCCTCCGAAGACTGGCAACCCTTAAAAGTTGTTAGTAGATTCTTCTCCCCTTATTGGCTGGCTTGTATTCCCTTAGTCGCCATTATTACCATTGTCTCGAACAAAGCAGTGGTAGCACAGGATGTAGAAATTAACATTCTAGAATTAACTGAGGCAACCCCTGAGGCGATTATTCAATTGCAAGGAACCCTCAATGCTATCTGGGTGCTGATTGCTGCGATTCTTGTCATCTTTATGAATGCTGGTTTCGGGATGTTAGAAACTGGTTTCTGTCGTCAAAAAAATGCCGTTAACATCCTCTCCAAAAACTTGATTGTCTTTGCCTTGGCAACCATTGCTTATTGGGTACTTGGTTATTCTTTGATGTTTGGCGGTCCTGAAAATCCGATTATTGGTTTTGGCGGCTGGTTCCTCAGTGGAGAACCCGCCACCTATGGACTTGAGCCCTTCCCTGTGGGACTTCCTGTATCTGTAGCTTTCTTGTTCCAAGCCGCCTTTGCAGGAACCGCAGCCACCATCGTGTCTGGGGCTGTAGCCGAACGGATCAAGTTTACTGACTTCGTCATCTTCAGCCTACTGTTGGTCGGTATTTCCTATCCCATTACTGGCCACTGGGTTTGGAGTGGTGGCGGTTGGTTAGGTTCCGTTGGCTTTAGTGACTTTGCTGGTTCAACTGTAGTTCACTCCGTTGGGGGTTGGGCCGCCTTAATGGGTGCTGCTATTCTTGGACCGAGAATGGGTAAATATGTGGATGGCCGCCCTCAAGCTATTCCCGGCCACAATATGAGTATTGCTACCTTAGGCTGTCTTATTCTTTGGATCGGCTGGTTTGGGTTTAACCCCGGTTCCCAACTCGCTGCTGATAGTGCGGTTCCTTATATTGCTGTAACCACTAACTTAGCTGCGGCTGCAGGCGGTATTGCTGCTACTTTGGTCGCCTGGGGTAAAGATGGTAAACCCGATCTTTCCATGATTATTAATGGTATCTTAGCAGGGTTAGTCGGTATTACCGCCGGCTGTGATGGAGTATCCTATTGGGGTGCTGTGATCATCGGGGCCATCGCTGGTGTGATTGTGGTTTATTCCGTTAGCTTAATCGATACCGTTCTCAAAATAGATGATCCTGTTGGAGCGATTTCGGTTCACCTAGTCAACGGAATATGGGGAACTTTAGCGGTTGGCTTATTCAACACTTCCACTGGATTGTTCTATGGAGGCGGCATTGGTCAATTAATCAGTCAAATCATTGGTATTGTTGCTATTGGTGCCTTTACTGCCATCTTTAGTGCGATCGTTTGGACAGCACTCAAGGCAACCATGGGTATTCGCGTCAGTGCAGAAGAAGAAATCAATGGTTTAGACATTGGAGAACACGGAATGGAAGCTTATCACGGTTTTGCTAAAGAGCCAGATGGTTTGGGGGGCGCAGGTTCTCAGTCCATTAATGATGATATCCCTACCAGTGCAGGAATGTAGTCCTCTTCTAATACCAATTCCATTAACTGAGCCAACACTTGTAAAAACAACCTATCAACTTGATCAATTATCTATCAGGTTATGTGTAGCTGGACTTTAGGAAATTGGTATAACTTAAAGTTCAGTCGGCTATCACAGCGGACTGAACTTTGAGCCTCAAATGTCGAATTGAAGATCATTGGTTTTACCGACAGGATGAAAATCAGAGCAACATTAAAAATACCCCTAACTGGTTATTATCAATATCTTTCCTACACATCCTACCTAAAAATGTCAAGACTACGGCTTCTTATGAGCCTTAATGGGATTGAGGCGGATTATGTTTGATCGGTTTAGGTAAGGGATGACGACGAGAAGAAGGACGAGAACGATTTAAGGGGTGAGGGTGAGATGAATGGCCACTATCCTGTTCTAACTGCCTTCTGGGAGGGAAACGAGACGCACTTTTCTTCTTATGAAATCCACCCTTGTTTTTAAATATCTCTCCGAGATTATTTCCTGTTTCAATAGTTAGCTTATCTCCCAGCAATTTAACATTTAACTCCCAAAAACAACCAACTGCCTTACTAGGAAGGGTTCCCTGTAATTTTAATTTAAAAAACTTCGGTTTTTTCGAGGGATACTTAGGAGATTGACGAATTTTAACGATGACAATTTTCTTTTGATAGGAGGCATACACCACCTCTCCCCGAATAGAAAAGTATCCACTTTCTATAGCAACCATTGATCCTTGTTCAGTAGATGATAGCCCTTCTTCTTCAGGATGTAATGTCTCTGGTTCCCAGACTCCAGCAATTTGTAACTGTACTTGATCGTTAGCTAGTCGGGTACGGGGATAAACCACCCACAAATGAGGTTGGTCTAACGTAATATGCTTTTTAAACAGACTCAGCATTTTACCCAAGACAACAGTATCAATTATCTGCCCATCTTTGGTAATTAAGATTCCTCGTGTTTGATGGTCTTGAGAAGGCTGGTATTGACCTTCGATCAACCCAATCGCACGATATTGTCTAGGATGACTAGGGGATGGAATCGGTACTTTTTTTTGAAGGTCATTATCAGAAGAGAATAGCATAGGTTAATGTCATTGGACAGGATGCTTCTGTTGACCTCTTCACCGCCCTATAAGTGCGATGATTCCTAAACCTCACAATTTAGGTTTCTGCTTCATTCACCGTTGCATACCACAGTTGAAAAAACCATGTACAGTCTTACACAGAGTCCACAGACTTTTATCCCATTTCAGAGATCCGATCCCGATAGCCCGTCGGTACGGTGTTAGCGAAAGCCTTTTCTACTTGCTGCTTGGATATTTTACCTGTACAAGCATTTCTGTACAGAACCCTTTATATCCAGTTTCCAAGGTGCAATACCGACTGCTTTGTTTTTGTTTTTCGGCATACTGTTATTATAACCCAACCAATGTCTGTGAACTACCCCAAATCAATCTCTCTATTATACTTGTATGCCTTGTAGATTATCATTTACAAATTTTCTAAATAACTCAATAAGTCTGCCATTTCCTGGGGGCTGGGTTGGAATTTTGGCATGGGTGGTGTTTTCCCACTGATTACTTGCTGGATGAGGCTAATTTTCGATTTATGTTTCTGAACTTGATGTAAACTTGGACCTACCATTCCATCGGCTTCTATCCCATGACATCCAGCACAATTAATCTCATAGATAGCTTGTCCTCTACTCACATCTCCTTGACGGGATAACACTTCATTCATGTAGGGATCTGAAATTTTATGAATATACCAACCCACTACCATCACGATAGCCAGAAAAATTATGCCTAACAAAATTAGTATCATTCTTTGGATAGCATCTTTCGATTGAATTAATTGTTGAGTCACGGTCCACTATAGGGGCGATGGTTTAAGCCTTCTCTTTACATTTTGCAATGTTTAGGCGGTAAAAAGCTAGTTTTGTTGAGTGGATGTAACAATTCAATAACAATATACCCCGCATCATTAAGTTTGGTTAATAAAAATTGACAAAATCTATGTTTATAAATTCTTAGTCAGAATCACCAAAATTTTTTCTTGCTCTAGAATTAAGTCAAGTTTCTCCAGTACGATAAGATAGTCATAATTTGTCTCATCGAGGAGAGCCCCCATGATTGAACCTTTATTATTAGGCATTGTTTTAGGACTTATTCCCATTACCTTAGCTGGTTTATTCGTTGCTGCGTATTTACAGTACAAACGGGGTAATCAGTTAGTTTGATACTCCATGGGTTAAAACCACAGGTATTCTAGAGGTCTTCAAAAAGCGTGCACTGAGCACGCTTTTTGAAGGATTATTCTAGTTGATATGAGAATCTAAAGACAAAACTTTACACACCACTCGAAACCCGATTTGACTTAATCCTACTCCTTGAGGATGATAAGCATAACGAGACGCACAACGACAATGATAAGCATCCTCATCCCAGGAACCTCCCCTTAAAACCCGACGAGTCTCCTTCTGAGAAGATGATCTCGGTTCTCCTGATGTCGAAGCCTCTTCATAACTGGGATACCAAGCATCAGCACACCATTCCCAAACGTTACCATGCAAATCATATAATCCAAAACCATTGGGGTAAAATGCGCTGACAGAGGTGGTTTCTTGACGATAAATACTGGTTCCTTCCCCAGCATACAACCGTTTCCCCATATAGTTAGCCAACTCTCCTGTTAACGTGGGACCAAAATAAAATGGAGTGTTTTTTCCTCCACGACACCCATATTCCCATTGTGCTTCACTGGGGAGTTGATAAGGGAGTTGACTGTGTTGGCAAAGGCGATCGCAAAATTCCACTGCATCTTCCCAAGAAATGGACTCCACCGGGCGATCGCTTCCTTTAAATGTGGAAGGATCAATGACTAAGTCTTTGTTAACTTTAGGGTATTGGGCAACAATTTCCCATTGCTTCTGGGTGATAGGGTATTTTCCCATCAAAAAACCTTCTAAAGTGACAGGATGTTGAGGGTATTCAGATATCTGTGCCCCCGCTTCTGTTGGAGATGAACCCATCAAAAAGGTTCCTTCCGGAATATAAATCATGTCTAAGGCAATGCCTTCTCCTAAGTCTTCTTGGAACCCCTTCACCTCCCCTTTGATCCGTTCTAAAATGGTTCCTGTTTCATTTATATTGGGTGTTTCAAAAATAATTGTTTGCAACGGAGGGGTCACAATAACTGGGGAAGGCTGAGAAGCTTTCTCTCGGTTTAAATCGATTTCTGCTGTCGTTTGAACCTTTTCTGGAGGGATGTCCAAACGCTCAAGACGTTTTTCAATATTGCTGATCCTATCTTCTATAGATGATGGTTCCTGCGTCTGGGCTTCTAAATATTGAGATAGGGCTTGAGAGATTACCTTAGACTTAGAAAGACCAACAGCGTTAGTATGAGTTACTAATTTTTCGTATAATTGGGGCGGTATTCTCACACTAACCTGAATATTGCTCATAAGAAGGATCAAAAATAGTCAACGTTTAATAACAATAGCTTTGCAAGCATAACAAATTTTCCCCATTTTTCACAATTTCCTCGTTTTGAGACAGATCAGGAAAACTGCGATCAAGGCCAATTATAGGATAAAATCTCTGAGACTTCTTCCTACAATGCTAACTCATGATTCAACTGAAATCCCTCAACCGAAGGTTAACTTATCTTCTTGCTTTTAGTAGTACGTTAATGTTGGCCTTATCTCCTATGATGGTTGCACAAGGAAAAATACCGGACACAACTGATTCTGCCATTGCTAAATTTAACTGGTTTCAAGCGATTATTTTGGGGATGGTGCAGGGATTAACTGAGTTCTTACCTATTAGTAGTACAGCACATTTAAAAGTGGTTCCAGTGGCTTTGGGTTGGGGCGATCCGGGGGTGGCTTTTACCGCAGTGATTCAACTGGGAAGTATTGCAGCAGTCTTGTGGTATTTTTGGTCTGATTTAAGTCAAATTACTAAGGGGATGATAACAGCAATTGCTAAATCGGATTATCAATCCCATGATTTTCGTTTAGGTATTGGTATTGGCTTAGGAACTTTACCTATTGTCTTTTTTGGCCTCTCAATGAAGTTGTTGATTCCGGATTTAGATAATTCTCCGTTACGTAGTATTGGTGTTATTGCTGGTGCTTCGATTGTTATGGCTTTATTGTTAGCTTTATCAGAAAAAGTCAGCACTCATCGACGCAATTTTGAAGAACTGAGTTGGCAAGATGGAGTTTTAATGGGTTTCGCTCAATCCTTAGCTTTAATTCCTGGCGTGTCTCGTTCGGGATCAACCATTACATCTGGTTTATTTCTCAATTTAGAACGAGCAACGGCCGCGAGATTTTCCTTTTTATTAGGTATTCCAGCGATTACTTTGGCAGGGTTAGTAGAGTTAAAAGAGGTACTGGATCTAGGACTTTCTAATGATATTATTGTACCAGTTATTGTGGGGGTAGTTTCTTCCGCCGTTTTCTCTTATTTAGCGATCGCTTGGTTAATTCGTTATCTACAAAAACGAGATACTTGGGTGTTTGTTTGGTATCGTTTAGGGTTTGGTTTATTGATTTTTGTTTCTATGTTCTTTTCTTCTTAGTCAAGAAAATATTACAGCTTATTAAGAAATTATTAAGAGAATGTTTATTTTTGCCGAGGCCATCTCCTCGGATCAATTAAACTAAGAGGTAATACGAAATCCAATTATTAGCTATTATTCAGTTAGTCAGGATACTAGATAAGGGGAACAAAGGTTTGATGTTGGTCTTATAATTCTCCCCAACAATAGTCGGATATCCTATTCTATTTACATTTATTAATACTTGCTCGATAAGCAGTAACATAGCCTTCTAAGAAACTACAAAAAGCATAATGGTGAGGCTAGGCTGTGCAAACTTTAAATGTAAAAGCTATTATGTAAACCCCATATAAAGATAAGGAGAAATCGAGTGGCACTTAACTCAGCTTTAGTCTTTAATCTCGCTCAAGTTCCTATAAACACTGAACATATTAAAGTTTCTACGACACAACCTGTGATTGTTGCTCCAAAAGATATTCAACCTTTACAGATAAAGAAAGCACAAGTACAACCACTAGTGGGTGTTTTAATTTTCATCATAGTTATTTTGGGATTAATAGTAGGGTGGTTATTTCAGAAATCGCGAAGTCAAGAAGGCTTTTTTGAACAGTCTCAAGAAGAGTTTGCTATATCAATCAAGATATCTAATGTTCGCACAAAGGACTATTTTCGTGCTGAAATAGAAGGGACAGTTTATGTCAAAATTGAAGATGAAACAAAAGCCATTTCCTTACAATCTCAGGAAGGGATAATTACTCATGATAGTGTGGCTGATGTCCTTGAAGATAGGTTAGATAGTGCCATGAGACAAGTGGCTAGTGAAATGGACTTAGAAGAAATTCATACGGAACGCAAAAAGTTTTGTAAAGAAGTCCAAGAACTGCTTAAAAACAGTTTTACCAGTTTAGGCTTAAGTTTAAATGATAATGCGGTTGTTGTCGGGAATGTAGATGAAAGTAATAACTACAATCCCAATAATTATTTTGATGTGCAAGCTATTCAAAAACGAACAGAAACCATTCAAAAAGCAACCCTTGAAACTCGCAAAACAGAACTAGACATAAAACCTCAAATTCGAGAACAGGAGTTAAAAATTCAGCAAGAAATCAGAGAAAAGGAATTAGCAATTGAACTAGAAGCTCGAATGAAAGAACTAGACATAAAACCAAAAATCAGAGAAAAAGAATTAGAAATTGAGGAGAAAATTAGAGAAGCAGAATTGGCAATTGAGGGAAAAATCAGAGAAAAGGAATTAGCAATTGAGCAGACAATAGCTGATAAAGAATTGGATTTTCAGCAAGCACATTTGATACAAAATCACAAGCTTGAAACCCAAAAAATAGATTATGAAATAGAACTGGAGAACTACAAAAACACTAAGGAAAATGATCTTGAGAAAACCATGGAAGTGGTGGAATTGGAGACCAGTAAAGAGATTGAAATACAGAGGGCTATTATAGAAAAAGAGATTCAAATTGCAAAAATCAAAGAAGATACTGAAGTGGATGATGCTAACAAAAAATACCAGATTTTACAAGCAAAAAATAGGGTAAGCATAGAAGAAGAGATTGAAAAATCTCAGAATGAAGCAACGGCACAGATTCAACTGGCTAAAATCATCAAAGATAAGGAAGTTGCCCATCAAAATAAAGATTTCCAAAGCTTACAATCCAAACTTGAACAAGAATTAGAACAAGAAGAAATACAAGCAGTTATTCAAATGATCGAAAAAGAAAAAGAGAAGTTAGCAAAAGAAAAAGAACGAGCCATAGCCATAGAAGCAATTACCACTGCCGTTGAAGAAGCACAAGTAGAGAGGGAAAATATAAAAACTGAGCTTATTAAAAATGGTCGATTAGCAGCAGAAGCAGAGATTATTAGGACTTTAGCTGAAGCAGAAGAAATGCGTTATAAAGCTGTGCCTGGCACCGATGTTGATCGTCTGGTTAAACTAATTCGAGATGAAATAATAGGCAAAGACAAATTAAAAGAAATTCAAGGAGTAATTAAAGCCCTCTCACCCCAGCCAGGAGTATTAGGAAATTCAAGTATTTATACCTTCGCTAGTGGTAAAGATAATGGAGAGGATATCAATCGATTGATGCGCTCTGCCAGTGGAATGCAGCTAATTAACTCGTTACTTAACGGTAAATTAGGTGAAATCTTAGAACCTAAATTAGCAGAAAATAACGGGGATAATAACGGGGAGCTTTCTAGACTTCCTAAAAATTAAAAAATTGATATATTCCGATAATAGTTAGGACGAAAATCTTTGTTATGGAGTTAAAAAAATGAGAAAAAACCCGAAAAAAGTCAACTCAAATAAAAAATATTACATTAATTTTGTGGTAGCTTTTCTGGTGGGATTAGCATTAGTTTTGGGTTTTGCTATTCTGACTAGTTTGACTGCTCAGATTAATGAAGATTTGTATTTATTTGGGATAAAATTCAAGCCTGAGTACCTGAGCTTGACATTATCAGGTGCTTTTGGCGCACTATTGTACTCTATCTTATTGGATGGGGGACTAGAAGTGCCAACCTGGGGCGAGAAAGGTAACCGTTTGAAGTTAGGTTCCATAGGGGAAGTGTTAGTTGGGATCGGAGGTGCATTTACAACCTATCTTTTTGCACACAAGATATTTGGAGTAACTACTGGAGTACCTGATCAAGAAAATGGTGTGGATCAAGCAATCTCTCTGTTTGTTACCGGATTAATAGGAGGATATGGCGGTAAATACATTCTCGATGCGGCCCTAAAAAAAGTCATTAAGCGCATCGGCGAAGTTGACTTAGTAAAAGAACAAAAAGAAGAGTTAGCCCAACAAGTTGAGAAACTAAATGAGGAGCAAAAACTCATTAAACAGGTTAACCGACAGATTAATGAGGGACTTCCCCCATCAGAAATTTTCGGACTCTCTGAAAAAATTAAAAACGCCCCAGAGGAGCTTAAACACGAAGCATTCATGATGGCCAAAGAGATTCGTCGCTTGAGTTGGCGTAGTAAAACAGCTAAACCAAAAATTGTTAACACGATTCCCATTTTTGAAGCACTGGTAGATAGCGATCGCAGAAACGACAAATATCACGCCCAGCTTGCCTATGCTTGCAAAGACTGTGTCCCCCCCAGATTAGATGACTCTATTTCTGCCATTAATGAGGCTATTAACTTGCGGGGAAGTCAAATCGTCGGTAATACATTCAAATATGAATTGTGTCGCGCCTTGGCCAGAATCATGGAAGAGGAACCAGAAAAAGGGGACAATGATAAAGTTTCTCCCTGGAGAGAAGAAATATTAACAGATTTATTGAGCGTTGACCGGAATTATGGACTGGCTAAAATTCTCATCGAAAGTGAGAATGAAGTGGTAGATATTCCCTTAAAAGATTGGTTGGCAGAGAATCAAGATTGGATTAGACAACAGAGTGGCGGCTCAAACTTACTCCAAAAAGCCTTCAATGTCTCCCTAAGTTCAACCCCGCAATCATCGAATCTCGTAGAATCAGGGGCCTTAACGAAAACATTAGGATCTAGGAAAAGTGTAGCTGAGTTAAAAGAAGCAATTTCAGGCTATGTTAGTACCCGATCCCTTAGAAATGGCCGCAGATCAGTATCTAAGCCTGTTATTAACACCAATAATACCGATCATTTAGAAACTGCTACTACCAAGATCAAGATTAAGGCAACCCATAAAACCTACCTGAAAAAGCACCCCATAGACTCATCAGAACTACTAGAAAACCAAAAGGTACTTGTTCTTGAGGGTAAAGAGTACACCGTTGTTAAGCATTCACCAGTAGTCAAGCATCCACAAGAGACTCAGGTAGTTCACCCTACCAGCAATCACATACCTAAAGCTGGAATTGAACTGATCAAGAAGTTTGAAGGTTATCGACAAAACGCCTATGCGGACCCTATTCATGGCTGGGGCGTTCCTACCATCGGTTACGGTACCACCAGATATCCCAATGGTAGCAAGGTGAAAAGAGGAGATACAACTACTAAAGCCAAAGCAGAAGAATATCTTATCGACCATATTGATGAAACTTGTCGTCCCGCTTTAGAGAAAATTCCTACCTGGAAGCAGATGAATGATAACCAAAGGGGTGCCATCTACAGCTTTGCCTATAATTTGGGGGCAGCTTTTTATGGTGGTAGTGGTTTCGCCTCAATTACTAAGGTCTGTAATTCTCCCCATCGCTGGAATGATCAAGCATGGGTTAAAGCCCAGTTCGTTAAATACCGTAATCCTGGTACTTCTGCTGAAGCAGGTTTACGTCGTCGGAGACAAGAAGAGGCTCAACTATTCTGTAAACCTTCCTCGTCTTCAACCACAACAGTTAGTAAAGAGAAACAAATCCCCAAATATTCAGGTGAAACTAACGGACATTGTCAAGTAGAGTTAGCTTACGGTGCTGGAGTTTGGTATATTTGGCCAGACCATTGGGACTTACCCTGGATAGAGGCTCAGCATGATGATGATGATGATGATGATCAAGAATTATTTGGAGACCTTAAATTAGGCAATGACTTGGCCAGTCGCATCATTAAGTACATGAAAACCAAAGGCTATCAAGTCTCCACTCAGCCCAAGGAGTACAACATTGTTTATGTAGAGGGAATGAACCCTGATGGCAGTCTTAATGATGATCGCCCCAATTGTTTCAATGATCTACGTATGGTTATTGAGTTTAGCAATGGAAAACCAAAAATTGTTGGCAACTGGATAGCTACCACAGAACCAGGAAGTAAAGCTACTCTGCACGGCCTTGCAAAAGGAGCCGCTCGTATCAAGTTTGGACAGTACAAATCATGGATAATCGCTTGGCATCCTATGCCCAAAAGTGCAAGAAGTCATGAAGCACTGTATCAGCAAAAACCTGTAACCGTACACCGAGATTTCAACAAAGACTATCAACGGACTGGGGATAAACTTGAGACAGGTTTATTTGGCATTAATCAACATTGGGGCTGGGATCAGCCGGTTAATAATATTTCTAACACTAGCGCTGGTTGTCTTGTGGGACGAACAAGGAAAGGACATAGAGAGTTTATGGCAATCCTTAAGCAGGATAAACGTTACCGAGCCAAGAGAAATTATGTCTTTTATACAACTATTATCCCTGGTGATGATTTAAACAAACAATTCCCTCCCAACTAATACACATTTTTTTGACATCTCCTTTGGTTGAAACACAAAGGATTCTAAGCGGATGTTGTGAAGGTGGTTAAAAACACACCTTCACAACGCTTACGATATAATTTATTTAAGTTTTTATAC
>JAAUYJ010132682.1_pt1 | contig 12005 bp, 16 predicted proteins | sample 7278031 | NCBI WGS metagenome assembly JAAUYJ01 (sample SAMN14350222, study PRJNA611818) | marine sediment metagenome | isolation source: surface marine sediment (1.8m) | place: French Polynesia: Moorea | collected 2018-08 | reverse complement strand
GTCCTCCCCAAAAATTTCGTCCAGTTGTCAGAAACTGAAATGCATTTTCGATTTTTTGACAGAATATAAATTCGTATAATTGTCTGTCACTGTTTCGTCCCTTTGTCTCTTCTTGCACAAAGTTAATTTCGGTAAGTTGTCTGTTGATATGTGGAGGCCAGTTGGCTTACGGCGAGATATCATCCTACCGTAGTTGGCGTTCGCTCATCTGTCCCCCCCCCCGCCTTCGGACCTTAGCACCAATAAGCGACCTTTTCGCATGGCTTTTTTGTGTTATAAAAGTTTGCGCGCGCTTTTTTTTCCAGGGCAAAGGAGGCGGTGGAGTTGCGTCTGATTTCTTGAAACTGAGTCTGAATTCGTTGCAACGGTGCAAAGTGTCATGCACATGTAGGCCGCAAAAAATGTCAAATCCATGTTTTGAAGGGGTCGAGTTTTTTTTTAAATTTTTGTCATCCCTAATGCACATTGGTAAGTACTCTTGTTTTCGTAGGAACGAGTGCATTCGTTTGGCCGCTAATTGGTCCAGGCAACTGCACACTTAGGAGGACAGACCGACTGCGAGAGAAATCGATGCCTAGCTCTCAAATTAAATATCCAGCCCCTCAAATGTCAAGGAGATTCGAGTTCATATGTTAAAATATCGTCTAAATCTAAATACTACACAAACAACGTTTTAGCCACTCCCGTAAGAAAATACTTGAGCGACTTAAAGCAGATTCAAATATCCATTGACATTTTCTCTGCAAGAAACGGCGCAGTGCACAAACTCCCGATCGTTTCAAAAATTCCGGCTAGCATCTCAGCCTTCCTGTATTTCCGTATTTTCTCGTCTTCTCGTTGGGAGGGAGAAGAACCTTACCCACACTAGGGTGTTGTTTTTGCACACTTACCCTTCCCGTACACGTAATTTTTGCATTTGGTGCGTGTGATTTTTGTGAGTATTGCTTGCAGTTGCAGGTGACAATTTGATTTCTTTCCTACTATTGCCGAGGAGCCTCTTCCTCCTCCTCCTCCTCCTCACTTCCTCAGCTCATTGTTCTTCTGAAAATTCGATGAATAGAAACGATGTAAATCATTTTCTTTTTTTTGCGGCAAACGACATGTACTGCACCTGCTCGTTCTCGTCCTCGCCGTCGTAGTACCCGCCGTAGTCCCCGAACATCCCCGGGTACATGCCGCCGTACATGCCGCCGCCGTACATCCCGGCGAAGGCGGCGGCCTCGGGGTCCATGGTGGTGGTCGACCTGGGGTCCGGGGTGGTCACCTCGGGCTCTGGAGGGAAACGGAAGCAAAGACATGTCCAAAGTTTGCAGGGAAAGTGAGGAATTATTTCAATACCAGGCTCCCCGAATCCGAGGGAGCTCTTGATCCTCTGCCAGACGGAGGGGCTGCCGGAGGCGGAGGAGGCCGCAGAGAGGAGGAAGAGGAGGAGGAGGGCGGAGGTGGTGCTGGATTTTTGTTGTTGAAAATTTCAGTTTCAAGTTTTTTTTCCGCACACCTGATTATACCTCTTCATGGTGCTTCCTCGGCCTCTGGGAGCTATTTTTTTGTTGTCCAACCCTACTGGTTTCCAAGAAACCCCCCTCGTTGGTTCCTGTACGGCCGGATTTCTCGACCGCTGTGACACGTTGGCAATGGAAACAGGGATAATGGGAGAGGACAGAATCCCGGCGGGGCGCATCTCTTTGTCGCCGCAACATTTCCCTCCCTCTCTTCCCAAGAGAGAAAATGCCACGATCATGGTGGAAAGGCGGCCGCGGTCGCTGGAGGGAAAGTCGGCAATCGATTGGAAATAAGCAAAAGCAGTAAATAGCAAGGTACCATCCTGAAGCGTCGCACACTCACAGTTGATATCTCAACAGCTAGGTAATCTACAGGGGGAACAACGTCGCAGAGAAAAAATGCTATTTAATAAAAGGATGTCGTTCACCAAAGAAAAAATAAAAATAATTTGTGGGGAATTATAATGAGTTATGACATTTCCATGGAGTAGCTACAAAACTTTGCTGCTGTATAACAGTTCTACACGTACTTGTTCGACGAGATTGTCTTCGGGAATTGGACGGACAAATTTTTTTTTCTTTTTCCCCCCCTGCCCTTAACAAACGCGTCATTTGGTGGCAAAGCTGCTCTGTACCTGGCGACTTGCGATAATAAAATTCCCTCTGCAATTGTTTAAATTCAATTATCTTTTTCCGTACATATTTTCGAATACTTATAGAAAGGCAAATGATCAGTAGTGTTTTGCCCGAAAAATTAAAAGATGCCCGTCGGATTCCGTAAGCCCCCGGGATGGCAACGTGGTGGCACCACCCCCGGCGGGACGGCCCCTCCTCCTCCTCCAACTCAAGCGGGAACTACTCAGCCTACAACAGCTCCGCCTGCAACCCAGTCCACGGCGGGACAGTCTCCCCGCAGCGAAAGCCCGCCTGCGTCGGCGCCGGACTCCCGTGTGGTCACCGGGAGCGCCAAGTCCTCGGAGACCCACACGAGCTCGGGAGTGGCGGAGGAGATCGAAAGCGTGCTCGACAGCGCCATGGATTCAGCAAAGAGTCGGGTCAAGCAACCGAGGACCAACAGGGCTGCAGCTTTCACCGTCGTCATCGTAATTCTTTTCGGTGGGCTGACTTACCTCTTCGTGGACTGGTACAGGAGGAAGGAGCTCAGGATCGAGGCCCAAGACGTGCCGCGCCTGGCGCACGTCGTCAACGAGCTGCAGGGCTGGAGGAAGGTCAACATCATATCGTTCTTCATAATGTTCCTGACCGGTGCTGCCGTGATGCTCTCTGCCGTCTTCTACAGGCGCTTCAGGGCTGAGAAGGCCAGAAGACATGATGGCGTGTTTTGGACCCTCTCTTCCATGTCCATCCTTTCCGGATTCCTCTTTATCCTCTACAGTATTCGACGAAGGAGGAGGAAGGCTCTCAGGAAGGCCATGGAATATGCTGCAAAGCATCCCTCTCGTCTCAAGCACAAAATTCTGGCTGTTCTTCTATTCGTGGTGGTGGTCGGTCTTCTTTGGTACAGGAGGAGGATCCACCGTATGCATGTGCAGAAAAAGAAGGCACACATCGAAGCCAAAAGGAGGAACCAGATTCAAGAAGTCGATGTTATACCACAGGAAAAGATCCTCCAGGCTGACACTTCCGGAAATGTTCAGAAGGCTATTCCGAAAGCACAGAAGAATTACCGCAGGCATCACTAATATCCTACAGTGCATCGACCGAATGGACGGTTTCCAAAAGGAAATAGACAACTCATGATTTAAATATTTTCTTCCCCCTTAATAATCGTGAATTTCAAAAAAAGTATTTTTACTACTTAACCGACAATAACCTATCCGATGTTTGCTTTTAAAAAAACCGTCGTCTCACAAAGAACCGGAAGTAATCTTTCCATCTTTACTGAGCCCCCTTTTACAGCGAGTAGAAAGCTTTCTCCTTGCGCATATACGACGTTCCTAACAGCCCCCATTGGCAGGCCTTTCGCAGCCAAGGTCCCCACCAAGTGGAAAGCACTCGACTCAGCTCCCTTTCCATAGCAGACAGCAGCTGCCTCCATTGGAAAACTCTCCGCAGTCTTCTTGGGCAGAGCAGGATAGTTGGTAGCCGCGCTAAATCTTCACACCTTCCCGACCATGATGAATGGGATGCGGAGCACGGGCTCGGGGGAAGTGAAGTACCCCGCCAACTGCGCCGCCCGCATCAGCGTGGACACCAACGCGGCGGCGTCCCTGGCCGCGGCAGACGGAACGGTGGATACGACCATCCTGGACAGGATGTACGAGCCCAAACCCAATAAGAAGGTCATGAGGGTGGTCACGGTCATCGGCTACATCTTCACCGTCTCCATGGTGGCAATTCTTCTCTCGTTGTACTACCTGGTAAGCAAATCACCGAAAATTGTCCACCTCGAGACCTTGACTTCTTGATTGTTCTACAGTTCTTGTGGAATCCCTACATCAAACATCACGAAAAGACGATGGCTGAGCAAGGGCAGGTCGTAGGGCACAAAATAGTGTCCGACCACACCGTGTCTCCCGACAGATCGGCTCTATCGCCCACTTCTCCCTCCATCGTCCTGTCCGCTTTCAAGAAATTCGCCAAGAGGGCAGCAGACCATCGGATTCCCGACACTATTTGACGCGTCGTCTTTCACGAAGCCCAAGAACAAATGGTATTACCGTATAAAACTATTTAAGTAAGGCTAACTTCCACGAATATTTGCTAATCTCAGTCTTACCCAGAGTTACGTACGTAGAGCAGCGCTAGAAACCTCAAATAAATTCTATGAAGTCTACCGAAGTGTGTAACACTTTCCGGCATTTATTTAGGTGGCGATGGAAAAAGCGGTTCTGTTTGTAGGACGTTGGGAGGATCCAATCAATCACTTCTTGGAGTTGAGGATGATGCCGTCGTACTTGGTCTGGAACCACTTCATGGCGTCGTCCTTCACCAGCTGGGGAACGAAAAAAACTATGTCGTTAGGAGCAAGACAAGAGTTCCTCCTTATCAGAAAATAACTATTGGTCCTTGCCTGGTGCGAGGTGCCGACGCGTCCGGTCTTGCGCCTCCTGTGCCTGACGTTCATGCCGGCCCTCCCGAGCACCACGTAGAAGTCCATGCCGTAGATGCCGATGGAGGGGTCGTACTTGATGCCCAGGTCGATGTGCTCCTGGATGCCGAACCCGAAGTTGCCGTTCTCGCTGAAGTTCTCGCGGCGGAGCTCGTACTCGCGCACCTGAAACACGACACGGAAGACTGTGACGATCGATACACGACGGGGACAGTAACTTAGTATCACCTTTAGTCCCCTCTCGAGGATCTCCTCGGCCTTGGCGCCCCTGACGGTGCAGTGGACGGCGATCTTCTCGTTCCTCCTGATGCCGAAGGACCTGACGGTGTACCTGGCCTTGGAGAAGACGGGCTGCTGGCCGGTGAGGGACTCCAGCACCTTGGCCGCGCGGGTCAGCCTGTCGCCGGACTCGCCCACGCAGATGTTGAGGCACAGCTTGCGGATGCGCACCTCCCGCATGGAGTTCTTGGTCTTGCTCTCGGCCACCATCTGAAACGGGCAAAGAGAGGGTGTAGCTGGTACAGGACCATGGGCAAGGATACGAAAAAAGCGAAAGAGCTCATTCAAACTTAAGTGAAATCAGGCAGCAAAGCCGGTACGAGGCACTGGGGTACGAGGGGGGAGACCCACCAAAAAGTATGCTCAACAACTTTTCTTCTAATTAATTTCTCTTGAGTACAGGACAATCTGGATCGTACGCAAATTCCATTCATAAATCCCTTGACCATTTTTACGTGTCTCTGGAGTAACCCACAACAAAGGCAAACTATGCAAAATTAGCGAAACAAATGCTTATGAAAAATGATCTAACATGGCTTGACACTCTTTAGTGGCACTGGTAAGCTCTCCGGGTGCCCCGGGTGTCCGGGTCAGCCAAAATAACTTTACCTTGATATTCCGGGTCGGTGTTGACGACGTGCCGGAAAAAGAGGAAAGGAAGAAATCAAGCGGAAATGGAAGAACCATGGGAAATGAGAAATGGCTCCGCACTGCACTAAATGACTTCAAGAAAATAGTAAAAACCATGATGATAAGACAAAAGTGTACTTCTTTCTAGATATATGTTTCAAAAATTAACAAAAACTGCTTGCATTTTGTGGTTCTATAGCTTGATATTTTTTAATTAGAAAGACATGGCGTTAGTATCTCACCAAACTGCCTGTCAAGTTTTTAAACGCCTTGTTACCAAGTATTGGTTTTCTAAATACAGCAACCCATAAATGGGCTCAAAAATTGTTGAATTTTTCCTCATTTGATATTTTGCACTTGTAGACTTAAATTATAAAACAAAACTTAGCAGGATGCAAGATATTGAAGAAAACTTGGTACATACAAAAAGTATTGCTTGGGTATTTTTTGTTTTTGTGACCTGGCAACAATGTTTATTTTGAATGCAAAAAAGGGAAGAGGGGGCTGGCGGGAGCTGATTTTTTTGCGCAAAAATAAAAAAGTACAGTTCAAAAATGATTGCAAGGACAGAGGAGTTAAGTCTTAAGATACCGTGAATTTGACCACGAAATCGGTCTTGCGGCGGTTGTCATTGGTCCTGGTTAGGGTTTGTAGGTGTCCCCGTTGGCAATGCCTCGTTCTGTCGGTGTTTCGGCCCAAGAGGCCAACTCAGAGGAAGGGCAGGACACAGGTGAGGCATCAGGTCATCTTTAATGCAACAATTTTCAAGTCCTTTATATGCCATAGCTTCGGTCCCTCCCCCGTCCGGTTCCTCTCCGTCGTCCTCCCCGGTGAGCCTCCGGGTCCGCGCCGCCAAGGTCAAGGGTCGCCTCCGGGCCTCATTCAGGAAGAGGCGGAGAGCGTCGGGATTCTCCGTCAAGTGTTCGGACATCAAGGCGAATGGTGAGGATGGACCACAGAAAAGCAGGAACATTATTTATCAATATCCATTTTCCAGTTGCCCTTCGCAAGGCCAACGTGAGCTCTTCCTCGTCTGCTTCCTCCCTTGCGAGCGGGGGGCTGGCCTCCAAGCTGTCCTGCCTGAAGCGCAAGAACTTGGCGCTGGCGAGCGCCCTCAACCAGAAGCTGATGGAGTGCAGGGAGGTGGAACAGTACAATGTCCAGCTGAAGGAGGAGAACATGGCGCTCAGCGTGGAGATGGGAAAGATGCGAAAGAGGCTGAGTGACATGGGGAAGTCCGCAGGGGACGACGAGGAAGACGAAGGCCGTGGAGGAGGGATCGATCGGGCGGCAGTGGAGGCTGAGTTCCAGAGGAGACTCGTGGTACGGAAAGAATTGAACTTATTTTTCATAGTTACAAGTTTATCTGATCGAAATGTCTGTTGTGCAGGAATACCTTGAGCCCGTGAAGCAGTGCATGACCCAGGTGCTGGGCCACACCGGATCCCTGACGGACAGCCTGACTCGCGCCATGCACCTGGTGAGCGCGCCTGGCCGTAGGTCCAGGTCCATGGCCGCCGCAGCTGCATCGGCCTCCCTGCTCTGTCAACAGAAAGGGAACTCACGTGAGAAGATCTAGATTTCCTGTTGAAATAGAGCTGACCTCACATTTTCGTTTCATTACAGCTTTCGGCAAGTCCTCCCGTCAAAAGTCCGGATCGGGTGGTGCCATGGTGGCCCACGTCTCCCCGCGGGTCAGTGGCCACGCCATCCACAAGCCTCTGATCGAGATCCAGCGCCTTGGGCCCGAGGACCTCCTGCGATTGCAGGGCGGCGTTGCGCCCCAGCGGAGAAGATCGAGAGAGGACAGCGAGGAGGAAGAAGACGAGGAGGTTGAAGAGGAGCAAGAGGAGGAGGTTGCCGCTCAAGCGGGTGGAGATGCTGAAGTGGAAGAGGAGGAGGAGGAGCCCCTCGCGCCTCAAAACGGGGATTCTTCACGCAACGAGAACGAAGATCTGGAAGGGGAGGAGGAGGAGGAGGAAGCGCAAGCTCACCTGCAGTCCAGGCGGCAGCAGCAACAGGAGAGGTTTAACATGTTCCGCATGTCGGACATTGGCGAAGTGGACGAGAACGCCCACGACCTCGTCACCACCACGGATGAGGAGGAGTCGGGCGTGGAGGAAACCCTGGTGAGCGAAAGCCGCAGGAGCACCTCCCGACGCAGCAGCCATCGCGGTACCCCAAAACGGCGCCTCAGCGTGGCTAATCTAGGCGACAGCCCTGTGGTGCTGCTGGACGACGTCTCCGGTCTTCTCGGGCAGTACAATCTCGACGAGGGCGAGTCGGAGGAGGACGATCTGGCTGGGGAGGAAGATCTGGAGGAGGAAGAACGGAGAGAATCATCTCGCCCGACGTCCGGCGGTGGCAGAGCTTCTTCGTCTTCGGTTGCGGAGAAGGTCGTCCTGGTGCCGAGGCTGGTGTTGGAGAGGATAACTGTGAAGGAGAGGAGGGTGAGCTCAGTATCCATCGAGGAGGCCGCCTCCAGTCCAGCGAGGAAGAGAAAGAACCAGAGGAAGCGTTCGTCGGTGTTGGCCGCCGCCCACGAGAGGAGGCAGAGCAGCATGGGGGCGGCCCCTGCGAAGAGGAGCAGGAACAGCACTGCCAGGCAAAGCATCGGAGGAGACGGGAGAAGGAGCGTGGCGGCGGCCAGGAGGCTCCTCCCGCCCGCTCAGACCCAGCAACTCGATCCAGGTCCATTCGAGGGCGCACCTACACAAACTGAGCAAGCCAACCAACAAGTTCGGGACAACGTTTCGGTAGGCAAATCCCTCATTATCTTATTATGCCATTCGCCACTCATGTTTTTTCTGTAATCATAGGCATCGGTCCCGTCAACAGAGACCCCCAAGAGCCGCGAATCTCACGAGGACTTCCAGAGGCGGCTGATGGCCTGCGATCCTCTCGAGGGTCCCTCCTGGCTGTTCGGTCCCAACAACAAGGCGAAGAAGAGCAAGCTGGCTAAAGAGATCCTGGAGAGGACGAAGCGCTCTTCTTCCATCACCCTCAAAGCACAGGTAGGCGAGGTGTCGAAGAAATTGGATATGTCTGGCGGCGACGGGCAAGACATCCGTGGCCCAGCACAAGATGATTCTGCCCGAGACAAAATGCCTGCTACTGAAGAACGGGAAGCTGGTCCTCCGGAGCTGGCCCAAAGCGCGAAGAAGCAGACCCCTGCCTCGTCCGCACAGCAGAGGAAACGGCAGTCCAAGCGCAAAAGAACTCCCAGCTCAGGGAGAGGGAAGTCGAGGAAGAGCCCTCCATCCGCAACCACCGCCGCCACTGGAGGAGAAGGGCCAGGTGCCAAGAAGAAGCGGCAAAGGAAAGTCAATTTCTCGGACGAGGCCGAAGCCGACGAAGGCCGCGACTCTCCCAGCCCAAGCGTTGAGCCAGACTCCGCCGGCACAACAACTACTACAGCCACTGAGATGGAGGCGGATTCGACGACGACGCCGGCGGCGCCCGCCGCAACAGAGGAAGACGATGCGGGAGGAGGGGCTGGGAGGTCCCGCAGCAGGCGAGCGGCAGCGGCAGCCGCCTCTTCCGCCCTCAAGGAGCCCTCCCTCACCAAGAAGCTCCGGCAGGGCGACCCCCTCTCGCACAGCATCTACAAGGACTTTGCGCCCGGCGCCAAGGGGGCAAAAGGGGCCGGAGGCGGCGCCAATGCCAAGAAGGGGCCTGCTGCGCCGACGGCAAAGAGCAAAAAGTGAGATCTAGAAAATTATCAGGTTTTGAGTTCCTTGTTCAACCGGTGCGTTTGCCTGTGGTGAATAATTAAATTCAGAAGTATGATCTCGAGGACTTACAAATTCGTTTCCGGTTATTTACTTCTAAAAAAAAATCCAGTAGGTGGGTTGGACTATTAAGTACAGGTAGTATTTTGCATGTACTGTACTTAACTGCTACCTAATTGAATATTCGACACAGGTAAAAGAAAAATCAAGTCTCAGAGAGACGTGGTCAGGTTTGCATTCGCCGCGCACTCTGCGTAGGCCACGTCCTCGCTCGTGAGCCATTCGGGCAGCTCCGAGCCAAAGTCGAAGACCATCCTCCCGTAGGTGACCATGACGAGGACGGTGGTGACGACGCAGATGACGTTCATGACCAGCCCGGCGCTCATCATGATCCCGGCCGGGATGCCCGCCGCCTCCTTCACGATGGCGTTCGGGGCGGTGGCGGCGGGGAGCATGAACGCGTAGGAGCAGCTCAGGATGGCAGGGAATGCTGCAATGAAACGCATCACGCCATGTTCCTCCTTTTTTGCTGTATCACCTACCTAAGTAAATTGGGTTGATGCAGAGCTTCTTGGCGGCCTCGAGCAGGATAGGGGCCAGGATGTTTGCCGTCGCCGTGTTTGAGGCGAACTCCGTGGCAGTGGCCGTGCACAGGCAGATGATGAACATGGAGGTCGTCGCCGAAAGGTTGTTTAGAAGCTTGGACAATCCTTCTCCAACTAAGTTGGACAAACCTAGAGCACAATACATAGATCTGGGGAGAAATAATTTTGAAAAATTCGACCTCATGAAATACCCGACTGCTTGCACGCGTCAGAGAGCGCGAACCCTCCCCCCAGCAGCAGGATGACCCCCCACTGCAGCCTCTTCTCCACCCCTCGGCTGCCGGACCACTCCAGCAGGGGCGGCGACGCGGACGGCGGCTCCGACCAGGGGCGGAAGGGCCAGAAGTTGTACTGGCTCGGGAGGCAGAACACGAGGAGGACCATCAGCACGGTGGCGCTGGCGTCGTGTATTTTGATATCCTACTCGTGAGAAAAAAGCCGACTTAGACGATGATTTCGCCATCGAAATGTTGGAAGGAGAAACTCGTGCACCTTGTACGGAAAAAGTTCCAGCCATCCTGGGAACATCCTAGGATTCCTAAAGAACCACAGCGCTACCAGAAGTGCGAAACACGCTCCCACGGTGATCTCTTGCGCGCTCCAGCTGCCCAGCTTCTTGTACTCTGCATCGATGACCTCCTTCACTTCGTTTTGTACTGCACCGTTTTCTTCATTGGAGTCTTCACCTAAAGAGCGAAAAACGAATTTAGATTATATTTTTTTCGTAAATTATCATGCATGACTAACAATGGTTCTGTTGCTGCTGCTTGGGTTCCTCCTCCTCATTTCCCCCCGCCGTCACCTCGTAGTTGGATCCGCTCGCCACTTTCCCCCTCCTTCCAAGCCAGGAGGGGATCCTCTGGAAGGCGGAGAGCCAAAGGAAGGCCAGTACCAGGTTCAGCACCATGAGCGGGATGCTGAAGATCATCCAAGTGGGGAAGGAGAGCGGGTGGCCAGGACCAAATTGGTCCTCGAGTTTCTGCCGCCAGAGAAAAAAAAGCAAATTGAGCTCACCGATGAAATGGAATTAATTTTATTTATCCACCTGCGGAAGGACCAGGTTCGGGGGCGATCCCGTCATGACTCCCGTGCCGCCGACGTTTGCCGCGTAGGCCACCGACAGCATGAGCATCCTCCTCCGCGCAACTCCGCCCGAGCTCAGGCTGTGATTTTCTTCTCCGGCACGGTTGCCGCCGTCGCCTCCTTTTCCCATTTCTGGAGTCATCTCCTGTGCAGATAGCAGAGTTGGGAGAATATAGCCCAGGAAAGCTCAAAGAAACGAAAACTGCGAATTTTATACAAAAAACATCTTACCAGTTCTTCCTTGCCTTTTTGTTCCGCTCGGTCAATTGTTCTGCAACGAGTATAACAATCACCAATTCATTTTTGTTTCGCATCAGTAAAAATGGGACAGGGTCCGTACCTGACGACTGCTTCAACTATCGGTATCATCATGGCGGTCGAAGCGGTGTTGGATATCCACATGCTCAAGAAAGCGGTCGTGACCATGAAGGAAAACATGACGTAGTTCGGGCTGCAAAAACACAATTTTCCAGAAAACTATTTTGGTCCCACCGTCACTCCTACCTGGTACCAATAAGTTTGAGAAGAGAGAGCGAGATCCTCTTGTGTAGGCCAGAGTTCTCCACGGCGATGGCCATCATGAGGCCGCCCATGAAGAGGAAGTTGATGGCCTTCATGTAGTTGACGGCAACGTCTTTCTACAGAAAGAAAGAAAAAACATTGCAACCGTGTACCACACAATTGCATGTAAGCGAATCCAACAAGAATACCGTGGACATCACCCCCATGAGCGGGAACGCCGCCACCGGTATGAGCGCGGTGATGGCCACCGGCAGCACCTCCGTCATCCAGAAGGTGGCCATGACCAAGAGGACGTAGGCGCACTTGACGGCGGCCTCGTCGTCTTCCTCTGCGTGTAGGAAGACGAGGGAGAAGAGCGCCGGCGCAAGCACCAGGACGAGCGGCCGCCAGAACGTCAGCAGGTACGTGATGACTGGCACGTTGAGAGGACAAATTGATTTTTGGGCGCAATATAACTGGGGAAAACTTACACATGCTGCGGGGCATTGTTGTGCAGTGTGCACCGCTGCTGGCGTCAACCGGATATTGTCCTTTTAGTTCAGAAATATTGCACTCCACATTTGTACAGTACGTGTTCCTT
>JAAUYJ010095350.1_pt1 | contig 12027 bp, 9 predicted proteins | sample 7278031 | NCBI WGS metagenome assembly JAAUYJ01 (sample SAMN14350222, study PRJNA611818) | marine sediment metagenome | isolation source: surface marine sediment (1.8m) | place: French Polynesia: Moorea | collected 2018-08 | reverse complement strand
CGCATTTCTCACCGCCTGGTGAGAAACGCGGGTTAGTCACGACGCTGCCAAACCACTGCGTACCAGCAGTGCGGTCAGGCCCGGGTCACGTCCAATGAAATCGCGGAACAGCCTGGCGGCGTCTTCGGAATTGCCCTTGCTGAGGATCTTGTCGCGAAATTCACGACCGACTTCCGGGCTGATGACTCCACCTTCCGTGAAGCGGGTAAATGCGTCGGCATCGAGCACTTCAGCCCATTTGTAGCTGTAATACCCAGCAGCATAGCCCGTAGAACTGGAGAACAGGTGACCAAAACGTCGCGCTATGGTCGGCGGCAGGGTCTTCAATGGGATTTGATAGTCCGCCAGCAAAACCTCGGCCAATGCGTCGAGATCGCTTCCACGGTGGCTTGCGTAGTGCATGTGCAGCTCGAGATCGAGCTTGGCAAATCCGAGCTGGCGCATCATCGCCGTCGCCGAGCGATAGTTTCGAGCGGCCAGCATTTTTTCAAACAGTGTCTGTGGGATGGGTTCTCCCGTCTGATAGTGCCGGGCAAAAAAGTCGAGGCTGGTTCGCTCCCAGCAAAAGTTCTCCATGATCTGCGAGGGCAACTCGACAAAATCCCAAACCACATTGACGCCATTGAGTGACTTGATTGCGACATCACCGAGGAGGTGATGTAGCAGGTGTCCAAATTCATGAAACACGGTTTGCACTTCGTGGTGCGTCAACAACGCAGGTTTGCCGTTTGAGGAAGGTGTTAAATTACCACAGATCAGCCCAAGGTGAGGTTTGCGCGGTTCGCCTCGCGTACGTGGAGGTGAGCCGGTCTGCAGGTAACTCATCCAGGCACCGGCGCGCTTGTCGTCGCGTGGATGCCAATCGGCATAGAAAGAGCCAAGGTGTTCACCGCTCTCGGCATCGGACAAATCGTAAAACCTGACGTCGGGATGCCAGACTTCGATTCCCGCCGGCGCGGTCGACCCAGGCTCGGCAAAAACGCATTCCCGCGGCTGGATCTGCAATTGAAAGATCTTCTCCGCGATCCTGAACAGTCCGTCGAGCACGCCGTCGATCGGAAAATATGGCCGCAGATCCTCGTCATCGAAATCGTATTTCGCCTTACGCTGCTTTTCCGCCCAGTAAGCCAAATCCCATGGCTCAAAGGCTTCAGCCGGTTGACCGGTGTGTTGTGCTCGGAATTGTTCGAGCTCGGCGCACTCGCGCTCAAACGCCTGTTTCGTTCTATCATGCAAATCTTCGACAAACTGCATCGCTTCTGTCCCTAACCTGGCCATGCGGCGTTCGAGCACATGATCGGCAAAGTGTTCCTTACCCAGCAAGGCCGCTTTTTCGTGGCGCAACTCGAGGATCTGCCCTATCAATGCCGTATTGTCGTATTCTCCGAGGCGGCCGATCGACACGCTACCGCGCCACACGTCCTGACGCAATGATGCATCATCGGCGTGTTCGAGTACCGGGATGAAGCTTGGCGCTTTCAGCGTAACGCGCCAGACTGGCTTTTCGACGCTACCTAGCCGGGCAGCCTCTGCTTCGCCACGAAGAATAGCCCGGGCGGTTGGCGGCAGACCGGCAAGGCGATTTTCATCAGTGATGATCATTTCCCAGGCGTTGGTTGAGTCGAGTACGTTCTCGGCGTACTTCTGTGTCAGCCTGGCGAGTTCGGCTTGAACAACCTCCAACCGCTTTTGCTTTTCGGCAGGCAGATCAGCGCCGTTTTGCCGAAAGTCCGCCAGGGTCTCATCCAGCAGACGCTTCTCGGCGCCGCTCAGTCTGGCTGCGTCATCAGTGCGAGCGTAGGCTTCGATACGCTGCCACAAGCCCTGGTTCAAGGGCAGGCCGGCGTAGAACTCGGATACGCGCGGTAGCATTCGATTGTAAGCTTCGCGCTGAGCCGCGCTGTTGCGCACCGCGTCGAGGTGGCCGACACGACGCCAGGCCAGGTCAAGGCCTTCAGTAGCCTGCTCGAGCGCCAGTAGCGTATTATCAAAGCTCAAATATTCACCATCCAACACCGGAGCCGAGAGCTTATCGATCGCGGCCTGGGCTTGTTCGAGTGCCAGCGTGATGTCCGGCTCGATGACATCAGCAACTAGTTGGGACCAGCGTATGTGATAGTCATCGTCGAGAAATGGGTTGGCCATGGCAATGATATTCTGAACAGTTCACCGTGATAGTCATGCTCGAAACCCACAGTGTGATGTTAACCTTGCGAGCTTCTCGGCATCAGGCCAGCACCCTATCAGAATCTTGCGTCGCATGGTGAGAGAAGCGGGCTCGAACATGGACCACGTTGGACGAGGTGTCGATCTGATTCAAGCGTTTATCACGCTGCTTCGCTAATCGCGCGTTGAGCTTGCAACTGCAGCGCCTGCGCGAACCCCTCAGGCAACTCAAGTGCGGCTGCCAGATGATCAAGATGCGCCTATTCAGACGGATGATCCGGGTTGATCGCCAGGCACGATGCCAGGTAAAGTTCGGATTTCTGCTCGACCTTGTCGATGCCGCTGACGAGCGCTTCTACGGTTATTTGCTGTTGCAGTAAATCGAAAACCATGCCTTTCATCTCATTTGACAACGACATTTCATCGACAGCTTTGAAGATGCGTTGCTGTTCATCAGCATCGATATGGCCGTCTGCCTTTGCTGCCGCTATCATCGCCTTGATCAGAGTCATCTCGAATGCAGGTTGCATCACTTCGTCCGAGACGAAAGCCTGTTCATCCGGTACCGTCGTCATATTCAACCCGGTGCCCGTATCTGTCTGACCACCACTATTCTGCTGATAGTTTTGAAAGGCTTTATAAGCAAGACCACCGAGTAAAGCAGCGCCGCCGTATGTAGCAGCTTTACCAGCGAATTTTCTGGCAGACTTGTTGCCCATCAGCAGGGCCATAATGCCGCCGGCAGCCGCTCCACCAACAAGCCCACCTGGGATATTGTTAGATACCTTTTTAACCGTCTCTCCGATATTTTGTGCCGTAGTCCCTGAGGAGGAGTCTGCACCGTTTGATCCAAGAAATTGATTTAAAAGATTTTGTAAGCTCATAATTTACTGTTCCTGTGTCAAGAAAAATCAACTGGTTCAAAGGCGAATGAGATTGAAGAGCCACTTTGCTCCACACCACTTTCTGTGACCATGGAACGTGGCAAAAAATCGATTAATATTCTAAATCGCACCGGATATTTCGATCAGTTCTCTAAACTAGAGCGGTGACGTCAGATCCAGGCCATTGACAAGCACATGGTCGAACACGGGTGGCCGTTCCCCCTGGTAGTACTGGATATACCGATCCCAGTCTTCTAATTTTGCACGATCGCGTTCGTCACCACGATTCGCTAGCCGTTGCCTGCGGATTTCAGGAGGACATTGTACATAGTGCACTTCAACCGTATTCCCGAGGATGCCGGATAGCTTCATAATCCAGTCAGGATCCTGAATTTCTCTTGTAAACGGCCCGACGATCACAACATCATGATAGGGGAGATTATCTCGAGCGATATCGAATAGCGCCTGGTAGATTGGCTCGCGATAAGTGCGCTTGAAATACTCAGAATCCCGGTCGTCTGGTCGATGACCGGATGCGACCAGGCCGACCATGACCAGGCGCTCGCTCACTGTATCGATATCCAACAGTGTCGCTGCGCCGTTCGCCGCCAGGCGTTTGGCGTGTGTGGTTTTGCCCGAGCCGGGGGTGCCGCATACTATAATTGCTTTTGGCATTGGTAAGGAATCGAAAAAAGTCGGGGGCGCTCTTAAGTACCGCGATTTCTAGTATCTACGGCTTGATGTCAAGCACCGGTGTATCGGCAAAAGCATCAATACCGTCTATTTCGATAATGTTACCTTTGACGGAGACGATCTGGCAACGACTCATGGCAATGAGGTTGGGTCGGACAGGCGCGCGAGTGGCAAACACACCACGTAACGGATTTTCGGGATTTGCACGAGGATGAACCTGCAAAATAGAACGTTTTTGGGGTGTATCGTTGCGGTCGAACCAATACAGCACCCAGATCGCGTCAAGCTTTTCCAGACCGAGCAAAGCAGGCTGGTAACGCTTGTCAATTTCAATGATAGTTCGATCGGCCGCTTTTCTTACCCAGCCAATAGGGCTTATTTGATAAACAGGCTCTAACGTTTTTTTTGCCGGCTCTGCTTGAGTCAAACCGATGGCTACCAGGAATCCAGTTAAAGCAAGAATACTTTTCATATAATCAGCTGCAAGAATTCAGGTCTTGTGTGTGACAGCAATTGGGACGCTTTTTCTAGCCCGCATGTCTCACCAGGGACTATCTCAAGAGTGTTTTGTGGCGTCCGGCTGTTTCTCGGTAAACGCCTTGATGTCGCGCAGGTCCTGCAATAAGGCTTTTTTGATGGATTTGGTGATCAAAGGAGACATCAAAAACGACAGCATTTTTGCAACAGCAGTCTGTGGGATTCCGGTAAAAGACATCGTCAGCAATGTACCGTTGTCACTGTCTGTTAAACCTAATCGGGTAATGTAGATCGACCCGTGACTTTCCGCACGGGTGACATAGTATTCATTGTCTATCGCATCGGTTATCCACATGGTTTCCATCGCTGTCTTGCCAAACATCTGCCTCGTTTCCTCCCACTTCAAACCGACCGGTCCGCGTTCAGGCTGATGCAGTACGTTGATTGCTGAAATGCCTGAAATCATCTGCGCAGCATTGTTGATATCCGTTATTGCCTTCCAGACAATCTCTTTCGGCTTGTCGATCTGGATTTGTACCGTGACGGTCATGGTCTTGTTTTACTGTGATCACAAAGCGGATGGTCTTTAGTGTTCCGCAATTGTTAAACACTTTTCTCGATAATACCAGTTGCAACGCCAATCACACATTTCTGAATGTTCTCCTCCCAGTATTGAAACGTACGCGCTTAAACCATTGCTTTCCCACTTGAGCGTCATCCCGGCATGATTTTGGCCGGGATCCAGCGTCTTAAGCCACTGGATTCCGGCTAAAAACATGCCGGAATGACGGTTACGTGGGGTGTTAGATGCTCTTGTCAGATGCCATTCGGCCAGAAACATGTAGCAATGAAAGTAAGTGGCAGCAGTGGCTGGCGCCCCGTTTCAGCAGGAAAATCCAGATCTGTCGTGCAACGCGCCGGTTAGAATAGCTCCAGTTGCGGATTAAGGCTCTTTACGCGCGTGAACTGTGAGGTATCGAGCTCGCGTGGTGTTTTATCGATACCCAGCTTTTTACACTTCAACTTGAAACGTTGGGCGAACAGCTCGGCGTAAGCGCCGATTCCGGTCTGCCTGGTGCCGAAACGGGCATCGTATTCCCGACCTCCGTGCATCTCGCGCACGATAGTCATCACCCGTTTCATCTTGAGTGGATAATGGCATTGCAACCATTCCTGGAATAGCTGTTTCACCTCATGGGGTAATCGCAACATCACGTAACCGGCGGAACGCACACCCGCGTCATGGGCTGCTGTCAGCACCGCCTCCATTTCGCTGTCATTCAACATCGGTATCACCGGTGCAAACAGCACACTGACAGGAATTTCGCGTGCGGTGAGCAGACGAATCGCTTGCAGTCGACGTTGCGGTGCTGTGGCTCTCGGTTCCAGGCGCCGGCAAAGCTCCCTGTTCAATGATGTAACTGAAATAGCCACCTGGACAAGATCGCTTTGCGCCATTTCGTCGAGGATATCGATGTCGCGCTCGATCAGCGCGGACTTGGTGACAATGGTTACCGGGTGTCGGTACTGGTGCAAGACTTCCAGTATCTGCCGGGTGATCTTCAGCTTTCTTTCTACCGGCTGATAGGGATCGGTATTGGCGCCCAGCGCAATGACTTCGGGGCGATAACTCGGCTTGTCGAACGCTTCCCTTAACAGCGCAGCTGCATCGGGTTTGGTATAGATCTTGGTTTCAAAATCCAGTCCTGGCGATAAATCCAAGTAAGCATGGGCGGGTCTTGCATAACAATAGGCGCAGCCATGTTCGCACCCTTTGTAAGGATTAATGGAGACATTGAATGGTATGTCGGGAGACTGGTTGTGTGACAGGATGGTTTTGCTTTTCTCAGTGAAAATTTCAGTTGTCGGGCGCGGTGCGCTTTCTTGCGGTTCGCTAAACCACCCATCATCAACGGCCTCGGATTTATGCGAGAGATAACGCGAAACCGGCTTACTGGCTATGCCGCGGCCTTTTATGGTTTTTTGACTCATAGTGTCCGGACCGTGGATCGTGGCTTTCACAATCGAAGCCGTACATGTGTTGATACCAGTGGTCTGCGAGTGTACCTATGACGGTATTAAGAACACAAGAGTATGATGTTATCAATTGGCTGTCCATACCTATCTGTAGTCTAGCCCCGCTAACCTCCTGGTGATACTCCTCCCTCCTTCACAACCAGACGGGCCACCAGATCGGTGGCCCGTCAATAAAGATCCAAAGAGGAAAGCGGGTAGACTAAATTAGCTCGTCGGTACTTGTGCTATCCTCGGGCGCATCAATCGATTCGGTTTCATCCGCGTCCACAGAATCAGCAATTCCATCGGCATTCGCATCGACGACCTTGACGATGTCATTAGGTGCTGGCATTGAAACAGGCAACGAGGTGTTACCATCCAGACCGTAGGTGATACCGAGTACGGTTATTGCGTCAGTGGTCATCTCATCCAACGGACCTTCGAGTTCATAGGATTCACAGTCGGATGCAATTTCCTCTCGTTCGAGTAAGCCGGCAACCAGCGTCCCGCTGTCTTTGCTTGCCTGGATTTCGACACAATCACCGCTATTGATGTCGGTCAGGTCAAACGGATCAATCGAGTCGTCATCGGTAAACTCAGCGAGGTCGGGTGAAGCGAGAAACTGAACCTCCAGCGTCCCATCTGTAATGTTGGGAAAGGCGCATGAAATCGCACCGGCTTTCGGTTCCACTAAATCCACTTCTACCGTGCTAACCAGGCATTTCATCTCAATCTCATCATCCTCGTCTTCGCAGTACTGGACGACGAGAACAGATGTTGTCTGGTTATAGATGCCTTCGGCTTCAACCACTGAACCAATCAACTCACTGCAGCCCTGGGCGTTGCTGATATCGACGTCAGTACTCGCGATTGAATATCCGGTTGTACTGCTATCATCCTGCATTAGCGTGCCTGTGATTTCAGCTTCGCCATCATCATCGAAGTCGTCTTCATCTTCGATTTCGATTCTGGTCGCCATAAGTTGCGTACCATCGAAGCTTCCCTCAACCTCGACAAATTCGCCAGTCTGTGGAACCATATTCGCGTTGCTTGCATCGACGTCGATGGTGCTGCCATCCCTCAGAGTCAGCGCGAATGTGGTTGAATCGACCGCGCCAACCGTACCTTTGGCCTCGTAACTGCTATCGCTGTCGCTTTGCTTCTCGACATAGCTGGCAACCAGCATCGATCCCTGCCACTCACCGCTGATTTCAACATTCGCACCCTCGAGCTCGCTCGCTTGCGGCGGGCTGGTGGAGAAATCATCCCAGTTGGTACCCGGAGCTTTTGTGGTCACGTCCACACCCAGGACTTTGAACGTGAAGTTGCCATCGGTGCCGGCGACCTCGCTCGCCGGACCTTCGAGGTCATCATCATAGTCAATGGATGAAACCGCGCCGCTGTCGTCCAGCTTCATGCTGATGTTCATCCCAACCGCCAAGCTGTCCTCGCAGTTGCCTGCAATACTGGTATCGTCAAGATCGCATTCGGTCACATTGTCGGTGTCGTACTTATCGCCGCTGTCCAAAATGATGCTGCCGAATCCCGCCACGTCGCCGACAACGGTAATGCCGGTACTTGCTGCCGGAGTTGTTTCGGTGGGGACGCCCCCACTGTCGCTATCGCTGCACGCCGACAAACCGGCCACTGCCAAAGCGCTTATCACCCCATACGTTAATTTATTCATGTTCATACCAGATTCCCCTGATTTATTCATGCGACCAACCGAATGCCGATTTGATCGTCGTTCAAAAACAATGTCATAGGATCACTCAATCCCATAATTGGGAAATATATCCCAAATATTTTTGGAATGCCAGTCTTTTTTTGAAAAATTTGACAATCACGTCAAATCGGCAGTTACGACATCCGGGCTGACTAGCGGGGGTGGCGGAGATAACCGCGCAGGTATCAGGATTCACGAAGGACTTGGCGAAAGAGCGGAATAACCGTGTATATTGCCGAAGAGCATGCCTTTTTGGGTTTAGCCCGGATGTTGCACGAAGGCGTACAGGCGCTTTTGAGTATTGGTCAATGTTTCAAACAGATACGATCAAAATGGCAAGGTATTGCTCGGTTGCAGTTTGTCCTATTCGGTTTTGCGTGCAAGTTGGCGTCGCAACTTGCCCCTAAATTCCGAATCCTTCATGCAACATCCGGGTTAGCCTGGTGTCGACGGCATAACAGTAGCCTGCGACTCTAAGACAAAGCCCGCCGGAGGCGGGCTTTTGAGCTATGCACAGGCTTACTCAAATTTGAGTCAGAAAACGCCTGCCCCAGGCTCGATAGCTGACCGCGCCACTGGCGCCATCGCAAGTCAACGTGAACGTCGCCGGGCCATCGATCGTAACTGACTCTGAACCGCCAACCGCTTTTGTGCCAGACCAGTTGCCGGATGCGATACATGTGCTTGCATCCGTAGATGACCAGTTCAAGGTGATCGTTCCACCCCGAGTTAGTCGTGTCGGGCTGGACGCGATGCTGACCGTAGGCGTCGCTGCGACTGGCGGCTCATTGACAGCCACCGTGACATTCTCGGTGATGCTGCTTTCATCGCCACTGCAGGTCATCGAGTATGTTGTTGTCGCACTCGGGCTCAGCGTTTCGGCGTCGCTTGTCGCGGTACTGTTGGTCCAACTGGCAGAGCAGTTGGTTGTTTCAGTAGAAACCCACTCCACCGTTGTCGATTCTCCCTGGTCAATGGTGGAGGGTGCAGCCGAGAGCATGAGTGTTGGAACCGTCACGGTTGTCACACTTCCATCACTGGCGACCGTTGTAGTTGCGCTGGCTACCGGCTCGTGTTTCAGGCTCTGTGCGTCGTACATTGCCTTGAAGGTCTGTACCTGTTCCAGATGTCCTTCCTGGTACAAGTCTTGTACGAAACCGTGTGCAATGGTTTGATAATTCAAAGACACACTGATATCGAGCTCGCCGGCCACACTGACAGGGATGCGATAGACCAGCTCATCGACGCCCAGATTAAAATTGCTATCGTTGGCAGCCTGGCCGTGCACAGCAACATCGTATGGCACCGCGTACTTATCGAAGCCTTGCGGCGTTAGCCGGTTATCTTTCAGGTATTGCGCGCCCCTCAACAAGGTATAGGTAATGTTGCCAGCTGAATCGCCCATCACGGCTTCGTATATTTGTACCTGGTCAGCTGAGGTAATCAGATCATAATGCGGTTCGAAGATCGTCTGATCGCCATCGTTATCAGCGCCCACGATAGATCCGTCCGCATTAATCCGGCCGGATTCGAACAAAATATTGTTGGCGTTATCCGTCAATTTGAAGTGGATCCACATGCGGCGTGACGGGTAGGCGGTGGGGGCTTTGTGTCCAGAGTTGTTCTGCACCCTCACACGGGCCTCTAAAACACCTTCAGTAACTGCGGCCGACACAACCTCGATGTTCGCGGCGCTTTGTAGCATCGCACGGGCGCGGTCAATACCTTCGTTCAAATTTGTACTGGTAACGTCTAGCTGAGCGGCGTTATCCCTGAGCATAGTCAACATCGTGGTATTGGCGCCAACAAGGTGATGTTTAGCGAAACCGTTTTTTGCTGCCAACCATCTGGGACGGTTTGAGACTTTTGCAGTCGTTTTCGGCATATGACAATCCTGGCAACTTTGCGGGTTGCTGCCGGCATCATCGAATATCGAATGCTGCCACTCGGTATAAGGCATCTGTTCAGGGAACTCGGATTCCGGCGAGTTCGTCAGCACCTTGCCGTTGTGATCGACGAATGGCGTTTTAAGGTTATGGCAGCTGGCGCACAAGGCGGAGTCCGAAATATGGGCGCTATATTCAGGTACATAACCGGTGCTGCGGACCATGGGTTGGCCAAAAATGTCACTGAATGGACCGTAAATCGTTTTTGTCTGGTTTATTTTGTACTGCCCAGAGAATCCATCCAGTTGACCCATGGTGGCATCATCGGCGATCTGATGACACACCGTGCAACTGACGCCATTCATACCGGCATCGTGCAGGGCATGGCCGCGTGTCAGTATGCCGTTGGGACCGAAAAGTTCGATATTGTTGCCCTGCACCTTGGTCAGTTCATAATTTGCCATCGGCGCATGGCATTTGGTGCATTTATCCTCGATCAGTCTGGATAAATGTGGATTCCGTTCCAGCTCTGTCGCTACCTTTGCACGCCAGAGAGGATCCTTGGTCGAATTGGCCATCATCGAGGCGCTCCAGTCTTCGACTATGGACACATCTTCACCGGATGTATCGGTCAATCCGTCGTGACACTGGGTGCAGTTACCTGAACCGGAAAAATGTGATGTTGTGAAAGTGGTGTTTTCCGCAAAGACGCTGAACGACAACAGGGAAAACAGATTAATTAGCGTTATGCTTACCAGGTTTTTGAACATTTATGACCTCCGAAAGATACTGTCATGCCGCTATTCACAAGCTGCACGCACAAGATACGCGCTTAGAAATGGCTTATATAGCCGTACAAAAGGAGGTTTTTTTATCGGACTAATAAACGTTCAGCTATACAATAAGATAATTCGAATATAATCGATTGCTGAAGCATGTGAAAACGACTATTTGTCAGTTCTGGCCGGAATGGCACTTACTTAAGCCGATTCGGGTTGTTTCTGGAGGAAATGTCGGCGCCAGGGATGGCGCCGTCTAGCCTACAGGGACGTATTCACGGCGTTTTACGGAAGAAATAACCCGTGTCGGCAGGTCGACTGCCCGACGATAGTTGTTAAGTAAGCGCCATTCAGTTCTAGCCGGCATTTCTCACCAGGGGTGAGATGTGGGCCAGAAGGACAACAATCAACTTAAAGGATCGCCGATTAACGGAAGTGCTCCGGTTTTGCTGCGCTGGCGATCGAGGGTGCGACGAAACAGCTTGATCATATTGGTGACCGGACAGACGCGCTCAAAAGCATGCAAAATCAATTGCGAGCGATTATTCGCGTCAAACTTTTTGAACAAGCGGGTCAGGTGCTGTTTGACGGTCGGTTCAGACATATGAATCTGTGCAGCGATTTCCTTGGTCGACAGGCCCTCCATAACCAGGGAGAAGACATCGCATTCGCGTTTGGTCAGTTGTTGATGGAGAACACTGATGCGATCTCTGATCGATTGCTCTATCAAGCGTTCGAGCTCGATGGCATCGATCACCATCTCGTCGAGCAGCGTTTTGTTGAACCATAGCTGTCCAGACTTTACCGCCAGGATGGCGTTGCACAACGCGTCCACCGATGCGTCCAGTGGTACAAATCCGTATACCCCTGCACGCATCAGGCTTTTCAAGTACTGGTGATCGGCTTCAGCAGCGAAAACGATCGTGCGCGCTTGCGGACTCTTGATCAACAGCTGTTTGAAAAAATCGGCCAGCGGATACTGGATCAAGCGCGCATTGACCAGCACGATTTCGTAGTCGTCAACCTGGCTGGTTTCTAGAAAATCATCGCAAGCAGGGAAGCGTTGTTCCAATCGAATGTTGTCACGCTGCTCGAGTCCCTGACTTATGCCTTCAGCGACAAGATCATTTGGTGAAATCATGACCACCGAGCACGCCTCACCGGGGTACGATTCGATTTCATCTAAACGATTTTGCGCAGTCTGCATTTTGGCGCCCATCATTATGTTGTATTTCAGAAGATTCAAATAAGCTAACATGCGCCTCGATCATTTGCAACAACACCTGTCAATGCGGTGATACAATTCCATAAAATTAAGATATATTTTACGCATTATCAGAATATTTGAACATTATGTGGCCAAATATGGGTCGAGAACTGCAGGGTTCTGGCTTGATCTT
>JAAUYJ010004346.1_pt1 | contig 12031 bp, 13 predicted proteins | sample 7278031 | NCBI WGS metagenome assembly JAAUYJ01 (sample SAMN14350222, study PRJNA611818) | marine sediment metagenome | isolation source: surface marine sediment (1.8m) | place: French Polynesia: Moorea | collected 2018-08 | reverse complement strand
ATGTGATCTTAAAAAACTTCTAATACAAATGTGATTGGCTTAAACTTTTTTACCAATGTGACTGTCTGTGACCCTAATGAGCTACCAATGTGGCCACCTTGGACATCTTTTAACAATTTACCCAAGTGACCAAAATATATTTTTATTTTTTACCAATATGTCCAACTTGACTTTTACCAATGTGTCCAATATGGGATTGCAAGCTAGGCCTAGTCGTTAGGTTACGTTAGGTTAGGTTAGATTATAGTATATTAGATTTGATTATCTTGGGTCCCGCATTCCTAAAGCGATCCAGAGTTTCATTTGTTATTTCCCGCCATGTGGCGTGCTCGTTCACGGTTCATTCTTGGCACATTTTGTCGAATGTCGAGCTTTCCCTAAACTAAGTTACTTTATATAAAGGTCATTGAGGTCACAGCCGACGTCCACTTCCCCGCTCCGTCCGCCAACGGAGACTTTAGGCCTGAGGTGGTCAGGAACAAGGGGCCCAGCCCAACACCGGAGGAGGCGGACGCCATACAGGTGCAGGAGGTGGTCACAGTCGTCACAGAGGAGGAGGAGGGGGAAGCGACGACTGACAAGCCCAAGGAAGAGGCTGAGGGAGAAAATCTCCAGGATAGCAAGGCGGAGGAGGGAAAAGTCGATGGAACAGAGGCTATGACTTTGGTGGAAAATGAGACCGACTCGAAGACCTCGTCCGAGAATCCCCCTCCGATAGAAGAGGAGAAGAAGCAAGTCAAAGTGAGCTCTAAGCTGTTCAAGAAGTCTGGAGGCGGCGGCGCCAAAAGAAAGAAGTCGGGCGCCGCAGTCAGCAATACCACCTCCGTGCCTCCTCCGATCGACGACGAGTCCAGAGACTTTGACTTCCTCCAGGTCAAGAAGGGAAGTGGAGACGAGACTCCCGCAGCATTAGAAGAACCGACAAAGAAGGACGATACGGCGGAGAGGGAAGAGGAGGACAGCCCAGAGTTGTTCAAGCACCGCCCGAAGAGGCCCCGCCGCAGGAGGGGTGCCAAGAGGGAAGAGGTCAACAACTGCTACGACAGCGACTCCATCGACTTGGACGCCCTCTCCAGGATCGTGGACAGGGACGTCGGGGCAGCGGCATCGGCGGGGATGGCGTCTTCGGCGGGGAACGCCTCCTTTACCGCCCTGATAGAGAAGCCCCTGGCGCCGGCCTACGCTGAAAAGGAGGAAGCAAAGGTAGTCAAGAAAGTCGATACCGAGGAGAAGGCCCTCCCTGAAAAGAAGGAAGCCAAGACTCCCTCTGCCAACGTCGTTGCCAAGAAGCCGAACGCGTTCGACAAGCTCATGTCTCTGGCTAGGCTGGACGCAAGCAAGTCTTCCGCAAAGGCAGAAGCGGAGGAGGCCGACAGGACTACAAAGGCGGAAGGGGAAAAGGAGGAGAAGGACAAGACAAAGGAGGACATGGGGGGACTTCTTGAAGGAGAGGTCAAAGTTGTCGAGAACGAAGGGGTCGCAGAGGATTCTCAAGAGACTCAGCCTGCTCCGAAGAAGGCCAGGAGAAAAGGACGACCAAGGAAGAGCGAAAATGCCAAGAAGGCCGCTTGCGAAAAAGCTGTTCAAGAGAAAGAAACCGATGCTGAAGTCATGAAGAAGAAAACTGAATCGGAAAAGACTGCCACACCGAAGAGGCGAGGAAGGTCTCCCAAGGGCAGTGAGAAACCCCAAGAAGAGGAATCCTCGATCACCAAAGAGGCCTCTGTCAACGGCGAGACTGAGAGTGAGCCTTGCAACGGCGGGGGCGCAGTCAACGTCGTAATTTTCTCCGATTCTGCAGTCCAGCTGGAGGCCACCACTCCGCCCGTCACCCCGAAGAGGAGGGGCAGGCCCAGGGGGAGCAAGACGGTAGTGAGGAACAGGGAGGCATTCCTGAGGGAGGATTCGACGTGTAGCAGCAACAGCACTACTCAGGACGAGGACGACAAAGAGGCCGAGGTGCCATCGTCTCCCGCCGCCGGCCGCAGGATGAGCAGCCGACTCCAGAAAAAGAAGTCCTCAGAGGAGGAGCTCCAGAGGAAGAGAGACGAGCTGGAGGCTTCCATCCAGGTGGGGAAGGAGCCCAAATGTGGAGGCACACCGAAAGGAAAGAGGAGGAGGGAGAAGAAGTCCAAGTCGAAGAAGGCTGAGAACGGCGATGAGGACGAGATCTCCATCGAGCATGTGGTCATCGCCACTCCGCCCAGGCGTCGCTCCCCAGTCAAGATCCCCGCCGCGGCAATGCAGCAACAGAAGCAGAACAAGCTGGCCCCGATCTTCATGTCCAAGAAGCAGAGGGAGGCTGCCGCGCGGGCTGTACTCCCTGCGGAGGACCCTGCCAAGGCGGCGGCCAGGGAGGCCTTCCTCAAGAGCTCGGTTCCGGATGAGCTCAAGGCAAGAGTGACTTCGGCGGCGGCCGCCCAGAGGGAGGAGGAGTTGGCGGCGCTGGACAGGCCCGCCTTCTCAGACATTGGACACGTGAGGCAAGAGGACAAAGAGAGCACCTTAGAGAGGCCTGGCCCTTCCAGGCTGAACCTGAAGGAGAAGGAGGATGGCGATACTGCCGTTGTGACAGGGGCTTCCGAACTCTCCCGCGGCCACGTCACTGGCCTGAGCAAAGATCCCTCTTCCGATGAAGCTCCTCTACCGGCCAGCCTCCCGCAGGAGGAGGATCGCGTCAAGATGAACCCCGCCCAGATTTACAACTACTACCGCAGCCTCCGGCTGGCGGGAGGGGGAGGGGGAGGGGGGACGGTCCTTTCCGTCAAGAGGTCGCTGCGACGATTCATCGAAAGGAAGGTCGACTCTGACACCCTGGAGGAGGAGGCCTTCAAAAAGAACATCAACCTGAACGACATCGAGGAGACCAGGATGCTGCGCGGAGGGAGGCGGCGGCACAGGAGCAAAAGGGAAAAGAAGAAAGTTAAGAAGGGAGAGGGTGAGGAGCCCAAGAAGGTCGCCTTCGACCCTGACGTGAAGAGCAGCATGCAGTGGACAATGAAGTACGCGCCAGAGTCAGCAGAGGATATCATAGGTAACAGGAAACATCATCACAAATCGAGTCTTCAGTGCTTCTCAATGGAGTTTTTTTTTATTCTAGGCAACACCAAGGCTGTGAGGGAGCTGCAGACTTGGCTGGAGGGTTGGATGACGAGGAGGAAATCCAAGAACAAGTCTAAGAACAAGTCCAAGAGGGGAGGGAAGAAGAAGAGGAAGGACGACTTTATCGCCAGCTCGAGCGAAGACGACGATTCCTCTTACACTTCCTCCTCCTGCTCCTCTTCCGACAGCGAGGACGAGGAGGATTGTATTTCGGACAACACGGCCCTGCTGGTTGGCCCTAGCGGCGCCGGGAAGACTGCCTCGGTGTACGCGCTGGCCGGGCAGCTCGGCTTCAAGGTACTTGAGGTCAACGCCAGCTCTTGCCGCGGGGGCAGGCATGTGACGGCACAGCTGCAGGAGGCCACGCAGAGCCACCACCTGCAGGGGGGCAAGAAGGGACAGGCGGTGGTTCCGCCATCCAAGAAGAAGAGGAAGAAGGACTCCTCCATGGTGCCCTCCCTGAAACGCACCGCCCTCATACTCTTCGAGGACGTGGACCTGACTTTCGGCGAGGGCGACGACGGCTTCTACGCGGCCGTCTCCGCTCTGGCCGCCACCACCAAGCGGCCCATCGTCCTCACAACATCGGACCCGCACTTCTACGCCCGGCGCCTGCTGCGCATGCGCGAGGAGCCCCGAGTGCTCCGGTTCAGGCGCCCGTCTGACTCCGCCTCCGCCTCCCGCCACCTGCAGCTGCTGTGCCTGGCCGAGGGCGTCCCGCTATGCTCTTCCGCCGCCGAGTGCCTGCTGTCCAGGGGCGGAGGGTCGGTGGCAAGGGCAGTTTTAGAGGCGCAGTTCTGGGCGCTGTCGGCGCCGCCCGTCTTGGAGGTGCCCAGGGAGGAGGAGGAGTCGGAGGAGGAAGAGAGCGTCGTGGTGCACAGGGGAAGAAGCAGGAAGCTGGATGTAAGCACGGAGGAGGAGGAAGAAAAGGCGACAGCGAAAGAGGCGGACAAGGAGGACGACCTCCTCGCTCTGATGTCCCTGACTGAGAAGAGCCTTGCTGCCAAGTCCTGCCGTCCCGTCAGCACTTTTTCCGACTGCGTCTCAGGTATGCTGGGGGAGGAGAATTCTCCAACCAGGTCCCACCACGCCCTGGCATCCCGCCCGCTCTTCGACGACGGCGACCGTGGGAGGGCCCTCTTGGAGACGAGCCTGCTGTGGCTCCTCCCCTTCGCCAGGGAATTCCAGTCCTGTTCTCCTCGCAAGGGTTTTGTCCCCTCGGAGGAGGAATGCAGGAGGTTCAGGAGGATCATCAACTACGACTTCCTGCAGCAGTCGTCAGAGGAGGACGAGGAGGAGGGGAACAGTCAGAAGGACAAGCCAAAAGAAGAAGAGGAGCAGAAGCCGTCCAAGGAGGAGCGCTCCAATGCCAAGATGGGATTGGAGGCCATGCTGTCCTGCGCCGAGGCCAGGAGCGCCTTCTCCTTGCCTACATCCAGCATAGGAGAGGCGGAGCCTTCTTCTTCGACCTCCAGAGACATATCCTACGAGGTCCAGACCCGCACCGTGACCAAGGCCTCTATGGAGGTGGAGGCTGCCCTGCCCGGGCAAGTCCGCTCAGAGCTGACGGTGCCCGTCAAAGATGACGTCGGGGACCCGTTCTCTTCCCTCTCCGCCGCCTATCGCGCCAGAGACCTGGACCAAGTCGGGACTGCCTCTGAGGAGGAGGATGCCACCGTCAGGGCCGCTCTAGAGCCGTCTCTCTCGCCTCCGTGGCACTATACCGAAGCCCTACCTGTGCTCCGCACCATGGCCAGATCCGAGGAGGCTCGCCGGGCGGGTGGCGACGCTGCAAAGTCCCGGAGCGGAAGGTTCCACCACTACCTCGAGTCGCAGGAGATATACCTGGAGCCGGTCGAGCTCAGGGCGCTTTGCGACGCATTGCAAGATTAAGAGAAGGCTCCTTTACTATGTGTGGAACAATGGCGAAAGCATTTGATCATAAAAAGTGACCTTGCAACAATGAAAACTAGTGTGGCGCACTGCCAAAGCGAATGAATCGACTGATTAATAAAGTGAAAAAATTCTCTTTTTCCCGTAAGAGGGAGAGAAGGAGCAGGGCAATCTTAGGAACTACTTTTTTACCCACAAGTCTCTTTAAATTTTTCCAGGCACGTATTCATTAGGAACAGCGAGCAAGATGAACAAGTTCGGCGGGAGGAACGGGCCAAGGGTGGCCAGGGGAGGAGGAGGAGGAAGAGGAGGAGCCCCCGCTGCCAAGCGCTTCCGAAATGGCGACAGCCAGGAAATGTCCGATGAAGAAGACTTGTGCGACACCCCCGACTTCGACATGGAGGACGATGAGGAAGCCATGATGGCCATGATGGCTGACGACGCGGAGGCCACCGAGATGATGGCTGCGGACGATGGAGGTGCCGGCGGATCCATGGAGGCCAAGTGGGCCAGGCCGGAGAGGGAGAAGCCACTGGATCCAAGGGAGGAGGACCTTGTCTTCCAACAGATCGAGATTGACCACTACATCGGTGGGGGCAATCGCTCTTTAGATAGGTAGCAAATTGACTAACTGTGCCGTGATTTCTTTTCCGCTTTTCAGGCAACCCTTACAAGGGCATGCCCGGAGCCAAGACCGGCAAGGTGCCTATCATGCGCATGTTCGGCAGCACCAAGGGCGGCCAGTCCGTCTGCTGCCACGTCCACGGGTTCCACCCCTACTTCTTCGTCCCTGCGCCGGACAAGTTCGGGAAGCAGCACCTCGCTGCCTTTCGATCCTCCCTCAACAATGCCGTCGTCAACGACATGAAGAACAACCGAGACCAGATCGTGGACGCAGTACTAGACGTCTGCCTGCTCATGAGGTCAAGCATCTACGGGTTCCAGGTAAACATACAGGCATGGTCACATCAATGTTCACAGATGAGTCAATGTAGGAAGGAACATTTTGTGGGTTTATTCTGGGATATGTATTAAAAATGGCAAGTCAGCCAGTCTTCTGAGATACTAAATCAGGGGTCGGTATAGGAAAACTGCAAAAAATATATGGCTGAGTTGGGATTTGCAAATTTGTGTCAAGTGCTAGTTGTGTGTAAATATCAAAATCCGCTTGGAATGGGTTGGATTTCAAGCTGGGCTGGGCCTGACTCCGCCACTTTTTTGGGTCATTTCTTTTTACCGACCCTAGTCCTGAGTCTGGTATCTTGTTTTAAATAGCCCACACCTAGCTGTGTCAAACTTGTACCACTTGAATTTTTTTTAGAAATCGTTCCTTTCACACTGATCCGACCATGCCTGCATTTTCAAATTTAAATTTTACTTTTTTGTAAAAAAATGCATTAGAGAAACGAGATCTTTCTTTTCCCAACTATATTTTTTCTTCTGCAGGGCAACAAGGAGATCCCTTTCATCAAGATTACTATGGCCGTCCCCCGTTTGATCGCGCCTGCCAAGCGCCTCCTGGAGAAGGGCGAGGTGTCCGTGCCGGGTGTGCCCCTCGACGGGAGGCCATTCAGGGCATTCGAGGCCAACATTGACTTTGAGATTCGCTTCATGGCGGACACCAAGGTGGTAGGATGCAACTGGATTCAGCTACCCAAGACCAAGTACTTTGTGCGCAGCAGGGGAAGGGACACCATCTCGAGGTACAAATTGTATGCTTCGATTTAAAACAAAAAGAAAAGTAGTGAAAATTTAAAAGGAAATCTTTGGCATTCCGAAAACAAAAGTTTAATCCAAACTTGTTGTTCTGTTTTAGGTGCCAGCTTGAGGTCGACGTGTCCTGGGAGGACTTTGTGTCCCACCCCCCTGAGGGCGACTGGGCGGACGTCGCCCCCTTCCGAATCCTCAGCTTTGACATCGAGTGCGCTGGCAGGAAGGGGATCTTCCCAGAGCCGGAGAAGGACCCAGTCATTCAGATCGCCAACATGGTCATCAGGCAGGTACGAAGAGGTCTTGGATGTTTCTTTATCGAAATTCTCGTTTCACAATCACTTTCGCATCTTTTCACAAATCAGTCGAACCAAGGAGGGGGAGTGAGTACCAGATGATAAAGTACAGAATGAAGTACCGTGCACAGTACTGTGTGTCTGTATATTGCTTGTCGTCAGGACTCAGGACATTGTTTCGTTCAAATTTGCTTGCTTTTTTTTCGCTTATTTGTGACGCACTCGTTTTCTTTAAAAATTCCCTCCATTTAGAATGCAACTAATTTGGATTTGAATTCAATATTTCCGCGTAGGGCGACCCCGAGCCGTTCGTGCGCAATGTGTTCGTCCTTGACACTTGCGCCCCCATCGTTGGCAGCGACGTCGTGGTCTGCAGGACGGAATCGGAGCTGCTGGAGCGCTGGGCAGACTTTGTGCGGAGGGCAGACCCGGACATCCTGACCGGGTACAACATCAACAACTTTGACCTGCCCTACCTGCTGAACAGGGCCAAGCACCTTGGGTTGAAGCGTTTCTCCTTCCTTGGCCGGGTGGCCACCGCAGCCTCCACAGTCAGGGAGACGGTCCTACAGTCTAAGCAGATGGGAAAGAGGGAGAACAAGGCAGGAGCACAACACACCTATAATAACAAAATATAGCAACTATATTCTCCCTCCCGCAACAGGTTGTCAACACGGAGGGCCGCGTCCAGCTGGACCTGCTCCTCATCCTGATCCGCGACTACAAGCTGCGCTCCTACACCCTGAACGCCGTCTCCTACCACTTTTTGCAGGAGCAGAAGGAGGACGTTCACCACTCTGTCATCACCGACCTCCAGAACGGTTCCGCGCAGACTCGCCGCCGCCTCGCCGTTTACTGTTTGAAAGACGCTTACCTCCCCCTCCGCCTCCTGGAGAAGCTCATGTGCGTCATCAACTACATGGAGATGGCGAGGGTCACGGGGGTGCCACTCTCCTACCTGCAGACCAGGGGGCAGCAGATCAAGGTATTTTTTGTAAAATGGATTTTGTTTTTATTTGGAGAACTCCTCACCTTGAGGTGCGCTATTGGTTTCGTCGCGATTCGAAAACGATCTTTATTTCCCCCGCATTTTTCCATTTGTCAATATTCTGATCCTTCGCACTATATACAAGTCTTCTTCCATTAGAACGAAAACCTCATATGTTCAAAATTCGAATGATGTACGTTTTTTGTTTGCCGTACTCCAGGTTATCTCCCAGATCCTCCGCAAGACTATCGAGTGCGGTCTCCTGATCCCCACCCACCAGGGTCAGCAGGGCGATGACAACTTTGAGGGCGCCACCGTCATTGAGCCAAAGAGGGGATACTACGACAAACCAATAGCCACGCTAGACTTCTCTTCGCTCTACCCATCAATCATGATGGCGCACAACCTGTGCTACACGACGCTGCTGCAGGTGATTTTTCTTTCTTTTTTATGGGATCTTGTGTTAGTTGCTTTTATTATTTATCTCTTCCCCAGAGGTGCTAGTGCATTTTTTTGCTCGCTGCCATAGCAGATACGTGCTTTTTAAAAAGAGGAGCGCCTTAGATTACATTCTCAAAAATTTCAGTGTGGCCGCCGGATTTTTGTGTAGGAATCAGGCGTTGCTGTCTTCTCCCCCACCAGTCTTGATGCCAGTTGACCTCTGGTCTTGACCGTCGAATCCAAACTGTCCCCTCCTGGTCAGTCCTCCCTGTCCTCCGTCCTCCCTGTCTAAGATCTGCTCCAGGGTCTGGCTGTCAAGGTTGCTGTTGTTTTCCTTTGCTGTGGGCGCTCTCACCATGACTACCTCCGTGGGGGTCTTGCTCCCAATAGGAGGAGGGGGCGGGGAGACTTCCTTGCGGATGGGCTCGACCATGTCGCCAGCCTAAGAAACTCACAGTTTTCGAAAGTTTTTTGGGAAATTGGATTGTTGCAGTTTGTGGAATTTCAAAACTTTTTTTCAAACACTTCATTTATCACTTGGGAAATTACGCGGTTCTAAAATTTCAAAGTGTCAAAACTCGCCTCGTCGTCGTCTGCGAACGGCCAGTTCTTCCTGTAGAACCTCCTTAGTGCCCCGAACACTGCGGCGGCGGCCAGTATGACGACCATCATGGAGAGGGCGATGGGGGCGATGAGCTGGAACTGGCAGCGCTGGCTGCCAGAGTTGTCCTCGGTGCAGGGCTCCTTCTGGCGGAAGTCCCTGTACTCGCTCATGTTGGAAGGTGGACCAGATCCTCTGGATGGTGATCCTTGTTTTTGTATTAGTGGACAATATCCTATGGAGATCCTTGTTTGGATTAGTGGGGAAGATCTTATGGAGATTCTTAGTTCTGTGATGAGACGATCCAGGGATCCTTTTCAGAGTGAGGGGAAAAGGGTGGAACCTGGCAGTTTGAGGGGTTTTTTAAAGTTCAAAAGTAAGAGGCAAGAAGAGACGGTTCTTAAACAAGAAATGAATTATTCAGGGGAAAGTAGGGTGCGCTGTGGTTTTCATTTGTGTTATTTGTCCATTTTGCTGTAAAGTGGCAGTCAAGCAAAATATACATATCACTTGCCGCTATTAGGCGGCAAATTGGTTTAGAGACTACTTTAAACAACGAATGTCTGTTTTTCCACACATTTAGTCCTTTTCTTCTAGCCTGGCTCCGTGGACAAGAACGGCCTGGGCAAAGACGACTACATTCGGACGCCCTCAGGGAACCTATTTGTCAAGTCATCCGTGCGAAAGGGACTGCTGGTAAAAACTTTTAACTCGAATTTATTTCAATTATTCTCTATGTGCGTCTCTGTAGTGCGCTTGATTTCAATCAATTCAATTAGAAACAGGAATATTTTTAGAGTTTTGTTCCCTGTCACTTTTTATGCGCGAATCTTTTTATACGCGTGGTTTTGAGTTCAACTTTTTTTAAATCTCTTTGTGCTAATTGATATGTTGTGTGTTTTAGCCGGAGATCCTTGAGTCCCTTCTGTCTGCCCGCAAGAAGGCCAAGGCCGAGCTGAAGCGAGAGACGGACCCGTTCAAGGCCAAGGTGTTAGACGGGAGGCAACTGGCCCTCAAGATCAGCGCAAACTCTGTCTACGGGTTCACAGGGGCGCAGGTGGGGAAGCTGCCATGCCTCGAGATATCGCAGTCCGTCACCTCGTTCGGAAGGATGATGATCGAGAGGACAAAGAACGAGGTAGAGGCAAAGTGAGTACTGCCAGCCACTCGGACCACGGTCAGTTTTGACCACTTTTGTTTTGGACACTTGTCGCCTCTTTGCCGATTTTGGAACTTTGGAAAACTTGTTTTAAAATTTTCAAGCGAATCATTCCATTTTTGACCATGTCCTCCTGGCCACACTGTTGCCAGGTACACTCGCGAGAACGGCTACCCTCACGACGCCGTTGTGATCTACGGCGACACCGATTCCGTGATGGTCAAGTTCGGCCCTGAGACGGTGGCAGAGTGCATGGAGCTGGGCAAGGAGGCTGCGGAGGAGGTCACAAAGAAGTTCGTCAAGCCAATCAAGCTAGAGTTCGAAAAGGTAACTTGATTCGCGCAAAAAAATGTTATTTGAATTTACAAAGAGAGGGATGGCATTTTTCCCCCTCCCTCGACTCTATTTGGCAAATTGGAGTGTTGCCGTCTTGTTTCAGACTTTTCGGCTGCGTTTCAAACTGTTTAAATTTGTGTGGAAAAGGTCACTGCTGTCTGTCAAAAAAATGGCTAATTTCATTCCTTTTTTCCCAGGTCTATTTCCCTTACCTGTTGATTAACAAGAAGCGCTACGCCGGGCTCTACTTCACGAGGCCGGACAAACACGACAAGATGGACTGCAAGGGGATCGAGACAGTCAGGAGGTAATTACTAACATTTTAATTCGAAAATATTTCGGGAAGCCGATGTGTTGCAATGTTGAATTTGATTTTTTTAAAAAAAACTTTTTTTTAGTTTTTATTTGGAAGAAACCGGTAGTGATGGGTCGGGCTGGAAAAAATCGCTTCGGGCCGCCGGGCTCTCGGGCTCGCTAGAAACCGGCTACTTTCGAATTTCGAACATTGTTTGTTTTCTTCTAAGGGACAACTGCCAGCTCGTGGCCACCCTTATGAACGACTGCCTGCTCAAGATCCTTATCGACCGCGATCCTGAGGGTGCGATGTGCCACGCCAAGAGGACAATCTCCGACCTGCTGTGCAACCGCGTGGACATCTCCCAGCTGGTGGTCACCAAGGAGCTGACCAAGACGGACAAGGACTACGCCGCCAAGCAGGCCCACGTGGAGCTGGCCAACAAGATGAGGAAGAGGGACGCCGGGAGCGCCCCCAAGCTGGGAGACAGGGTGCCATACGTCATCGTGGCGGGGGCCAAGGGGACGCCCGCCTACCAAAAGGCCGAGGACCCAATCTACGTGCTTGAGAACAACATCCCCATCGACGCAGAGTACTACCTAAACAACATGCTTGCCAAGCCGCTCCTCCGCATCTTCGAGCCAATCCTGGGGGAGAGCAAGGCCGAGTCCACACTGCTGAGGGGAGACCACACAAGGACCAAGACGGTTGTCACCTCAAAGGTGGGGGCGCTCGCCGCATTCACAAAGAAGAGGGCAACCTGCATCGGGTGCAAGGTAATAAAAGAGTGGTTAAGATTTGATTTCCCGGATATAGAATTCACATTTTAGGGCGCAACTCTCTCCTTCCTTCCCTTCTGATCAAGAAGTGGAGGAGGCGAGGCGAGTTCGAGCCCGGGCAAAGAGCACACCATTGCATAAGACCGTACACAGCCCTGCAGTGGGAAGATCTAAGACCTAAGTGATCCCTGAATAAGGAATAATCAGCCGAGGCGCCATCTAACGGCAGCCAACCAAGTTTGGAGCCCATACCCCTCCTCCCCCATACCCCGCCTCCAGGTCGCAATGATGCGTCAAGGGTCCCTCCCCCCCGAAAGGGGCCATGTGGGTTGGTCATACGTGGGCATGGGGGGGGAAGGGTACCGTTACCCCCCTCCTGAAGGGTAAAGTCCGAATCCCCCCTCCTGCCGAACACTTTATTGACTCCCCCT
>JAAUYJ010044906.1_pt1 | contig 12038 bp, 15 predicted proteins | sample 7278031 | NCBI WGS metagenome assembly JAAUYJ01 (sample SAMN14350222, study PRJNA611818) | marine sediment metagenome | isolation source: surface marine sediment (1.8m) | place: French Polynesia: Moorea | collected 2018-08 | reverse complement strand
GGAGGAAAGGCGGGCTAATCCGGTTCTCCAATAACGCGCGCATAATCCCCCCACACCCCTAAATCCCTGAAAGGTGTCGGCCTTTTCTGATGGGGGGGCGGGGGGGGGGGGGGGGTTGAAAATGTCGCTCGGGCGCGGAGAAGTAGTGGTGTGCATCCGAAGCCGCCTCCGCACACAACTTCCGAAATCGGCGTCGCCCTCACTCCCTCCGCCGACACCGCAATGCATCGAGAGCGGAGGGAAATGCATTTTGCTGGCGACGCCTGAAGGGGGAGAGGAAGAGGGGGAGCGGGCAACCAATGCATCGCCTGGTCGTCGCTCGCTTTGCAATGGGGAATGGGGAGGAGGGTTAATTTGCCTCCTTCTCCTCCTTTCCCCTTTCCTCGTCCCTCTGGACTGCAAGGTACAGCCTCCTCCTCTGTCCAGAGAGGAAGAGAGGAAGAGTGGGATTAGCGGTCTCATTTGGCGCCCGTCCCATAATGAGGTTAGCTCCTGGCCTTCTTCTCTCTTCCCCTTTCGTTCTGCCAACGGGAAATGGAAGAATCCCTCTCTCTCTCTTCCCTTTTCGTTCACCGATCTGAGGCGGTGGCTCTTAAAGTGCCCAAGCAGGGGAAGGAGGATGGAGGAGGCTTCGAAGCTGCTGCCCGGTCCTAACTCTACACTGCTGCAACACAAAAGCCACCAAAGACGACGACGACTCCGGATCCTTTCCCAATCCCGATCGCGCATTTCTCCTCCTCCTCCTCCTCCTCCTTTTCTTGTTGGCGATGGTGGAAAAAACCGCGGCCGCCGCCTCACTCGGATCGAGGCCACAGGAAGGGGAGGGAGGAGAAGGACCTCTCCACCGCAATACTACTGTGCTTTTTTCGTCTTTCTGGTCCTTCCCCCTTTTTTCTGCCTCTTATGGTATACCTCCCCATCTGCTTGGTGCGGTTCCCCCGGGCGGGAGGGAGGGAAAGGAGGTTGCGGCACACTCCCCCCTTTTCCATTTTCTTGCTGGCGACGGCACAAAGGCTCAATTAATGTGTGAAGAGGAGGAGGAAGGAGGGGAGGGCAAAAAGGGGACTTTCCTTTCTCTTTGCTGCGGAGGGGAGCGGGGATTGGATAGGGTACGAGAGAGGGGGAAAAACCGCAAATTGTTTGTGACAAATGATGCCTTCCACCTCCTTTTTCCCTCCGCGGTTTTGTACTGGCTCACAAAAAATCCCTATTCTTGGCAGCTACCTAGTTCAGTCTGCTTTTTCCCTCCGGAACTGTGTGTCACATAATCCTCCTCAGTCGCTTCCAATCAAACTACGAACGCTGCTCAAACAGTTTCCCCCCCTTTCGATCGCAAAGAAAGTAGTACGGTGACTTTTCCTGGAGCTGGAGGATCTTCTGTTTGCTCTGACTTTGTGTCTCCCCCCCCCTTCGCTCCACAAAAGATGCTGCTTCTATCCCCCCTCCTCTCCTCCGTATGTGCGGCACGAAGGCAGCACCGAAAAGTTGCCACCTGGGAGGAAAGAAAAGAGGGGAGGGGGGAGAAGAGGACACTCAAAGAGAAAGCAACGCCAGAGGAGAAGGAGGGAGGGAGGGAGGCGAAAGGAGTTAAGAGATCTCCACCACGCGTGACTGCCTCCTTCCTCCCCCCTCGATCCTCCCCCTTCCTCCGAGGCTCAAGCCAAAAAATCCCTCTGCAGTCGCTAGCCACCCTCCTTCCAACCCAAGCCGGCGACGACTCCACTCGAGTCCCTTTCTCTAAAACTTTTTTTTCGCCTCTCCCGAGGCCGGCGGCGGAGGGAGCGAAGAAAGGCAGGAGGAGGCGCGGCTAAGGAAGTCAACTCGGGAGGGGAGGAGGGAAGGAGGGGGAGATATTTGCGGCATTCAAATCCCCTCCTCCCTCCCTCCCCTCTGGCTCCCAACGGAAGGAAACTCTCTGGCGACCTCTCCCCTCCTCCTCCTCCTCCTCCTCCTCCTCCTCCTCCTTCCCCTCCTGGCTGTAACGGCCTTCCCTTGTAAAGTGTCGCCTCCGCTCCGAAAAAGGAGGAGAAGGAGGGAGGGGGAGACCTGCGGCGAAGGAGGGGGAGGGGAAATTCCCCCAGGGAGGAGGAGGAGGGAAAGCATGATCAGCATTCAGACTTCCCTCGTCGCCGTCCTCTCCTTTCCCAGTCCCCCTTGTGCAATCTTACTTCTCCCCCTCCCCCCTCTTCTCCTCCTCCCCTAAGCTCAAGCCAAGCGGGAGGAGGAGGAGAGAGGAGTGGTGGAGAGAGAAAGAAAGAATCCGACTGTTGGCACCCTTGTGGAACCTAATGAGTTCGTCCCTAATCCATTATTCAACACGCACCTCCCTCCTCCCCCTCCTTTGGCTGCAGCAGCCGCCGGCGCCTTCCTCCTTCCTTATTCCTTCCTTTTTCCATTCCAGCCGCTTTGGATGGTTTCTTCCTCCCTTCCCCCTTTCCCCCTTGCAAACTCGACCTCATAGAGCTTTAGCCTTTCTTTTTCTTCCTCCTCCCTCCCTTCCAATCTCCCGCCGCCGCCGCCGCTCCGGAGCATCATCCTCCACCTTTTTTCATTCCACGCAGAGCAACGACCGACTTCCCCCTTCTTCCCCGTAGCAAAAAAAGTTTTGTCTTCTCCTCCGTCCCCTTTTCCTCTCGTAGAGTGTCGCCCCCTGGCGGCCCAGGCTCCACACGCATGGAGGAAAAGGGATGGGCGACGGGGCACTCGGCCAATGGGAGGGCGAGTTTCGCCTACAACGGCCTCTGATTGGTCCTAGAGTGGTTTTTCATAGAGCTTGAGGGACAAGGAAAGGAGAGACTGGTATAGGAAGAAGGAGAGGAGGAGGAAGTGGAATGCGCTTCTTCCTCCTCCTCCTCCTTTTCCCGCTGGTTTTCCATTCCGACACCTTCGCAACGGTCCTTTTCGGTGTAGTCGCTTGCTTGGTTGTCCCTCCCGCGAGACGCCGCCGCCGCCGCCGCCGAGAACCATTCAGCAGGCAGCCCCCGACCCACCGACCCAGCCAGCGCCCAGTGTCTAATTACAACCTAATTATTTCGGGGGGAGGATAAGGGGGAAGGACTGGTTTACCTGTGGCAACACCACCGCCATCAGAGACCGGACACTGGCGATTTGGTCCTGAGGTCGCTTCGTTTTTGGCGGTTAGGAGATCCCTTGGCAGCCTCATCTGCGAAGCGTCCAGCTTTGGAAGTCAGGCGGGAGAGTCTTCTTTTCCCTTTCAAGGCGGGGGGAAATAAGAAGAGGAGGGGACAAAATTGCTTTGCGTTAGTCACTCAGTCACTTCCTCTTCTCTTCTTTCCCCTCCCTCCCCCGTCGTTTACCGCCTTTTTTCTCCCCTTTCTCCTTTCAGCAGTCAGCCAGTGTACAGCGAAAGGAGAGCTCCCCCTCCCCCCCTCTTTCCTCGGGCTGACAACTATGCAAAAGAGCAAATGTTATTTGGGGGCGGAAAGTAAGAGAGGAGGAGGAGTGGCCTTTGCTTGCTTGCTTACTTAGTTGCTGCAAGTTTGCCAAGAAAACAGAAAGGTTCCCTCTTCCCCCTCCCTTCACTGTTTGTCAGCAGTGAAACTTTTTTTCCCCTCCCCCGACGCGACACGAAACAACACAGTTTCCCGCAGCACAAAAGCGCTTATTTACGTGATGAGCGCAGAGCACACCCCTTTTTCCTCAACCCACCCGGCTCCCCCAGTGAAAACAATCCATTATTTTCTCCCCGACCCCTTTTCATCATTACAGGTTTTTTGGGTGCCCCCCACACAAATGAAAATGTGGCAAAGCGCGGCGAGGCCGTGACCACTCAATTTCGCCCCTCCTCCCTCTTTCCGAGTCCGGATGTAGGACGCTAATTATGTTTGTCTAATTGTTCCCGCTCGTGTGTTATTATTGCGCTCGTCCTCCCGTGTTCCTACTACGTACGCGGGCGCGACAACAAAAAAGGGACTTTTTTCGCAGCGTGTGTGAAAGGGACCCTCCCTCCCTCCCTCCCTCCTTGTTGACAGTAGATATGGCAGCGGAACCGACCGACCGACCGGGCAAAGTGAATGAGAGTGTTTGCAACAGAGTGAGTGCCTCCTATTCCTCCCCCTCCTCCTCTCGGTAATTACTAGTACACGGACGGAGAAACGAACAAACGAAGGGGGACGCAATTATGGACCCTCTCGAATAATGAGCTAGCCCCCACTCTGTATGCGCCGCCCGCGAGTGTGCAAGCAACGTATTCCCCGCTTATATTTCGCGGCGCTTAATTGAAAGGGTTTTTCTACTCGAATTATGTTGTTTTCCCCTCTTGCCGCAAAAGCCCTCGTCGAAATAAGAGATATACGAGCCTTGGGAGCATTAACAGGGCCGCCTTTATTGCCCCTCTCCCGTCGCGGTCAATTTGATAGTCCTTCCTTTTTTCACGACGGCGACGATATTTGATAACAAATAACTCTTCCCCCCTACCACCCCAGTCCCATTCAGACGTCTAAGTTATTACTCCTCCCCCGCCGCTGCAAAGAAAAGGGTGAGTCCTCCATTTTGCGGACAAAGGATTCTTTTCCACACAGCAGCCTTTTCCCCTTTTCCATTGAGGAGCGCAGCAAAGGATGGAATTAATTTTCCGGAGGTAAGAGGAGGGGGGAGATAACGACGATGATGAGGCAAGCATGCAAAGGGAGTCTTCCCTCCTCTCCTATAATGACAATATCGTTTTTATGTGAAGGGGAAGGAGGAGGAGGGCACTATTACTACTGCCGCAGCCGACGAGTATCCTACTAGGCTGTAAATTGCCACCGGGGATTGGATTGGAGGAGGAGCGATAGGGAAATGATGCTGAGTCAGCTTAGCAGGAGAGAGGAAAAAGGAGACGCTTCGGGGTCCACTAAAAAATGCCTCCCGCTGCTTTTCAGCCTCCGCTTCATTGCACCCTTCACTAAAAAAGAAAAGAATAAGACGGAATTGGGAACATTTTATTTCGTCCCAAACTGGAATGAGATGGAGCACTAGGAGGAAAATCCCCAAATTTCCCACATCGGCATCGGTCGGGCGGTCGCACTGAAAGCAGACAGACTTCGCAGGCATTCTTTCCCCTCCCGCGGACGGGTTTCACGAGGGATGTGAAAATCAGATCTGAAAAGATCGCTCTATCCGCACAGCCAAGCACCGTATCGGAAAATTCTCCCATCAATTATTTGTAAGACGAGGGAGAGGCAAAATCGTCGGCCTGAAAAACCATTTCCAATGTCTTGAGCTTCGCATCCCCCCTCGTCATTCTTGTACTGTTTGACCTACCACCAAATTGTTTGCAGAACGCAGCTCCCCCCCTCCTCCTCCAAGCCACAAAACTTCCCTCCCTCCCTAGGGAGTGCCCTCCTCTTCCCTCCGGTGGATCGCCTTTGGGTGGACAAGTTTGGCGCCAACCAAGGTGCTTTGGGCTTTTTCGCCGCTTCCACTTCGTCAGAACACGTTCGAAGCCCGCCAGGCTCAACCCTACCCTACCAGGCAAGACCCGTCCCACCCCAAGCAAGCAAGCAGGAGCCGGGGGCTTTCTTCTTCCAAAGCAGCAGTGCCAAAAGAAGCCCTTTCTCTGCCCGAAGGAGGGAAGGGGAAGATGTTGCGAAGCCCTTTCTCTTCCACCCCTTTTAGGAAACGGGCAGAGAGAGCCCTTTCTCTTTTCCCCTTTCGGCCCGGGCCTCTCTCCCCCTGCCCAACTCTTTTGGCAAAGCATCTCCCCTCCTCCTCCTCTCCACTTCCGGCCTCCGCCCGAAGCTGCGAGGCCGCGGCCGGAAGCGCCGCTCTTATGAGATCCTGATAGCGAGGAAGCTCCGATACCGGAAATAACGGGTTAAAAAGGGTTGGGGGGGTTTCGAGGACTGAGGAGGGTGCTGCCACGCCCATTAGATGCACGAGGAAGATATGCCGTGACCTTATAATTTTTCCCTTTCCCTCTGCGCTTTTGAGCATTCTTTTTTCTTTGGGTCGTCGCGGGTTAGGTTTTAGGAGGGATGGGATGGGTTCGGACGTAAGGCTTTCGCTGCTGCCATTTCGGTTATTACACCGTGTGCCCGACACCGCTTTCTTCTTTCCCCTTCCTCCTCTTCTCTGTCGGATGCTGCAGCAGCCTCAAAAAGGGGTTTTGGCGGAGGGAAGGAGTCTTTCTCCACCTCGTCTTCTTCTCCTTCCGAGCTTTCCTCCCAAGAAAGAGAAAGGGGGGAAAGAGAAAGCCACTGCCTTTTTTCGGGGGTTTTTTGGGGCCGGTGGAGGGAGGAGGGGGAGACTGCAGCACAGCAGGGACAACACAAAGGAGGAGCAGAAACTTTTTTTTCTTTTCCTCCGCTACTTTCTTTCTTCCTGGCGAAATATATGAGAACGGGGAGGCGGAGGGTGGGGAAGAGAAGAAAAAGGATGGTAGGTGAGGTCTGGCGGTATAAGAGTTGGATAGAAGAAGGGTTCTCCTCCTTTCTTCGTTCGCGGTGGTTTGGGAGATTGGATGTTACAGCTGCGGTGGCGGAAAGAGGAGGAGGAGGAGACATTGGGAGCAGAAAATGGAAAAAAGGAAAGGAGCCTTCACAACGGAAAAAGACTCCTTTTCCTCTCTCCTGCTGCAGGCACTTGGATTTGACAGTGTCTTTTATCACGCGTTCAATTTGCTCCATCTCTTCCCTTCTCCCCCCCCCTTTATCCGCAGCTGTGTCTGGATGTGTATCTATGTAGGTGGGGAAAAAGGGGAGAGAAGTGCGAGAGGATTATTTTCCAATCCAATCATTGCTGCTCCGCGGGGGGAAACAGGACGAGAGAGGGGGTCTCGCAAAAAAAGAGAAGGAATCAGGAGAGAGGGCTGAGCACAAAAAAACCAACACTTCTCTCGTCCCGCAAAAGAGATCGATTCGTCGCGCTCCCATCCTACACACAGGGTGCCTTAATCAAATTCGCTACTTTGAATTTTAGCATAGGGCGGAGGGCATCTCTTTTCGAGACACCCCGCGAAACGCCCTAAAAAGATGGGAATGGCGGGTGTGTGTGCACAACAGCCCATCAAACACATTGCGCCGCCGTCTCGTCTCTCGTCTGGCACAGCCACACATACATCCATATGAGGGAGGGAGGGTTTTTCTCTTCACGTGCTGAAAGGCTGTCTGTCTGGCCTCCTCCGTCGTTCGTTCGCCTCCCCCCTCCTCCCCCTGGTAATCTCGCTAAGTGAAGCTTCATTTACTATTCAATCTGGCGGCGGGGGGGAGGAAGAGGGAAAGAAGGCGTGTAGGGTTGTTGGGGCGGAGGGGGGAGCTGATCTGATATGGGAACGGCGGAACGAACGAACGAAACGGTCTGGCGGGTGCGGGATTCGACCAAGAGCCCTGACGCCCAAGAGCCTTCTCGAGGGATAATACCTAACGGGGATCGGCAAATCTGGGTCCCCTTTTCGGCCAACTAGCTCTCTTTCCCCCTCCTGCCTCTCTTTTGTCTGCAGCGGACGTTTATTCACAAGATTGTGTCTCCCCTCCCTCCCTCCCTCCGCATTTGGGGAGGGGGAGAAGGGGGGTTATAACAAGCAGAGCTTCCTCCTCCCCCTCTTTTTTTGTGTGTGCTCAGGCGTCGCCTCCGTATGTGAATAATCTCACTCCCTCCTCCTCCTCCTCCTCCTCCTCCGAGAGTCGCAATGGAGGAAAAAAAGAAACGGGAAGGGGACACATCTGTGTTTGCGGAGGGGGGGAAGACGATATTGCTTCCTTTTACTTGCACACGACGGTTGTAGTACCGCCGCACACGCATACTTTGCAAAGGAGGAGGGCCAGACGACACCCAACTCCGGCCTCCGTTCTATCGAAGGCGGGCGGGCGACGCCGTGAGCAAATATTTAAGACTTTTCCCTCCGTTTGTTCTTCCTTTCGGGCCCATGACAAAAACCGGCAATTTCGAGCCCTGTAAACGCCTTATTCTTTTTCCCCTTTCCCTGGCATTTTGTGCCTCTTCTTCTTCCTCCTCCCTTGATTTACAAATCGCGGGCCTCTCAATCATCCTCCGCGTGACTGCGGGGGGAATATAATCCTGGAGGGGCTCCAAAAAACTCTTTCTCTACTTCTTTCTTTCTTTTCCCTCCCTCTCACAATGCATCTCTTTTCGGATATGGGAAAGATCGTGTAGGTATGCGCGCACGGTTTTGGCGCCGGGTTCGGACGAAAGGAGAATCGGGAAGATGCTGCCTAACCTCCCTTTTTCTCTTTCTCCCATGCATGCATACGAACGAGCGGTGCTACATACGTACACACACACACGCATATATATCCACTGAGCCGGCGAATGGGGAAGAAGAGGGAAAGAGGAAGGAGTGTGAAAAGATTGGGAGAAGCCCTTTCTTCTTCCTCGTCCGCCGCCGCCGCCGCCTTACCGCAAACACAACGGCAACAACGCGGCCGCCGCCGCCGCCACACGCAGCAAAAGCCCCTTTCTCTCACTCTGCGGCGGAGAATGGAGGTTTTGTGGCTTCATTTGAATAATGCGTTTCGGACGCCTCTTTCTCTCTCGCCTTGTGTGCACCAGTCTCTCTCGGTCTAAATGAAACCGGTGATGAATACCCTCATAAATACCGCCACATCTTCCTCGCCCTCCATCGCCTCCAACAACCCTTTATGTTCCACTTCTTTTTTATATGGTTTATGTGGCACTTCCAGCAAAAAAACCCTTTTCTTTCCTGCGGACGGAGGGGGAATTGGTTTGAATAGGCAGCGAGTAGTGGGGAGGGAGAAAGATAATAAAAATCCCGGGCGGTTTTGGTCGGCGGCCCTAAGGGCAGGATGGTTTTTTCCCCTCTGCCTGGGCTCGACTTCGCAGCAAGTTACTTTTTTGCAGTTTATGGCAATAGCATGGAGGAGGAGGAGGGAAAAAATGGATATAAAAGTGCGGCGTGGGCGATGTAGGAAAAGGGGAATAATTTGGCACAATCATGCCACACGGACCCACCGACCGACGGAGCCTCCGCCGCCGCCGCCACACACGCCGATGAATGTTAATGGAAGTAGGAGGGGAGGCGAACAAAGTAGTGTTTCTGTTGGCCCTCCCCCCACAGTAAAGGCAAGCGAGGAGCAGCCTGCTTGCATGTGTAAAGAGTGAGGAGAGGGAGAGAAGGGGGCAATCTCTTTTCTGGCCTCTTGGGTGTTGGCACAGGACTTGGAGGGGGGAGGGGGAGTGTGTTCCTGTCAGTCCTGGAGGATTGAGGAGGAGGAGGGGGAAGAGGAAGGGGGGGTCAATGGAGAAATCAGACACTGTGGATAGCATTCTTCTTCGCGGCTGCGGCCAAAGGAGGGAGGAAGAGGGATTGATCATTGAATGGAAAACAACAGAGAAGAAGGGGAAGGGGGAGGAAATAAAGGGGAAGGGGGAAGTTCTTCCCTGAGCGAAATTCCTTTTCCCCCTTTTCCATTTTTTCTTTCTTTCCTCGGGTCTTTTCCACGTTGGAAGAACTCTGAGTAGAAAAGAGAGGGGCATTTTCTGGCCTCCTGCCTCTTTCTCTTTCCCCCCTTCTCCTCGCATGTCTTTCCCCTTTGCCGCAATAGGCGAGAAAACACGGGAGAGATTCGCCTTCCCCCCCCTCCCTTCCACCACTATGTAGTAGTAGTAGTAGTTCCTCTTTTTCGCCAACTCCACGTGGACAGGCACCGCTCTTCCCCCATTGGCTGCCGCCCAAGACAGGCGGAGCCCCATTGGTTGCCGCCCACATTGCGCGCGCAAACGCGCAACCCACGGCTCTTCCTGGGAGGAGGGGAGGAAATGGGTTTGCTGAAAACCTCTATTGATATATGATTATGAAAACTCGCTTCATGCTCGGTTTCTGACGTCTTCTCCCTCCTCCCCCTCCTCATTCCTCCGTCGTCCGTCCGTCCGTCCCCGCAGGGAGGCAAAAAAGAAGAGGAGGAAATCATGCTTTGGAAGCAGCAGCGGAGTAACTTCTCTCTCCCCCTCTCGCAGCCCACAGATGATGCCAATACACAAAAGTATGAGAAGAGCAGGGGGGAGAAAGAGGAGAACGAGGGGGAGAATGCTTTTTGCACCGCTGGACAGCAAAAATGCGGGAGGCAAGAAGAGGAGGAAGGCAAGCATCATTTCATCAAGAAGCAAAGAAGAGGGAGAAGGGGAATGCGCTAAATAGTCCAAGGAAGGCGAATGGGTAGGGAGGGGACATCATTACTTTGGGCGGAACCCCAGGTAGGATTGGGGGCGGCTTAGCCGGGGGCTTATGCTGGAGCAAGAGAGACATGCTGCATGGCATGGACGAAGACGCCGCCGCTAAACACATTGGAATCTAATCGCCCTCCTTCTTCAAAAAGCGAGGGGGGATTACACGGGCGAGTGCAGTCGCCTCTTGGCTGCCGTGCCAAGCAAAGGCAGGTTTTTATTCTCCTCTTCTCTCTTCATCCTACGTAGGTGAGGCAGAAGGAGGAGGAGACGAGATGTGATGCTGAAAGATTATTCCCCCTCCAAAAAGAGGATTGTTTTGCCCTTCTCTTCCCCTGCAGCGCCCTGAAGTGTGAAAAGGGAGAGGGAGACCATTCTCCCCTTCTTTCGTCGCCGGTCGTGAGTTTTTGGTCCGGCGCCCTTTTTCCCCCTTTTGCCGAATCACACTCGAATTTCCTCGAGTGGAGAGAAAGCGATCGAGGCGTGACACGAGCAATCAGCGCCAAGAGCCCCTTCCCCTTCATTCCCCATCATCCGGATGCGTGACTGAAAAAAGAAAAGGCATTCAGTCACTCACTCTCATTTCCCCAACTTGCGGCTTTTTGCAATTTTTCTCCTTTGCGTGCGTGGCGGTGGGGAATGAAAGAAAACAGTCCCCTCTTTGACTAACCTTCTCCCCCCAACCCTTTTTTAGAAGAAGTGGACAATGACCCCTTTTCCTCTTTTATTTCGTGAGAGTGGCTCTGCTGTACATAGAGGGAGGAGGATAAGGCTTATTCCTTCTCCTCCTCCTTTTTATTAACTTTCATTTCTGAAAGCTCTGGAGGGTTAATGCAATCTTCCCGAACTTTTCCCTCCTCCCCTATTCCGTTCTTCCTTTTTTCCTCGTCTTCCCCTTCCCCCCCCCCCCCCGCCACTTACTTTCTGGCTGCCAAGATAAAGCAAAAAAGTAAGAAAAAAGTCTACTCCCCCCCTCCGGACATTTCAAAAAGCTACAAAACTTTTACCCCCTCTCCCATTTCTTACTTTTTTCACTCTTCTTCTTGCTCCTCTTCCAACCACTCATTTTCAACTTCCGGCAAAGGGGAAAAAATAGGAAGAAGAGTTGAGAAAGGGATGAAATGAGGTGCCCCATTCTTGGAAAAAGAAACTTACGCCTGTCCGAGAAGATCCAGACTTTATAATTCTGGAATGGCCTTTTTTGGTTGAAAAAAAGAGCTGGAAATTTGGGTGAGCACTATCTTTTTGCTGAAAGTGTGAAAACGTACTGGATTTCCCCGACTAGTTTGCCTCCCACCCATTTCGCCGCCTACCCCACTCCCAAAAGTGACTCTTTCGCCCCCTCCCCAACTCCCTCACCCCCTTCCACCTCCTTAGCCTAAAGCAATTTTAAAATTCTCTTTCTTCCCTTCCTCTCCCCTCCCTCCTCCTTTAATTAGAAACCATGTAGAAGTTTTCGGTCCCCTTATTTTTCTCTGGAAGCAATGGGAGGACTTTCGGAGAATACATAAAAGTAAGAAGGGCGAGAGAATGTCTTTGCCGTCAGTTGCAGAGATTTCGAGTCATTCGCCACATGAAACAAAACGCAAAATAACTAGGCAACAAATTTTCGACATGAAGTTCTTTTTACCGCCCGCCAGAACTTAAACACTGTCTGAAGCAGAGGCGGAGGCTGCAAATCAAATTTATCTCCTATATTTGGCCGCCCCGCTAGATAGCACTCCACTCCCATAAATAACTCGACCTTTTAATCCCTCTCGCATCCATATCCACAACAAACACACTGCTCGCGCCCTTTTATCCAGATATCCCTAGAATCTCGGCAGTCACTTTTCGCTATAAAGCAAACTCGCTTCCTCTTCTTGTCCCATTTCGGGATACATATTCCATCGCTT
>JAAUYJ010217003.1_pt1 | contig 12043 bp, 6 predicted proteins | sample 7278031 | NCBI WGS metagenome assembly JAAUYJ01 (sample SAMN14350222, study PRJNA611818) | marine sediment metagenome | isolation source: surface marine sediment (1.8m) | place: French Polynesia: Moorea | collected 2018-08 | reverse complement strand
GGGCGAGATTCCAATTCGTTCATAGCTAAACAAGCGCGGTCGTCTATATCTTTTACCAAGTAACGAAGCTCATTTATCCGACGTTTTACTTGTTTAAGAAAATCTCGCGCCCTATCCAGCTTGGCAATTTCAACGTTAGCCTTAGCCTGATATTCCTCCGCTTTAGTTAAAGCCTTCTCACCTTGACCGCCAATTACAAATCCGGCAACTGCCAACGCAGGACCTACCGTAATCCCACCAAGTACAAGAGTACCCAGTGCCATACCGCCCCCACCTGCTGCCAAAGAGCCACCTCCAAGCCATGCCAAAGTTGCATTCCAAGCTGCTGCACCACTCAGTCCAGAAATTGCTGTGCCCGTACTAGCTACTCCTACAGATGTTGCCAAAGTAGTTGCTCCATAACCTCCTGCTGCTCCTGCTGCTGCCGCCGAAAAACCTCCCTTGGCAAATTTTTCTGCTGCCAAAGCTTCAGCTTTATATTCCTTGATTTCTTCAATGGAAATACCGTCTAATCCTTCCAAAAATCGTTGATCAGTAGAAGATTTTTGACCAATACGCTCAATAAAGGCAATAAAACTAGGAATTGTTGTAGTTTTGACCTCTAACTGTAGTTGACCGTATTCTTTGGCTAATTCCTGAGTAGTTTCCTTCTCCTTTTGTAAAAGGTCGCGTGCTTTCTCATGTCGCCTTTGAGCATCTTTGCCAATTTTCTCGGCTTCCGTCATCTGGGAAATACCGCTAGCTCCTGTAAATACACCAACAGCAGCAGCACCTAATGCTGCACCACCCAAGATAAAGGGTATAAAACTTTTGTGGAAGAACTACTGGTCCCTAAATTGTGGCCAGGAGCAGTTGTGGTTGCAGATAATTTGCCAGCTCATAAAGTTAAGGGCATCTCTGAAGCGATTGAAGCTGTGGGGGCCAAGTTAGTTTATTTATCTCCCTACTCTCCTCAATTTAACCCCATTGAACAATGGTGGTCAAGTCTCAAAGCCCATTTAAAAAAAATTAAGGCGACAACTCGTGAACAATTAGAGCAGGCGATCGCTACTTTGATCGATTCAGTCACTCCTAAAATGTTGCGAAACTGGTTTACTCACTGCTGTTACTGTAGTCTATGTTTATGAAAACCGCGATATTAAGTGGGGTAGTTAGATTGTTGAAAGCATTACCAAGAGGATGCTTGAGAGCAGTTTGATTGTTGGGAATAGCCAGTGTCAAATTAGGTTGATAAAATTCCTGTAAAGCACCACGCACAGCGTGTCCCCACTGCTCTCCTTTACCCCGCAAATCGTGAATTCGTATTGGTTCAAAAAAGCTCTGTTCCCCACTGAGTAAAGCCTTAAGTTGGATGCCACCTTGCTGTGTCACATTTGGCTCCTCAGCTAGCAAGTAAACACCTACATTCCAAGAACCTAAAGTAAGAGATTGCTCAAACCGATTGAGATATCTTTCAAGTAGTGTTTCTGCTGCTTTAGCATGAGCATTAATATACTCTCGGCCAAAAGCTTGTGCTATACTTTGACCTTGGGTAGTCGTTTGAGAAAAAGCTTTACTAATGCTTTCAGTCAACGACATACTTCTTCCTGATGTTGTTTGACTTGGTGGAAAAAAATCTTCTAAAAGTAGGGAACTTGTCGATACTAAACCAAGCAGTTGTGCTAATAATGGCCCCCCTTCTATTAAAGAACTCATTAATAAAGCAGGAGGAAAAAATGGTCCTATTGCTAAGGAACCAAGAACAATTCCCATCAAAACCTTTTTAGCATTTTGATTAGTTTTAGTTTCACTTCTGTTAATTCCATGAGTAATTGATTCACCCCAAGTCTCAGTTTTTCCTATAGCATTTGAGATAGTCTCAGTAAACGTTTCATTGAAAGTAATTTTAGTCAGAGAATGCACCTTTCCCATCAGTTCCCGGAGATGATAAATAATTCCATTTACTTCCCCCTGCTCCATTGGTTCAGCTACAACCATATACATAAATGGAGAACCCTGTAGTCCAGAAATTAAACGATCTAAGCTTTGAGGATAGCCAGGTTTTTCTCCTGGTTTGAGTGACGGAATTCCTGTCAAAGCCTTAACATAGTGTAGTTTATTTTTTAAAGGCTTCAAGACATGAGTTTGGAACTCTTGATTTTGTGGATAACATGGAACAAGTCTTGTACCCGACCAATTTCCTTCCAAGAAATTTCCCAGATTCTTGACAAAATCTCTGGTTTGATAGTCAGTGGGATCGTGATGACGAATACCCAAATAGATATGATTTTTGCTTCCGTCACTACCAACAATAAAAATCAAGGTGCAATGTTTAGGAAGATGACAAGAAGCTAGTGCAGTTTGCAAAGCTATTAGTGGCTCGTCTGATAAGGAAGCATTAGAGCTACCTACTTGCTCTAATCGCAAAAATTCTACATCCTCTAATTCTTCAAATGTTCGAGTTACAGGTGCGGTTGGTCGAATGTACTTACCTTTTTCTATTGGAACATCTAAATATTGCCGTCCTAAAGTGTATAGCAACGACAGTGACATAGCATTTGCTACGGCTAATTCTAGTTGAGCAGGAGACAGTTCATTATTTGCCATTTTATTTGATTTCCTTTAATTATTAGACATCTCCAAAAATTAATCTTAAACCTGTGAATTTCTAGGCTAAAAGTTAATTTCTGGAGACTTCTGTTTCAGATTGAATGTTGTCTAGCCGTCATCACTAGCAATTAGCAGTCTAGCTTTATCTATTTTTGTTTGTACTGCATCCTTTAAGACTTGACTCATCTCTTCGATCAGTTTTTGCTTCAAATTTTGATCTTGGTTAAACCCATTCTGCATAGCTTGACATAATTGATTTTTCTGTTCTTGTACTTTTTTTTCTATATCTTGGTCAGAAACTTTTGTTTTATCCTTAGACCTTGTTCCAGTTTTTTCTTCAGTACCTACTATTGCGCCAATTCCTAAACCTAAAGCACCTACTCCTAAAGCAACCCAACCAACAGGCCCAGCAGCTAGTGCTACCTCAGCCAAGAAGGCATAAGCAGCAGCTCCTCCTGCTCCAACAGCAGCTCCTGCAAGTCCACCTACAACAGCACCAGCAGCAGCTCCTTCAATGTAAGTATAAGTCTCAATATAAGTAATTGCATCTTGGGTAAAAATTGAACTTGAGAATTTTCGAGTCTGGGGCTTGAGTTCAAATTTTGTCATTCCCAGACCAGCCTTGCTCAAACCATATTCGTCATAGAGAGGAGAAAGTTTTTCTTCTACCTTTTTGCAAACAGTTCCTAACCAATCACTCAGTTCTGAGTTAAATATTTTGCTTGCTTCAGTTCCTGTCAACCAATGTTCATATTCTTGCTTGACTTTAGATTCAAGGTCTTCAGGTGTTGAAATTTTACCTTCACGCCACTGAATTAATTGAGGCTTTAGTCCATGATTAACAGCACCATTTGCTAGTTTTTGTGCCTGACTATTAATTAGAGTTTCAATATTGCCCTCTACAATACCCTTTAAATCACGCTTGAGAATTTTATCGGCCTCATCCTTAAAGTTTCTTGTATTGATATCAATACGTCCCCAACGAGCTAATCCCCTAGCAATAGTTAATTCAGGTTCTGTATCTTTTATCCAAGGAGAATTGGGAAAAATCTCATCACATATTGTAGTAATAAAATTCATTCTAGATGCACCACCTGTGAGCAAAATCTTACTTGGTGTAACTCCTATAGAATCTAATTTTTGTCTTACTTCCTTCAAGCTATCTCTGAAAGCAGATTTCCAACTTTTGTTCCCCAATTCTTTCATCGGTTGATTAAGTATTTCTTCGATTATTTGATAATTCACTTGTGGATCAAATATAAACTTATTTTGTATCCGCTCATACTTTGCATTGACAAAATGGTTATTCTTATAACCATCAACATCTCGGAAATATTCTTCTTTGTTGCAACGACAGGCATGTTCACAACGATGTATAAAGAAGGGATATTCTTGAAAAATTTGCTCTAGCTCCTCTTTATTGGGATGGGTATCTAAAGTTCGTCGATAAATTTCTTTATCAATCAGTGAAGCCCCTAAATTTAAACCACAATCTATTGGATTATCATCTCTATTTATCACCCAAGTAAAATCTGTGGTAGATGAACCTATATCAATAACTAGAACTGACTTAGCTAAGTCAGATGGTTGAATTCTAGTTTTGTTAGCGTCCTTAGAATCAGATGGTTGTCTTTCTTTAGCGTGCATAAGAGCAGCACGAGACTCTTGAACTATAGATACGTTTTTAAGCCCAGCTTCAGTCATCATTTGCTGATAAGCATTTTTTTCTGCTGTTTGCCAACCCGAAGGACAACCAACAAAAAAATAGCTTTTTGTAACTTCTTCAATATTTTTATTCTCAATCAGTTTTTTGTAGACTTCTGCAACAAAATCATGAATATTTTGCTTCTGTGAATCATTACAAGTAGAAGGTTTTTTCTTAAAGGAAATTTCAAGGCTCTGCACGTCCGCTTGTCTGATAGCATTTTCTCCAATTATTATCTTACCAGTGTTATTTTTTCCAACGGCAGTAACTTGAGTTCTTTTGTTGTTAATTTCGATTATTTCTGGTTCATTTCTCGACCCCATCCAAACTTCAGCTAGCGAAAATTCTCCATGCCCTAAATCAAATCCAATGACTTTTGTGGACTCATTTTCAATCATGATGTTTACCTCTTAATTTTGATAGTGATGTTTATATAGGTTGTTGTTTGTATTTATTCTTGGGGTAATTCTGTTTGATTTTCATCAGAACTATTTGGCTGTAGTTGAGCGGGAGAGGATGAAGCAGCAGAAGTTTCAAGCACTAATTCCTCTGGCTTTACCTGTTCTACCTGAGTCTCATTGTCAGCAACTATTTGGGATTCTAATTCTGTTGTTTGTGCTTGAGGAGAAGAGGGGCGATCACCAGACGTTTCAGATACTAATTCCTCTGGCTTTACCTGTTCTACCTGAGTCTCATTGTCAGCAACTATTTGGGATTCTAATTCTGTTGTTTGTGCTTGAGGGGAAGAGGGGCGATCGCCAGAAGTTTCAGATACTAATTCTTCTGACTCTATCTCGGTCTCATTATCATCAACTGTTGAATTAGGTTGAATAACACGCCATTTCTCTACAATCTAAGCTTTGGCCTAATAATTTATATTAGACTTGTTGCTAAATAAATACAATTTAATACATAAAGACTGCTAACTACCAAGCAATTTCCAGAAAAATTTAGAAAACTTAAAAGCGATCGCTCTTAAAGAAACTATACTTTAGTCCAAAACCTTCACTAATATCGGCCACCTAGTCTAAAATTCTATCGTCTAGAAAATTAAGCCAATGCTACACTACGAAATAATCCTATACTGGAGTCATTTCAGTTATCAGTTATCAGTTATCAGTTATCAGTACCAACTGCTAAAGCCAGAGGCAAGAAAATGCTGAAGTTTATCTTTTTTTATTCCCTTGAAAGGGGAGGCTTGAGACCTTCTTTTTTGGTCAAGAAACAAGAGCATTTATAGCAGAAGTTCCAGAATTACCCGGTTGTATTGCGGACGGCACAACCTATCAAGAAGCACTGCAATTCAGGTAGAAATAATTATGTAACAATGGATAGAAACTGCCCAAGAATTAGGACGAGAAATTCCTACACCAAAAACACGCTCAAGATTGGCATAATTTATGAATAATTTTTGAGCGATAGCTTCGCTGTGCCGGAGGCAATCGCCCAGCATAACCTAAGAATCCCCAAGCATCCTCTAAAAATCGCCTCATCCAAAAAACAATCAAATTACAAAATTGAACGATGAGCAAATGCAGCAACGCCTGTTGAATTCGATATTACTTTTTGCAGTAGATTAGAAACGTTTTATCCTATTAATCTCAGACATATTTATAAGCTCGCCTCGCCGTCACTGGGTTAAACTGAGTATCCACAAATTGAACCGGATCGTAAGTCTCAATCCACAAATGAGCGCCACAATCTAAAGGTTGATAGGGCTTATAAACTATACGACAATCACCTTTAATAATTATCTGATACCCCAAATCATTACGGTTTCTCTGCTTCACAGACACTACTGGTTTCAATTGATCGGGAGTCATTAGAGGATCGTGCTTGATTCTCTTGCCATTTTTTTTAATTTTCTGTTGATTGACATGAATTATCGTCGGTTTCTTTCGTTCCTGATGACACCAAATACCTTTCGGACCTCTTGTACCTGGTACGACCACAGGCATTTTCCGCTTCCCATAAACAGGAATTTGCCAAAATCCTTTATCCTTATAAGCACCTCTAATTCTACCTTGAGAAAGTAGAACTCTTACCCGTTGACAACAAATACCTAATAAAAAAGCAGCTTCTCTAGTTGTAATAGTAGTCATTTGTACTGTAGCACTATAGTTTTTATATAATATTAATTATAATTTTATACTTCTCAAGTATAGTCATCCAATTAAGAAAATGTGTAGCGAATATAACAGATTTTTTGATGACGATCGGATAATGCTGATGGTGAAAACTATCAGGAAGCACTGCAGTTGAGGTAGAAATTATGATGCAAGAATGGATTGAAACTGCTCAAGAATTAGGATGATAAATTCCTACACCAAAAATACGGTCAATATTGACAAAGATAAAACAGGCGATCGCCACCATAATCAAATTAACCTCTTTAGTTTTGGCATCCTATCTTATAAATAAGGGTTCAAACTTTACTAGATAAAACTTTGGCAATATACTACCTTGATTGTTGTGAGTTGTGAAAAATTTTGGTTAAATAGCAGTGCTATATGATATAGTTTACTTTACTAAATTAACACCCAAAAATAAGTACCAAAAATTCACAGATGTTAAGATTTAACGAACTATTTGACTCAGAGTTTTATCTGGCTCAAAATCCCAATGTAGCAGCCGATGTGGCAACAGGTTTAACAACAGCAATTGACCATTTTACTCAAATCGGTCAATTTCAAGGATTAGACCCAAGCCCACTATTTGATACGGACTATTATTTATTCAATAATCCTAGCCTTGTACCTTTCCTAGAAACCAGTAATATTTCCCCATTTCAACATTATATAGAATTTGGTCAAATTGAAGGATTAAATGCCAGCGTAATATATGATAATTCCTATTATTTATTTGCCAATCCTGATGTAGCAGTTGCTGTAGAACAAGACCCACTCACAGGTATCGAACACTTTGTGAACTTTGGGCAATTTGAAGGTCGGCGACCCAGTAGTTTTTTTGATGAAAATTATTATTTAGAACAGAATCCTACTGCAGCCGAAGCAGTCGAACAAGGTCTCACAACTAGCATTCAACATTATTTAGAAATAGGTGCTGTTGAAAATTTAGAATTCACACCATTTATAGAGCCAGGAAATTCGACTTTGCCTAATGGAGTTGCTTCTGGTGATACAACTCAAAATTCCACAATTTTATGGACTCGCACAACTGTGCCGGGAGTAGTTTATTTTGACTATTCAACAGACCCTAACTTCTCTATTTTTGATACTATTGAAACTATTGCCACAAATCCATCAGTTCCTGTACAAGTTGAAGTAGAAAATTTACTTTCAAATACCGAATATTTCTATCGAGTCACTGACGCAGCAGGGACTTCAGCAGCAGGCAAATTGAGAACTTCTGCACCATTAGGAAGCAATCAAGGTTTGAGATTTGGGGTATCTGGAGACTGGCAAGGAGAACTAGCACCTTTCCCTTCAATTTCTAACGTTCCTGAGCGAAACCTCGACTTTTTTGTACAGTTAGGAGATACCCTAGAAGCTGATAGTGAATCTCCCGATTTACCAGATATAAATCAAGCTAGTAATCTCCAACAATTCCGCACAAAATATAACGAAATTTACTCCGAACGTTTCGGTTTAAATCCTTGGAAAGAATTACGAGAATCAACCACAGTTTATACCACCTGGGACGACCATAATATTACTAATGATTTTGCCGGAGGCGCAACACCAGCAGAATCCCCTCAAAAACAAGGAATATTTGGTGAATCTGAAGAGGGTTTTGTCAATGATACGGCAGCGTTTGAACAGGGAATATTAGCTTTTGCAGAATATGCACCTTTGCGAGCAGAATTTTATCAAGAAACAGGAGACCCAAGGACAGATTTTGAACGAGAACTTTACCGATTTAATATTCACGGCAACGATGCAGCTACTTATATGTTAGATGTGCGTTCTTTCCGGGATTCACCTTTACCATTTTTACCAGAAACTGCTAGGGAATCAGAGATAAATGAATACTTAAATGATGCCTTTGAACCAGGTAGAACAATGTTAGGAACAGCTCAACTTCAACAGTTAAAAAATGACCTCTTGGCAGCAGAAAATTCGGACATTACTTGGAAGTTTGTGATGTCTACTGTACCGATGCAATATTTCGGCGTTCCAGTAGCAGGAGAAAGGTGGGAAGGTTTCGCAGCAGAACGTACTGATTTGTTGCAATTTATTGATGAAAATAATATTGATAATGTGGTATTTGTAACGGGAGATTTTCACGGTCATGTTGTTAATGATGTCACCTATCAAGAAGGTGTTGGAGAACCACAAATTCCGACGGGAGCAATTGATATCATGGTCGGCCCGGTGGCAATTCAATTAAATATTGGGCAGGGACCTTTTGCAGCGCCTTTTGGTGAAGCAACAGTGAGGTTTACACCCGATGAGTTATTGTCACCGGAGGATAAAGAAATTTATAACTCCCTTACAGATAGGGATACAAAAGATGTTTTCGTCCGCCAGGTGGTAAATAACAGAATTACCCCTTTGGGATATAACCCCATTGGTTTAGAAGATTCGGAAATTGATGCTGAGGTTTTGCAGGGGTCTTATGTTGCTGCTCATACTTACGGTTGGAGTGAGTTTGAAATTGATCCGACAACTCAACAGTTATTGGTGAGAACTTATGGAGTCGAACCCTATACACAGGAGGAAATAGAAGCGAATCCAGATGTCGTTGCTAATCAAGTTCCGTTTGTAGTGAATGAATTTGTGGTTAATCCCGTTTTAACTGATGATGTTGACCCGGTTCCCAATTTACCCTCATCTGTGATATCAGCAGTTGTCGAAAGCGCGATTGATGATTTTGGCGTACCCGTGGAGAATTTAACTATTACTGCAGCTCAACAGCAAGACTGGCCTGATGGTTGTCTGGGATTAGCTGAACCAGGGGAAGCTTGCACTCAAGCGATCGTACCAGGATGGGAGGTGACAATACAAAGTGGAGAGCAGGTGTTTGTTTATCGCACCGATGAGTCGGGTTCTGTAGTCAGATTAGATGAAGTAGCGTCTTTACCTGCATCTGTTTCCTCAGCAGCGATCGCTAATCTCGTGATTGATTTCGGTTTACAGGAGGAAAATTTAACTATTGCTGCAGCTCAACAGCGAGGATGGAATAGTTGTCTGGGATTACCCGAACCAGGGGAATTCTGCAACGATGTATTTTTAAGAGGGTGGGAGGTGACAATTGAAAGTGGAGAGCAGGTATTTGTCTATCACACTGACGGAACTGGCTCAATGCTGAGATTCAATGAAGCAACTTCTACATTTTAGGTTGGGTTGTTCGCGTTAGCATTAGTTTAGCTTTCTTGGGATTCGCAGCCCTCGTTTCACCTAATACTTAGATTTTTAACTGTGGTTTACTCATATAAAAACTGCTGAAATAATTGCAGTTGTATAACGCACCCTACTGGACTGACACAGCTAAAATTGTGCATTAGCTTTTTCTGTGTAATTATTACTATGGCGAGGTTTGAGCATTTTTGCTAAAGCAACATTTAAGGCGTGTCGATCCACTACTGGACTGTTTCAGCTAAAGTAGTGCATTAGAAAAGTGTGGGTGGGAGGTGTGGGAGGTGCGGGAAGAGGGGGAAGAGGAGGGAGATTAATCAAGCCAGAATTTAAAATAACAGTGCAACATTTAAGATTAAACAGTCCACTACTGGAGTGACACAGCTAAAATGGTGCATTAGAAAATGGGGAGATGGGGAGATGGGGGGATGCGGTGTCAGTTATAGAACCCCTGAAGGGATCTATGAAGGGGAGGGTGGGAAGTGTGGGGAGTGTGGGGAGTGTGGGGAGATGGGGGCTTAGATTCTACTTTTTTCCCGGTGTTGGTGAAACACGGTATGAAATTCCTAAATTTATAATGTGTAAATCAGACCTATTTTCCTTCTAATTGACCCAGAAAAAGCTCTTTTATAACTCCTGACTCCTGACTCCTGACTTCTGGCTCCTTTGCCAAAAACTCTCACCCTTGCGGAGATACCAAATGGATTCTATACAAAAAAAGCTGCACAGTTTTAGCTGTGTCGGTCAACTACAGGAGTGATACTACTAAAATGGTGCATTAAAAAAGTGTGGGTGGGAGGTGTGGGAAGAGGGGAAAGAGGGGGGAGAGGGGGGAGGTTAATAAACCCAGAATTTAAAATAAGAGTGCAACATTGAAGATGAAACAGTCCACTACTGGACTGACACTACTAAAATGGTGCGTGACGAAGGATTGCTAAATCCCTTTCATCCTGTGAGTTTAAGCCGTAAGTACGCACCCTATAATTTTGTACAAAATTAGCTGTGTCGGTCAACTACAATCACACTAACAACTAACACCTTAAAAACACATGGCATTAACAATAAACGAAATCTTCGACCAACAATTCTATCTAGAAACTTACCCAGGAGTAGCTACAGCAGTTGCCAACGGCACCATTAGCGATGCTTTTTTCCACTTTATTCGATACGGTCAATTTGAAGGTCGCGACCCCAATGGGATTTTCAATACTAACTTTTATCTAGCAACTAATCCCGAAGTTGCCACTGCTGTAGAACAAAGCAGTTTAACTGCCATAGAACACTTTATTAACTTCGGTCAGTTTGAACAACGCGACCCCAGTGCTGTACTCAACACCAGTTTTTATCTAGATCGTTACCCAGAAGTAGCAACAGCAGTAGAAACTACCTCACTCACCACTACAGAACACTTTCTCAATTTCGGTCAGTTTGAAGGTCGGCTACCACGTTTATTATTCAGCGATATTTATGTATTTGGGGATAGTTTGTCTGATACAGGCAATGCTTTTGCCGCTACTGGTGGTCTAATTCCACCAAGTCCGCCTTATTTTGAGGGACGTACTAGTAACGGTCAGTTATGGGTGGAAACTCTTGCTCCTCAGTTGCAGCTAATATCTGACCCTAACCTCAATTTTGCTGTTAATGGCGCAACCACCGGATTTGTGAATAATAGCAACAATTTATTACCAGAGGGGGCACCGCCACTATTAATTGGCTTGCAAGCACAAATTGATCAATTTATCGCTGATACTGGTGGCACTGACCCCGATGCTTTGTATGTAGTGTGGGCTGGTGCAAATGATTATTTGGGCGGTAACACCCAAGATGTGCAGTCAGCTATTGGTAATCTGTCGGTGGCCGTAAACAAGCTTGCAGCTATTGGGGCAAGGAATTTTATGTTACCGAACATACCAGACTTGGGAGTGACTCCGTTAGGTCTAGGTTTACCTCCGGAACAACAGCAGGGATTGACTTTATTAACTGAAGCTCATAATAGTGCTTTAGTAGCAGTTTCGGAAATATTAGAACAAGACCCGGATATCAATATTATTGATGTTGATATTAAGGATTTAGTTGATAATATTATTGCTAATCCTGCTGATTTTGGCTTGACAAATGTCACTGATAATTTTTTAGCTTCTGGAGCAACTAACCCGGATGATTTTCTCTTCTTTGATGGCGTACATCCTACTACTGATGCTCATAGTTTTGTTGCAGATACGGCAATAAAATCTGTTACAGAAATTCCTGAATTAGTAGATATTTTGGCTGCTTCTCCAGGTTTTTAGTAGGTGCTATATTTTAGGTAATAGGTTGAATTAAAGGCGTTGGTAAATCAAGAGATGAAACTCTAAAAGTAATCTGTTTTTAATACCTCTAAATATTGAACCAGAGTAACTGGTGAGTATCACCCCTAGTAGAAAATCATCCC
>JAAUYJ010024264.1_pt1 | contig 12045 bp, 19 predicted proteins | sample 7278031 | NCBI WGS metagenome assembly JAAUYJ01 (sample SAMN14350222, study PRJNA611818) | marine sediment metagenome | isolation source: surface marine sediment (1.8m) | place: French Polynesia: Moorea | collected 2018-08 | reverse complement strand
GGTTTCTTTTGCGTAAACGGTCATTGTTTTTCAAAATGGCTCTTATCCACCACCCCAATTTTTTGACGATTTACATGAAACCTTTTTCTTCCAGGCTCCCGTCCCATGCCCATCTTCCGGTGGTTCGTCGGCGGCCGCGAGCTTGACACCCGCGGCACCCACATGACTGTTGAGCACAGCGAGGGCGACGGCGGCGAGGGCGGCGGCGAGGGCGGCGTGTCCTCCACCACCGCCTTCCTCCGCTTCATCCCCATGGCCGAGGACAACGGGAAGTACCTCGCCTGCAGGGCCACCAACGAGTACTTCCCGGACAGGCCGCAGGAGGACGGACACGTCCTCCAAGTCAAATGTGAGCGAGAAGAATACCCTCTTTGTAAGAAAAACACCCATGGATCATGCTTTTTGCGTTTTTTGTAAGAGGGAAAGTCGTTTCGCCCCTCTCTCTGCCTCGCTGGCGCGATCGGGCGATCGGAAAACAATGGCTTTCTGATGAGGAGGGGGAACGGAGTGGATCATAAAAATTCTTTTGTTTTCCTCCAACCCCTCCCTCCCAACCCTCCTTCTTTTTGCGTTAGGGGTATAACTTTCGCCACCTTTCTTTCACGCATAGCAGGCACCCAATTATGCACCAAGGCGTTGGCGAATCCCGTTTCGACTTTCGATATTGGATTTCGCATTCCTCTCTCTTCCCCTTTTCTATCGCTGCCCGACCTCCCTCCCTCCCCCTAATAGAGACAATAAACCATCCCACCCCTTCTTTCCCCCTCCACCTCCCGCTCCGAATTTTTATTGGAAGCACACCCATGCATTCTCCCCTCCCCCCTCGACCGAGAAGGAAACCAAACAGGGAACAAAGTAATACCGAGTAATGGGATTAGGGCTTTTCCTCCCCACCCTTTTATTCGCTTAGCATATGTCCCATCACCATGGGGTGAGGGGAGGCGGAGAAAGAAAGAAAAACTTTTCTGCTCGCACTAGGAACCACGTGTGCTTCGCGCAAACTTTCGCCCTCACGTTACTCTTCCAGAGTTTTCTTTTATTTCAAAATCGGATGAAGGGGGAAAACGGTGGCGGCGGTTAGGAGGAAAGAGGGGCAGACACTTCTCCCTTCTGTCCCTCTTTCCTCCAATTTGCATAATCTGGAGAGCAATTTCCTTCTCTCTGCTCCAGCCCCAAAAACCTTCCTCTCCCCCTCCTTCTCCGCCTGAACCTGTCAGCCCAAAGGAAAAGCAAAGCAACAAGAAAGGGGAGGGAGAAGGCGGAGGGAAGCAATCTTGGGCGTTACAGATGGAGAAAGAAGAGAAGAGAAACTCTTTTTAGAGATCCAGAGATACGAAAGATTCCGCACAAGAACGTAGAGCTAGGGGGAAACCCCTTCTCTCCCCGATTAGCAATCTAAACAGGCGAAAAGTTTTTTTTGCTTCTGGATTTTTTGGTGAGATAGAACCTGCCGCGGATTATGTTTCGTCCTTTCCCCCTCCAGATTTGGCAAATCCGCAAAATCCGCCTCAGAAAATTCATGAAGGCCCTCCCCTGACCGACCAAGCTAGAGAGCAATCTGTGAAACGTCAGCGGTCTCTCCTTACCCACTATCTCCCTCCAAGAGCATACCACCACACGTACAGAAACCGGGCCTATCCATCTCCTGTCCTCCAAGGTCCCCCTCTCCACCCTCTTTTGCAACAACATCCTGCTTTCCCACACATTCATTTCCGTCCGCATATTTGTACTTTTTCCCCTCGGATAATTTATTATCGTATCCTTCCTCCTCCACCACAGATGTTCCTTCTTCGGTGCTCTCTTTCGGCCCCAGCCTGGACCCGAAGAACATCAAGGAGGGCGACGACGTCTACTTCGAGTGCCACGTCAAGTCGAACCCGCCATCCTACAACGTCACATGGAGGCACAACGTGAGTGAACGAAGAATTACCGTAATTATTCGAATTTGAAGGTCATTATTAATAGCAGGGCGCGGCTGTTCCAAAACTGTGCAATCGTATCACCTCAAGGTGCAATATGTTCCAGCGAATGCACCAGAAGAGCGTGTCTGACACCAAGCAGCATCCGCCTTTCTCCCCCCGCATGCATTGCAGACTCGCATATTGGAAACAGATAGGGGGAGCGAGGCGGGGGAATGCGGGATGAGGGGGCAGGCCCCCCAGCCAAACCGACCGCCTCCATTTCTCCGACTAGGTTAAAGGATCGGTAGCCAGTCGGGGGAGGAGGAGGGTGGACCCAGTTCAACTTATGCATACTTCCTGCAGCGGTTGCCACACTGCTCGATATAAAAATGTGGCAGCAAGGCCATCGAAAGGCTAGGCCGGCAGGCCGAAACTAGGGAAAGGGGGGGGGGAGTTGTTGCGCTTTTTATTTCCTGGCTGTTGCTTTCTCGCCCCTCCCTTACAGTAAAGTGAAACGGGGATAGAGCTCAATATTGTTAACAGAAGAATTTTTGGGCTAAGCGATCTCGGATGGATAGCGCGGTTTCAAAGCCCGACTGTGCAAACACTGTTTGCCGCTATCTGTCCTCGTAATTGAATGGCTGAACCTACTGTCCCTCCCCGAAATGGCAGATTATCTTTCCTTTTGTTTAAAGAGGGCGCGCGATATTTTTTCGCTCCTTTTTTGGTTGGACATGAGGGCCTTACTTTGTGCTCTCGATCTCCAGGCCCGCTCGGTCGGCGGGGAAGGGGCGATCGCTCAATACTTTCTGACCTACATTCCCGCATATCTAGGGAACAAATATCCGCTTGCAGTGTATGGAGAGGCCAAGCATTGTGTACGGCGGCACTCCCTAGTAGTACGTACGCAAGGCCTCCTTCCCCTTTTCTCCTTTTCCCTTTTGGCCCACTTCCCTAATGAATTCTGACACGCTAGCCGCCTACCGAGGTATTCCGACACATGGGGGAGGCAAGCCGATGCTGGAAGAAGAAAGGGTGAAAGGGGAGAAGGGAACTGATCCCGGAGCTCGCTCGCTCGCTCCAACCGTGGCTGCAAAAGCCCGCAGGGGGTCCAAAAGAAAGGAATACAAGGAAGGGAAAAGAGAAAACTCCGTAGAAAAAGAAACCCCTTCAAAGCGCATATTCTCATGGGAACAATTCTCTTGGAAGGAAGGGGTAAAAAGTTTACCCAAAGAGTTTTGGCATACCCTTGGTACTTTGTAACCACAGGCGTTTTCTCGTTTATTAAGAACACCTGAATTGTATATATCGCGTTTGCATCTTTTCGCAGGGCAAGTTTGTGCACGAGAACGTGTCCGGCGGGGTCCTGGTGGGGAACCACACCCTTGTGCTGCAGGGCGTGACGCGCGCCAGGGCAGGGCTGTACAACTGCGTCGCGTCCAACGTGGAGGGAGACGGAGAGAGCAACGCGCAGTACCTCAACGTCAAGTGTGAGTATCGTTGAATTCTTTAAAAAGATCATTTGTTGCCACTTTGCTGTTTCTGATTTTTGTGTCCTAAAAAGCCAAGCGAACAGCAACAAATGCATTCTCTCAACGGTGTTACACAAGCCAACTGGTTGCCGTTTTTGCTTTTCCATCCCTGTCCTGGTTTGGGTCTTCTCTCCTGGGAGATTTGTCATCAACCCTTTCAATCCCCCTTCCGGAAAGCGGGCAGCAGCAAAATACACGTCCGGGAGAAAGAACACAGCAACAAAAGGTGAACGGAGAGAGAAATGGAAGAGGAAGCAGAAAAGAGAAAGGACGGGAAGTCCATTTGCCGGGCAAAAAAAAGAAGTCAGCGACTTGCTTCTTTTTTCTCTTTTTTTTTTAACGGCGGACCGTCCTCTTCCTCGTCCAATCTATTCCCATTGAAGGATCCCCATGGGACCAAAGCGGGGAGGAGGAAGAAGAGAGAAAGAACAACTTAGTTTAGTTTCGGCCGCAGAGAAGAAGAGGGAGGAAGCAAGCAGAAACACCACGAAGGCAAGGGGGAAAGAAAAAGGTTATTTCTTCTTCTTGCCGAGATTTATGGCTTTTGGTGCTCTACTTTCGCCCTGCACAGTAGAACACAAGAGGGGAGGGGAAACGAAGGCACTTGGAATTTGAAGTCAGGAGCGATCCCTGTACCACGGCACAAGCGTACAGACAGTGAAGGGGAGGAGAAGGGGTGCTGTAAAACCTAATGGTCGGAAGAGGAGGAGGAGGCAGAGGCCAGCAGAGGCCAGCCTAGCCGCTCTCGTCATAAGGCTCAAATTCTACGTTTCAAATGAGGGGAATGGAAGAGGGAAAGGCTTTCCCTTTTTCCTGCTATCTCTCTTCCAACAGTAGCCACCCTTCCGAGTTTCTAAGCAAGGAAAGTACACAGAGAGCAGTGCAAGGGGAAATTGTGGCAAATCTCTCTTTATGGCGCACATTGTTCCCAACGATGTCAATTTTCCTCACCCCTCCTAAGACCCTCTCTCTACTGTATACGGCTACTTCCTCCTCTCGCTCACATTTCCGATACTTCATTCTCTCCCCCTTGCAGTCGCCCCCCACTGCCGCTCCGAACAGCGCCTGACCTACGGCGCGGCCTTCCGCGGCGGCGGCGGCGGCGGCGGCAAGAAGGGCACCTCTCGCGACGTCGAAGGCGGCGGCACCGACGTCTCCTGCTTCGTGGACGCCAACCCGAACCCTCACGGCTTCCGCTGGCAGTTCCTCCCCGTGCGCAAGACCGTGTCTGGCGGCGGCGTGCAGAAGGGCAGAGCGCCGGTCGACGTACCCAGAGAAGGATTCACCGTAGACCATGACCACTCCGTGCTCAGGCATTCCGCGGCGGCTGCGGCGGCGGCCGAACAGGTGTGTATCATTTGAAGTGTGCACATTTACGCATACAGACGCCGTGCATTTGTCACTCCCCCCCAGGACGGCGGCTCCCCCTCCTCCGACTTCGGCGTGGCTCTGTGCTGGGCGGAGAACACCGTGGGCCGCCAGCGCGAGCCGTGCAGGTTCAGGATCGTCCGCGAGAGCGCCCCGGAGCGGCTCAGGGACTGCAGGGCATCCAACGTGACCTGGGAGGTGAGAAGAAGAAGAAAAGGGCGACGTGGCCTTTCCCACATAATTTTATTTCCGCAATATCCCGCCGTGGAAAACGAGGAAGCGGAAGTTGAGCCCCTCCTCCCCCTCCTTCTCCTCCTCCTTGCCGCAGCTCGAGCCATAAATTCGGAAGACATCCCCCTCCCCCTCACATCCCTCCCCCTCGTCTTGTCTGGGAAAGGAATTCCCCAAATTAACGGAAAATTCCTGGGAGAGACCATCATCGCCCGCCCTCTCAAGGTCTCCGTGCATGGCCCGTAGTATTTTTATTCCTTTTTCCATTTTTAGGATTACGTTTAATCAATGCAGCCATCGACGGCGATTTTCTCTTTCGTGCGGTGGCAGCCAGAACTCCCCTGGAGGAGGGGGAAAGTCGGGCTTTAAGGGGGAATGATCAAATCTAACGAGGAAGAGGAGGGGGAGGGGGAGGGACCCCAGGTGTACTGCAGGAGGGGGAGGATGTAGCTCCTTCGAAAAAAGGGGGAAAGTCCAACCTCTCTCGCCGTAGGGGACAAGGGAAGCACGGGAGGAGGGCATTTTTTTGACGGCGAGGAGGAGGCAATTTCATTTTTTGGGAAATAGTTGGCCAACTTCTCGTGCCCCTCATTTTTTTGCGCTGTGTCCTCTAGGAGAAGGAGACGCCAGAATCAAGAGGGGATTACGCAGAGTAAAAAGAGGGGGAAGGGGGATATCGCCCTTTCTCCTCCTGGAGGGAATTAGGTTTAACCAGACTTAAGGTGGGGGGATTTTTTTTTCGTTCTGGGCAAAGTGGGTCGACCCGATTTTATGGGCGGCCCAAAATATTGGGATGCTTTGCGGCATGTTGGAGGAGTTTGTTGGGTGGTTTTTGGAGGGAGTAGAGCCCGTCTGAGAAGCCAAGATAAGGTCGAGAAAGCATGTTAGCACCAATTCGCTCTTCCTTCACCCATGTCCATCCGCCGAGGGATCAAGGGGTGACGAGGAAACGAGTTGAATTCCAAATCACGACACGGCCAGCCCTAACCACACGTACCGGTACATTGGGCGGGGAAGACTCGCTGGAGCGTAAACTTGGCTTTTCCTCTCCCGCCTCTCCCTCTTTGGGGATCCGGGAGGGAGTTTGGTCCGTCGAGACACGCATCGCGCACCCTTCCCTTTTGAAGGCTTTTTGAAGGGTTGGCTGTCAACAACCGCCCGCCCCTATTTTTGTCGTGAGGTGGAAATCATTATTTGGAAGGAAAATGGGGTTGTGGATGCGGTGCGGTCAGAGTTGATGGGGTTCCTTGCAGAAAGGGGAGAGCGATTTCTCCCAGTGAGGGTCATTGAACGAAAGGAAGCAAAGGGGAAGGGAAAAGGGACGGAGAGGGTGGTGCGTAAATTGAATGTTCTCCTTCAGGGGATAAATTTAAGCGACAACAGAGATCCACCTTCACCTTTTTGTCTTGAGACGGAAGCAATTTGGGAATTCACGGAAATAATAAATTTATCATCTTTTTCCCCCAGGACGTTTCCGTGCATTGCCGCTCTGGGTTCGACGGCGGCCACGAGTCCCAGTACCACCTTGAGGTGTACGAGCAGCCCCCGGGGGCGCTGGCGCACAACGTCACATCCTCCGATCCGAGGTTCGAGCTGAGAGGGGGGCTCAAGGCGGGGCAGGGGTACGCGCTGCTGGTATACGCCTCCAACGAGCTAGGGAGGGGGCCCACAACCAGGTACAAGCAGAAATTGCTTTAAACTAATCGATCAATACCACTAGTTTCTTCTTTTTTATAGGCTGAATATTTCCACTTCGGACATCGCCACCTCCTTGGGAGCTGCGGGCGAGCGCCAGCGCGCGGCTGAGACCCGCTCCAAGATGACTATGGCGGCCTCCGTCGAGGTGGTGGGCAGCGTCTCCTCAGGGTCCTCCTCCTCCGCCGACGGCGACGGCGACGCTGCCGTCTCCTCCCAGGGCCACTCCCTGGCCACCGCCGTCAACTCCGCCGCCGCCGGCGAAGGCAACTCCGCCCTCGCCCTCCTCCCCATCGTGGCCATCCTGTGCGGGGTGGCCGTAGGGCTGGCCAGCGTTGCCCTGGGGGTCGTATTGCTGGTACGGAAACTGCAGTTTTCCTTTTTGATACCTTAATAAGACTTAATTTTCATTCTCTGAAGGTGCGAGGCCGGGGCAGCGACGGCGCCGACGAGGTCGCCACGTCCGACGCCGGCAGCACCCACAGTGGCGGCGGCGGAGGCAGTGGAGGAGGCAGGAGTAATGGCGGTGGCGGCGGAGGTGGGTCCTCCAAGTATGACCATTCGTCTCTTGGAAGCGGCGGCGGCCAAGGGGAGACAGACGCACTGATGGGGGAGCGGCAGATCAGGCAGATGCGCCAGCAGCAAAACGCAGGTGAGCGAAGCTGCGTGACGAAAAGTCGAAATTCTCAGGTGTGGAAAACTTTCTCGCTTTGTAACATGAGGAAAGGGAATAGATATCTACTTTTCTTCTTCCTCCCTCGCCCCCCTTTTACAAGCACCTTTTCCCTTGCCAAGACGAAGGGGGCGAAAGTTTTTTCCCCAATTGTTGTTTCCTCCGCCCGCGTACAGGAAAAAAAGTATTTCCTCCCCCTTTTTCCCGCGGGTGCCACCACAAGAGAAAGAGCTAGGTTAGAAGAAAGAGGGGGTAAAGATATATCCAAGCGAACCAGGCGGAAGGGCCTTACGCGTCTAGCGTGGAGAAACAAGGAGAGAAGAGGATAGTGCTGTAGCATGGCAAAGTCGCAAGCAAAGGGGTTGGTAGGGGAGCTTAACCGCCGCTTTGTGCCCATGTTGGGTGGGGGAAGCAAGCCCGCGAAGCGGAACAACGAGGGCGGGCGCTACAGCTGGAACAAGGAGGGAGGGAGAGAATAGGGGTTTTCTTTCCAGTGACCAGGAAGGGTCTTTTTCCCTGCTTTCCCGTCTGTTCCGAGATAGGGATAGCGAACGTAAGGGAGCAAAAGAGGCTTCTGGGGATCGTTGGGCAAGAAAGCTAGGAAAAGACGAGATATTTGCTTGGAGGCAGGTCAGCCAACCTGAAGGTCAATTTAGTCCGAGCGCAATACATGACCCTTTGTTGCTCGGACAGAACACTTTGGGGGAAAGGGGCCGAAATTGCACAGTATTGATGTTGTAGAAAAGATGGTAGAAGTTTCCGAAGTGCAAAAAAGTCGTCTTCCTCCGTGGATTGGGAGTGCGTATTCCTTTTGGCGCCTTGACGTGAACACAGTTGACATTTCGTTCCATACAGTACACAGAAGTCGGTCGGTTGAGCGGCGAGATACCGTGCGGTGCTACAGTAGCAATATGTGTCGGGACATGGGGGGAATCTAGGCAGGAAGAATAATCTTACCTTCTCTTTCTTTTCTCCGAGAGATAGCCCGGATGGATCACGGCCAATGGGCCGGAAAGGTGGGCACAGGTCCGAGAGGGTCGTACGGTGTTTTTCGGTAGTAGTGTACACGTACGTAACGGGGGATATGCTAGAACGTCTGGGATCCAGGTGCAAAAAGAAACAATGCATCTGGTACACATAGTGGTGGGGTTTTTTTCAAAAGGAGAAGAGTAGGGAATGCGCCTGATAAAGACGAGACTTTCTCGTCAATGCCAGATTGAGACCACCTGTGGAAACGGCTAATAGAAACAAGTATTTTCTAGGGACGCTGGTAAAAAAGTAGCTGCTTGAAACAGTGTTGAACTCTTTGGGAACACGTGTGGCTCAGGGGCAATCGTCAGGGAGGGAAACCATTGCAGATTGCCACAAGCATAAGTTCGCTCCATAAAATGCGATTCAATTTTTTCACAGCAAAGTTTTAAAGGGAAATCCCGGGGCAGGGAGCGAGTCTTCTTGCTCGGACGCCCCTCCCTCTTCTATCCTGCTGCCTCCTTTGCTTGTCAAACTTTCTGAATAGAGGCAGGCAGCACCTCTTTCCGCGTCAACGTCGACTAACCGCCCTCGTTATCCTCACAACCCTCGCCCACGGCCTGCCTTGCTGTCAGTTCCAGCGGGCTCCGGAGGCTTATTATCTCCCTGGGATCTCTCCCTCCCTCACTCCGGCGTCCCTCGCAAATCGGGCTTTTATTTTGGCTGTGCAGGTGGGGTAACTGCATGAAAAGAGCGTCCAGAAATTGCGTCCCTTGGGAGTGAAAGAAGAGCCCCCCTTTTTTCAGCCCGTACTACGGGCCCCTCCGTTCCATTCTTCTTTCCAGACGGAGGAGGCGGAAAAGGAGGCTGAGGAACAAAGGGGGAAAGGGACCCAAGTTTCCAGACTGTCTTCCTCCGTCTTCTTTTCCCCCCCGCCCGTATTCTCTTTCGCCCTCTCTCCTCCCCTTCCCCCATTCCACTCCGAGAAAAGGAAGAAAAGGGAGACAATTTCCTTTCGTTTCTCCTCTTCCGAAAAGTGAAAGCTGCTTCATGTTTTCCCCTCCATTAGGCCCCAGCCCAGCCTCCTCCTCCTCCTCCTCCTCCGGACTTCGTGAAAGGGGAAGAAGCCTCAATAGACTCCCTTTTTTCCCTTTTTCGCCGTCTTATTTATTGACGTCTGCCCCCTTTCCTCTCCTCCTTTTCTGTCTCCGTTTCTTGTTTAAAGGCCGCGGCGTCGAATTGGCCACTTTTGGGCGATGAGCGAGAAGGAATCGATCGGCTATTGAATTCCTTTGTGGGTTTATCCAACGATTTTTTCAGTATATCGGTCTATATACATGTGTGCAGTGAAAAGTTGAATCCCGACCCTCCTGGCTGCTCCCGCCAAATAGAAGATGGGCCGCTCTCTCCCTCTCTTGTACCTTCTCTCCTCGATCGCCATACGTGTGACTGCTGGCCCGTGAACGCGGCAGGGCCAGTGTCCCTAAACGAAGGGGCGGGTGGTAGCGAGACAGAGGAGGAGGCGGGGGAGGACTTCCTACTTCGCAAAAAGCACCTCTTCACCTTGGGCAGGAGGAGCCTTCTTGGCAAGTGGCAGGGAAAAAGCTATTGACCGAGAGAGAGAGAGCGTAAAAGGGTTCTTGACCTTGCGTGCCTGCTTACTTAACCTGACCCAAGAATGTCTCTTTCGACCGACATTTCCTATTTGTGTTTCGTCTTATTGAAGAAAAAAAGGCACCAAGAGGATGAATCAAGTCCACCAATGACCATGACGACGGCGAGTCAAAATTATTTCCCCCCTGGAGAGCAAACACTGTCATGCCGACCGAGGGCACCTGTCATTGTCTGTCTGCGACGGACGGTAAAGAAGACTGAAGAAGGATGACGGAGACGTCAGAGGCATGACATTGTCGATCTAGCAGAGGCAGAGTTGGGACACGCAAAGAAGAGTTTACTGCACTTGGGAGAGATCGAGCTGCGCTAAAATTTCGCCCTCTCCCCCCAAATTCTTTTTGCCTTGTGAGCAAGATCACTTCCCTCATTTCGATTTCCTTTTGTTTCGCTCGCGGCAATGGGACGATCGAGGGGAGGCAAAAAATAAAGGAGAGAAACAACTCTTTTCCCGATTTCCCCATTCTCTTTCCCTTGCCATTTTTTATCCGTCTCTCCTCCTCCTTCTGCCCCGCCCCGGACGTGTTTTTGTTGCTGGCCCCTCTTCTTGGGGCGGGGGCAAGATCCCGGATCGACCCAGGGAAAAAGCGCGAAAGAGAAAAGAGAGAATGGGTCCTTTCTCCGGCCGCGGACAGAGCAAACAACAACAGTTCCTCCTCCTCGAAATAGAGAAGACGAGTTGAGTTGTCGTCCTAGAAAGAGAGAAACTTCGCCAACGAGCAATTACAGTTTACTTTTTGATCCGAAAGCAAACGACAAAAAAGTTTTTCTGGAAGACATGTGGTACCAGAGACGACGACGGCCTCTCCACAAAGAAATAGTAGATGAAGACCGTACCGCGCTTGAGTCCCCCTCCCCTCCCCCATGGCCTCTCTCCTCTCCAACTGTTTTTCTTCCATGTTTGCCTTTGCTCGAGGCAGTAGTTGAGACAAATGACCTCCAAGCCTGGAGAGCAGACGCGGGGATCCAAAAAGAGGCTAGAATTCTCCTCAAAACTCGGCCCAAGCCGCACCTCTCTTTTGTACAGTGAAATTACTTTCCCACAGAAAATATTATCACTCACTACTACGTGTACGTATAGTTGTATTGTCGCATCGTTGTGACTTGGGCCCCCAATTCTTTATCCCCAGTGGTGCAGTAGCGCGTAAAAAGAGGCCCATAATCCGGCCATTCCCACGTGCTACACATTTCTCCGCATAGCCAGTCGCCTCGGTCTCAAGGGAGGGAGGGGGCATAACCAAATGCATCCTCCGCTCTCTCCCATTTTCCACACGTATATTTTCCTCTCTTCTTCTCTTCCTGCTCAGACATGCGGCATCGTCCCATATAGGTAGAACAGCTCAAAACATACCAAAAGCGGGCCGAAATGCTTGCGACGGAGAATTCGTAACTGCCTGAGAAAGACCCTTATGGGATCGAGGATAAAAAGAGAGCTCGCTTGACCTGGATTTCAAGCAGGGAGGGAGGGAGGAAAAGGAAGAGGGGCGGTTAAGCCATCCATTAATCTTTTCATTTGCCGTCGGCGCTGGCAGGAGGGAGGATGCCGCGGTTAACCAGGAAAAAAGTGGGGGGAAGAAGGAAAAAATTTACAGCCCATTCCATTATCTCCCAAAGAGGGCGAGAGGAAAGACCGGGCGGTATAGAAAAGGGGGAGGGGGATCTTAAAGGGGGGCGTCGCCGCAGAAGCCAAAGTGGAGGGAGGAATTGCGCATCCCAAGCGTGCATTATGACTGGGGGAAAGGGGACTACGTTCAGCTTGGCTCTCTCCTCGCCTTCGCACTGCGGTAACTCCTGGATGAGGGAGGAGGCCCTGCGTTTCCGGAAAGGGGCCGTCCGCACAGGAAAGTCGGCTGTTGGAAATCCGGCCGCCTCAAATGCTAAGACCCAAAATCTGCTCGAAAAGAAAGACCTGATGTTCCGTAAAACAAATTCGGACTTCGATGTATGACCTCGTAAACCCCCCTCCCCCCCAGAAAAACAATCCTACTTGTATTATTTTCGTTGC
>JAAUYJ010009449.1_pt1 | contig 12048 bp, 13 predicted proteins | sample 7278031 | NCBI WGS metagenome assembly JAAUYJ01 (sample SAMN14350222, study PRJNA611818) | marine sediment metagenome | isolation source: surface marine sediment (1.8m) | place: French Polynesia: Moorea | collected 2018-08 | reverse complement strand
GAACAACGCTTTCCTCTCTTTGATCTGTCGGCTTCGCCGCAGATAAAAAGCCTTGAAGAAAGGGAGGAGCAAGCGAAAAAGGCATAGAAACCAAAATCAGATCCTTCCCTCCTTCGGGAAAAAGGGAGGGGAAACACAGGAAGAAAGGAGAGGAGGAAGGGAGGGGGATTTGAATTCAATCCCATATATTTTGTCCCGTCCTCTTTCTCCCCCCCGCACACACACAGGAAGTAGGGGGTTAAGAGAAGGAAGGAGGAAGAGGAGGATCGGGCATTTTTGCCTACTACTGCTACAGTACGCCGTGTACCGATCCCTCTCCTCCCCTTTCGCCCTGGAATAATAAAAAGGAGAGGGGGGAGGAAGGAAGGAAAGAAGGAGGATTTCCCCGCCTTCATCCTCGCTCTCCCTCCCGCCCCCGTGTCAGGCTGCGTGGGAAGAAGAGGAAGGTGGAAAAAAGGTGGAGGAGGAGGAATATGGGAAAGCCAGAGAGACATGCGGAGATGGAGCCTCCCTCCTCCCTCCGCCTCCTCCTCCTTCCCCTCCACTAACTGGCGCCTCCCTCTTTCAATCCCCTGGGAGCCATGTATGCACATTGCAGCAAAGAAGAGCGAAAGACGCCTTCCTTCAACCTTCCTTGCTCACACATGAAAAGACGCAAGTGGGGTATGTACGAAAGAGGAGGAGCAGGCTTTCTCGCGGCTAAGTCGAGGTGTGCTGATTCATCTAGCGTGGTCCTCGAGGTATGCACATGCAGTTGCTCAAGGCATTGCATTTGGAAAGAGTAATGTACGTACCGGTATGTGACAAAATTGAATCAAAATTCAAATGATAGATGTACATGGTGTTGGGTGATTTTCTTCCCTGGAAAGGTGGGAGATAGTCAGGTTGCAATAAATCTGGGGCAAATCTCTCTTTCCCCATTCCCCTTCTTCCTTCTTTTACCGACCGACCGACCGTTCTCATGAGACATATTCGCTCCTCCTTCCCCAGCCCGCCTTCCCCCCTGCTCTCCGCTTGTGCGTGTGTGTTTTGGGTAAGGGAATCACTCCCGTCTCCCTTTCATGTGAAAGGGCATGAGGAGACGTGAGGCTGCAGGGTAAAGAGGGGTCTTTGGCACTGCCGAAGGTGAGATTGCGCGTTGGTGTATCATGAAGCCAGCACCAAAATGTCGTAGAAATAGGATGTGGGTCTCGTATCGTACGAATGCGCAGTACAGTACACGTTGTGGCAAATTCCTTTTCTCTGCCAGACTATTCTAGTCGGATTCCCCTCCTTCCCCCGTCAGCCGCCAATTTCCGAGGCTGCGGCCTCTTTCACCATTCCGCTTTCTCCCCTTTCCTCCCAATCATCCGGCTGCCGGGGAGACGACGACGGCGACAAAAAAAAACGACGACGTTCATAAGTTATGTGGGAAATGAAGTTGCGTCGCCGCCGCCGCCGCAATATCCCCCTCCCCCTCTTTTTTCCGTCGACCGCGGCGACATGAAAGGGATTACGACGACGAGGAAGGGGGGCCGCCGCGGTCGCAGCAAAGGGAAGGGGAAAAAAAGTTCCATCAAAACCCTCTGTTGGAGATCGAGTGATCTGGGGAGGGAGGAAAAGGAGAAGACGAAATTTTCGACTGAATATCTTTCTCTCTCCTCCTCTTCCTCTTTTCCTCCTTTCATCTCTTCCCCCTCATCGAATTTTCAATCGAGCGTGGTGCCCTCCTCCTCCCTTATACCCCCTCCGCCTTCGCCTGCGTCTATCTGCCTAGCCGGAGGGGGAGAGGGAGGAAATCGAGATATGGGGAGGTATATTCGAATAGAATGGATGGGGTACGAAGTGGGGAGAGGGGAGGAGGGGGAAAGAGGCCGCGACAGCCTCTCTTTTTACATCCTCTCCCTCTGCCTCTCCCCTTGCTAGGTGGAGGAAGGTACTTTTTTACAGCCTTGCAAACTGTCACAACGGCAGATGAAAGGGCCGCGCCAGAATGAAACCACTGTAAAAGGGGGAGAAAGAGCCTTCCTTGCTTTTCGTGGAACCGTGTCCGGCTACAGAAAAAGGGGGCGGAGAACAATGTTTCTTTTCTCTCTTTTTCTCCGTGACGTGAGAGTCGTTCTCCCTTTTTCTCATCCGCCTCCTTTTTTCTCTTTGAGGGAAAGGAGACGTAGAGGAGGAGGGAGAGAGAAAAGGGGAGGGGAAAAGGTTTTTTTATAAAGGCGGGACAGCTCAATCTGTGCTCCTCTTCCTCCTCACAAAAGCTACCAGAGAAGCCAGGCGCGACTTTCAACGATGGCGGTTTAGACATTTCCTGAGCCGGCGCCGCAATCCAGTTCGGATCCGAAAAGTTGGCAATTTCTTCGCCTCGCAGACAGCCTCGGGCGACGGCGGCGACGCTGGGGAACCAACGAGGAGGGAAGCAACAAGCTTTTCCCTCCCTCCCTCCGCCACAATGAGAAGAAGGCAGCGAGCTGGGATAGGGAGGAGGGGGAAGCTGTGTTGGGGGAGAGGCTGGAAAACTTTCCACTGCTTTGCCGCCGCTCTACCCTACGTCCGGGAGCAGTACTGGCTGGAGCGAAACTTACTGATTGAAGAAGAAAGAAGGGAGGAGACCGTGTTATCAAAAAGAGGAGGGACGAGGAGGGTAACGGAGGGGAAAAGAGAGCAGAAGAGGATAGAGACTGAGGAAAAGAAAGACAAAAAGTTGAAAAGAGCAAGCGGTCTGGCTGGAAGGAAGGAGCTACGCATTTCAGTCCTTTTTGACCACCTTTCATGTGGGAGAAGCTCCAGAACTATATCCCGGGGTAGGACGATCGTTTCATTTCGTTCAGACCGATAGATATCTTGTTTTTGCAGAAAAGGACGGTTATGTTTGGTGGAACTACGGAAAAGGTAAGCCAGGTAAGATACTTAGAAAAGGAAAAGACGGGGAGGAGTCAACATTAACAATCCAGCTTCCAAGGTTTTTGTCAACAACAGTGCGAAGCAAGATTGGTGAATTCCTTGTCCCGAAAGTTGAAAGCGGCGAACTGCCGACGAAGCAACTCGTGGGACGAAGGACGGTGGCAGCAGCGACGGCTTGGATTCTCTATCCCGAAAAAGTTTGTCTGGTTCTTTCCCTCCCGCCTTTTTCTCTCACCTTTCGCATCAAAAAAGACCTTCCCTTGGGTTGGATCCAGCCAAACCTGTGCCCCTTCCATTCTCCTCTTTCAACGAGTCTGGAGGAGCAAAAGCACATTTTCCCCAGGAAGAAAAAAGCTGTCTCTCGAGATCGTACTTCCTCTCTTGAACAGCGCTATAGAGAGGCCCGAGAAACAGTTGATTGGCCAATTATTGGACACCCCAGCAGCCCTTTTTTTTCTGGCTCGAAAATGGCAGATATGGTAGTAGAGGAGACCGACCTAGAGGAAGGAAGGGAGGGAGGGACTCTCTACATCCTTTCTCCTTCCCCCTTCCCCCATCTCTTCGCCTCCTCCTCCGCTACCTTGCCCTCAGCCATCCCTCTCCTCTCCTCCCTCTTCCTCCCAGCGGTATCGGCAAACTTTTCTCCACTCCAAAAAGCCGAAAGGTGGGGAGAAGGAAAGAGGCGGCCACTGCACGAAGGGGGGAGGGGGAGGAAGGATGGAGCTAACTGCAGTTTCAAAAACGGCCTCCTCCTTCCTCTTCCGTCCCTCTCCCTCCCCCGCCTCCCGGTGTGGCATTCGCCAATGTAGCTTAAAACGATCTCCTGTAGGAGGCACCCATGCTTCCATTGGGGAATCCTCACCTCTCTCGCGGGCATGAAGGGGAGGGAAAGGAGGGGAGAAGGGAAGCGCGTGAGTGGATACTGCGCCAACTATCGGATGTGGGGGAGGGGGAGGGAAAAGGGAGCGGCGTAGGAGATACACGTTCCCTCTCCTCCTCCTTTTCCTGGGATGAAAACTTGGTGGCGGCCTCCCGCCCGCCCGCCCGCCCGCCCGCCGAGCAGAGTAAGAGTAAGAAACCCATCCATAAATTCCGCTCCCCCCACCCCTTCCTCTTTCGCGCTCTGTGCTGTGTACCACCCTTTTCCTCTCCTCCTCCTTACGACCGTGGCTCAGATTCAGGCGGCGGCATCCTTATAACCATAGCCTTCTCCTCCTCTCTCTCTTTCCATCCCTTTCTCCTTTTGAGAATTCAAAACTTTTCTTCCCTGGGAGTTTCTGCCTCTCTTTCTCCTCCTCCCTTCGCTCAAAGCCATCCCCTGCCTTGGTATCTTCTTCTCCTGCCTTGGCCAAGCCCGCAGTTCCATATCTTCGGCGCCTTCTTCTTCTTCCCCCTCCGAAGCCTCTCTCTGTTTCTCAGCGTTTCTTCTTCTTCTTCTAATCCCGGCGAAATCTCTTCCCCTCTTCCTCTCCTCCCCCTCCGGAAACTTGTTCTTTCCGGCTGGCCAATTAACTGTCTTAGGTTCCAAAAGCGAGAGAGGGGGAAAAGGCAAGCGAAATGTTGCTCCTTCCTTCGTCTATTTCTTTCTCCCATTTGTTTCGTCCTTGCCCAAAAAGGCCAGTTTTTTACACACAGCTTTCCCCCCTCTGCGTACCGGTATGTATTTTAAGCCTTCTTTCGGGAAGCAAAGGACAAGAAAAAAAGCAATTGACAACCTACATAATCTGAGGGACAGAAAAAAATGTCTTCACAGCTTCGGCTTTCGCCTTTTTCTTCTTTAGTTCTTAATGTTCAGCCTCAAATTTCAGCCTCTTTTTTATTCAACAGCATTCCTTTGCCGTGGCTGCAAACCCAACCCTCTTGCACGGAGTTCACCAAGTCGCCGAAAATGCCGCACAAACTGCACAAGACATCATTAAAGCAGTGTCGAAAGTCCCTCTTCTGTTGGAGGGCGAGGTTTCGGCCTCCCCCCAAGAGGAGTCTGAGGCCGCGAGGGGGAGAGCATCGAAACGCGTTTTTACGAGCGGGGCGTCGTCGTCCGATGTAAAACTGTTTTTGGGGCGATGGTGGTGGAGCGGGCGAGAAAATGCGATGCATGGAAGGCGGGGTTAGGCGAGGGCAAAGAGGGGGGTTAGGCTGCTGGGAAACTGTTTTATCCCTCGTTCCAAAACAACCACAGCAGTAGCGCGGTCGAGAAAAATAATTTCATGGTCTCGTGTGGTTGGCGAAGAAAGGCTGTGTGGATGGCTAGAGAGCCTGGAAGAACTCCTGGAAGACTTTTCCCTCCCTATTCCTCTGGAAAAACGTGTGAGCTCTGGCGACCAAGTAGGAGCCCCTCATACTGAATACACGGCGACCAGGCAGGTACGGGATTCACCGCACTGAACAAAGGTTGCTTGGTTGCTCCTAATCTCAGAGCGAAAACGGTATAAAAAGTCCACTGATTGTCGGGACTGTTTTAATCCAAACGATGTGTCAATCCCTCCGCAGGACTCAGGAAAACGCTTAAGGAAGAAAGTTTCTCTTTCTTCCCCCTCCTTTCCTCCCTCCCCTGGGCGGGCGAGCACACACCTCCTATAACCCAGTCTCCCTCTTTCCTTTTCCTTTTCCGTCTGGCAAACAGTTTGACAGCACAGGGAGAAGAGAGGGCGACGAAAGAGGAGAAAGTGAGTGAGCGACGGTGGGTGGGTCCGTCCGTCGGCGTGTGTGTCCAATTTGCCCTGTTTGACTTCTTCCTTCCTTCCGCCGCTCTCTCTCCTCCTCAAACCTGACTTCTGTGGATGATAAAAGGAAAAGGGAGGAGGAAGGCGGAAGACGATCGACCAGATTGCTTTCGGGAAAGAGAACTGAGGGAAGAAGTAGGAGGTGGTCTGGAAGGGAGGTTGGATAAAAGGGAGGACTGAGGACCTGTTCTGTTGTACATACAGCCACGGTGTCCTCCCATTGCCTCTTGCAAAAGTTTGGTAATGGCGCTCCTCCCCCGGCTATTAAAGCCCCTCTTCCCCCGGGTCTTTTGAGGCCACCTGTGACCATTTTTCCTGGCGTGCTACCAACCAAACCGTGCTTGCTAGTTGCTACAAAGACATTGTTCAGTGTTCTGGGAAAAGGAGGAAGCTGCAAGATTCTTTCCAAGTACCTTTCTGCCTCTCAATTTCCTGGTATGAGCAGCATGGAGATACACGGTTTGGTTATTTTGCAAAATTAATAGTACTCCTATTTGTGGGGAGGGAGCCCAAGAATGTGGCCTGGTGTAGTGAGCACTCAGCATACTCAATGGCCATTAAGTAGGTAGCAGGGGCAGCACAAGCTGCTGCTTTTTTTCTGTGCCCTGGGTTCGCGCGCGAGGGAGCCAGAGAGGAGGGGGTATGAAGTGTTTATTCAGGCAGCCCGCCCACCGGGGTCCCCTTCTTCCTCCCTCCTTTCCCCCTCTTTTCTCAAACGCCTCAACCACGTGTGGCGGCGGCAGCGTGTAATTCCACCGATGTCGAAAGGAGGGGATCAAAGGGGGAAGGAGACAAACGACTCCGAGTTCCGAGAACAAGAATAAAAGGATGACGACGACGCGCGGTTTCCCAAAGAAGAAATGCACCGTTTTGCATGTCTAAAAATTTCACAATGTCTTCTCCTCCCGACGCCTTGTTCCTTTGGGGAAATTCCCACCGTCGCCTGTCAAGGGAAGAGGCGAGGCGGAGGGGGACCTCAGTCATTTTTCCCCTGTCGACGGCGCTAAGGCTTTCAAGGCATTCCCCCCCTTCTCCTTCCACGACCCCCCCCCCTCCTTTCCCTGTCCGCAAAATGCCTTTTGTCTCTTTCAAGGAAAGGAGGGGGGGGACGGCTGCTGGGATGGGAGGAAGGGGGGAGGCGACACATAACACAACTCATACCTCTAAGCTCACGGAGGAGGATGTCGTGGAACGTGGGCGAAGGCTGATGCTGAAGAAGAAGGTATGAAAGAGGAGGTAAAAATTTTCGGCGGCGGCGAACATCCTTCGCCGCCTCCCTTCCCCCTCTCATCCTCTTCGCAATATTGAAAAGAGGAGAGGAAAGTGTCTAGAAAATGGGCGATGGTTGGGGGAAAGGAGGCTGGAAGCTTTTTTGGGTAAAGAGGAGGGAAGGCGGAGGGGGGTTACCTCTTGAGGGGGGCCTGTGATGTGACGATGGTTATGAGGCCGCATCCCAGGGGACCCCACAGATAATGGAGGCTCACCAAAAATGACCGGAGGCTCCAACCAACGACCTTTGGCCTTTTAAAAGTTTTCAAAAAGGAGTCAAAAAGATTAGAAAATCCATTGATGGAATATACCGTTATAGAGTGGCACCTATTCGATCTGTCTAAAAAGGAAGCGATTAGACAAGGGCCCTCTGCAAAATACGGCTTTCTTCTTTTTTGTGCTCCTGTTTCCAAACGCCCTTCTTTTCTCTCCTTTCCTGTGTGCCCTCTTCTTTTCCTCCTTCTCCTCACTCGTCTCACTTGTCATCCGGGGGAAGCGAGCGACGAAGAAGAAAGAGGAGGAGGAGGGGCTTCTCTCTCTCCTTTTTCTCTCCCTCCACCCGAAATGTCAGAATACGTTCCCCCCTCCCCTATTCAAAAGGAGACGGGGAGGAAAAAGGAGAAAAAGGGAGGAGGAGGAGGAAGGAAGGGCTGGCCCTTTTTCTTTTCTCCAAGAAAGGTTGGCTGGGTTTGAACGGGAGAAGAGAATGGAATATCCATCTATGGCCGACAGACCGACAGACCTACCGAACTGGTGGTGGTGGTCAGGAAGTGGGCGGCGGACGCTAGACTGACCTCACTCAGTCACCCCTTTTCCTCTTCTCTTTCTTGCTCACCCATGCTTGGAGACGCTGCTCTCCTCTCCTTCCCCTCTACAGCCGTTCCAACAATTCTTTTGACTTTTCGGCTTCAGAGACCCAGCGAACCAAGCATCCCAGAACGGCAAAAGTATTCTTTGACCATTCTTTCACGGCCCGGAAATGCGAGAGACTTTTCTTTCTTTCACCGACCCAAATGTATAATGAGACTGTTGCTCGGGATTTATCTGTTACAATCCGAATCTGATCGAATTTAAGGTCTAAGAAAGATGCCCGCCAGAAGATGGTAAGTCCATCTAATTCTGTGTAGTGCCCCTTTCTTCACACGAGGAAAGGGAAATAGAGTGGAATGACGTCTACTCTCCTCTCCTCGTCTGGGCGAACTGCAAAGATATGAGACTCCTTTTCCCTCCTCCTCCTCTTTCGTCTTGCGGTTGGTCCCGCATATTCCACTTTACCTTTTCTTCCCAAAGCGGTAGCAGTCCCCCTCCCCTACATCTGTGACTGCTTTTATGCCCCTTCTCTTCTTCTCCCCTCTTCCAAACGCCACCATCTCCCTCCCGTCCTCGAGATTCGCCAGAGTTCCAAGGACGATCTCGAAAAACTTTGTCGAATCTACTTGAAGGGGCAAAGGAGGTGGACCTTTTTGGAGCTCAGGCGGGTGAATCTGGTGCCTCCGTCACCTCTCTCTGGGGAAGTTTTTCTTCTTCTTTTTTCCCTCGCTCGCTAGAGAGAAAGATGGCATGAAATTTTCATGATGCTTCCATCCCCTCTCCCCGTCTCTTTCCTCCATCCCTGCAAGGTGAATTTTTTCCGCTCCCCTCTTTTCCCTCCGTCCCTTCAAAAGTCATTCCCCCTTCTCCTCTCTCGGGGAGATGAGAAAAGGAGGAGGCCTCGACAGAGAGAGAAAGACGTCGGAGCTGAAAAATAGCGAAGAGAATTAAAAAGGAAGAGTGCTTTGCCTTGCACTGTAAAAAGCACCTGTCTGCGACATATAATGAACGTTAAATGTGTTTTTGATAGCTTCTTGTTGGTTGGATGGTTTCATGCACGTAACCAAGTTGCATAGCTTAAAGGGAGCCTCCATTTCGACCCTCACTCCTCAGCTTCGTGCCTGACCGAGAGAAAAAAAGTTTTACCGTCTGGGGACATTTCCTCCATCTTAGGGGAGTTGAGGGAAGAAGAAACGGGAAAAGTGTGGGCTCAGAGAGGTAGAAACTGGGATTTTCGTTTGATGGCTGTGACCGCATGACCTACAGGGCGAGTCTCGTTTAGGCGAAACTCGGCTCCAGACCGAGGGTCCGACCGACCGAGGGAGCGGCGACATCCATCCACTTTCTCCATCCTTTCCTTATCTCGCTCCCTCCCCTTTTCCTTCTTCCGTCGACCGCTTGCGTGGTCATTCCGCAGGAAACTCTCTCCCCCCTTTCCATGCTAACCCTGCCTGTACAGACTCTGCTTCGTTGGTCTGGCTGCCCGTGGCGGTGGCCAACCAGAACTATAAAAGATTAAAAAAATCATTTTTTAAACAAAATATGAAAAGTACGTAGTTTTGCCGGTTTTTTCCAGCTACGTTTAGGTTGCTATAAAAACGGTTAAAACTCCTGACAGTCTCGCTACGCGGCGACGATAGCGGCGGCGATGCTGCCCCGGCCGCGGCGCGGCGGCGGCGGCAAAAAGTCCATTTATCTTTCTCTCACTCCAACCATAAAAAGCTGCTGTAACGGGGGTGGGTGGGTGCACACAGCGGCGGTGCTGACCACCACGGAAACGACAGACTACGGAGGGGGAATGCTATACACTATAAACACGTACAGTACTGTATAGCCGGCAGCAGAGTTTCTCTGTTGTTCCAGGCTCCCACCAGGACATACGGCTCTTCCGAGGCCAGACTGGAAATCCTCACCTGGGACCCGGGGTGCATACGAAACGCCCGATATGCCCGCCAGCCAGGGAAGAAGAGAGAAGGCCGTATCTATGGCAGGGTCCAATAACGTTTTTTTTCCTAAGCAGCATCCGGCTCCAACTCAGACTGGGGGGAGTCCTTCGTTTGCACACACACCGTGCAGTATGTACACAAGGCCGACGACGATGCCACATTCTTCCTCCGACTCCAAGGTCGGTCCTGAACACGGAGCGGTGGTTTCTGCCCAAAAAGTCATTTAGCGCTACACCGCCCTGACCATCCTTGGCTGCTCGTTCCGCCAGCCGGAAGAGCAAAAAGTTGCGAAGGGAGAGAAAGCGCTTCTTTTGCCCGCGGACAGCACAGCAGCAACCAGGCAACGACAAAGATGGGCATGAAGCAAAAAAAATCGTGAGGGGGAAGAGGAAGAACATTAAAAAGAAGGGGGACCAACATCATCTGTCGCAAATTCTCGAAAGCGGTACGGTAATGCTCAACAAAAGGATTTTTCCTCTTGGAATCAAGGTTGGGAAAGCGAAGGAAAAATGCTTTCTCTTTTCCCGCGCAATAGGGTCACTCTCCCTTTTCATAAAATATATCCTTTCCTCTCTTCCTATTCCCCGTTTTCACCCTGAAAGTCCCTTTTCTGCACTGAGGGGCCCCTATCCCGGCGGCGGCGGGTGCTGTGTTCGCACACTACTTTTATTGGATGTTTAGCCAGCGATCAAGGAAGTGCTGGTCTGGGCCGCCGACCCTGTGCTATATAAGTCGGCGGCGGCAGAGTCAGCGGCGGAGGAAACAGGCAGTTTCGACTTTACGAGATGGAGGAAGGGGGGGAAAGGGGTTGGTTAGGTCCCCCTTCTTCATGTTTTCCCTGTGCAAGGGCGGGCAGTCCATATCCGCCCTTTTCGCCCAAAGTTGGGGAGGGCGAGCAGACTTACTTTATGGGCACTCGTCGCAAGATGAAGAATTTCTCCGGCAAGAGAGAGGAAACCCAAGGAAGGACGAGCATGCACAAAACACACAGAGACCGGGAGGGGGGATGAAAACGCTTGATGAAGGAGGCGGAGAATCGTTAAGGGAGGGAGGGGAGGAGCCCCATGCACTGACTGTTGGGGGAGGGGGAGAATAATGAAGTGGCGGCGAAGATGGAAGAAGAGGAGGAAGAAGAATAGATGTATGTTGTTTTGTGTGGTTGGGGGAGAGAGCAAAGAGGATTTCCTCGCCTCATTAGTCCACGGTTCGAGCATCAGTTGCGGTGGCAAATTGCCGCTTTTGGCGCTCTCGCCCTTACAGGAATTACACAGGGCAATGAATGTTCGTACGTAGTAGTAGTAAGCTTGTGGGGGAGAAGAGAGAGGAAATAGATCCTTGCGAACAGTGAGTACTTTTTTGCCTCAGCTCTTTTTCTTCGCTGCATGGCGACCCAGGCCAGTTGTAGAAATGTCTCTCCTTTCCCTCCTCCTCCTCCCACTTTGGATCTACCTTACACTCACATATAGTATAGTAGAAAAAGGACGGTTTCCCTTTCCCTCCTTTTCCTAAGGGTCCAGTCTCCCTTCCACTTCCTCTTTTTCCCTTACGACATGGGAATGAGATCCCTTCCCTTTTTTACCCTCCCTCCTCCTTCTTCCTGCAGTTCAACCTTACACCTCCTCCCTCTATTGTGGTACCCAAAGGCCTCTCGGTCCTTCCCCCTTTTTTTAGCCCAGAACCTCCCTTTTTCTGAGAAAAAAGGAATAAAAAGTGGGTTGGCTCCTCTCGCTGGCTGGGGCCTCTGTTCTGTGCTGGCTGCGGGCAAGAAGGCCCCTGTCAGGCAGCCTAAAACCTGGCTGGAGGAGAGGAGGGCGGCGGCCTTTGAAAAAAAGTTTTTTCAAGCACGCTTAAGATCCTTTCCCCTCATGCTTTCTTGCCCTCCCTTCTCTCTCTTCCACCGTTGGCCCGTAGTCTTCAAAGGTTTTCTGCTGCGGGTAGAGCGGACGGAGGAGGTGGTGGGATAAGGCGGTGGTGGGAAAAAACGGATGAAAAAAACTGGAGGGGGGGGCTTTCTGACCTCTCTGTACGTCGCACCGTCAGTGTTCCTTTTTTGCTCGCCAAAGAACACAAAGAATTTTGCAGCTCTACTTTACCTCGCCAGAATAAGGAGAACTGTTGTGGGAGAATGTGTTCCAAAAGAAGATGATACTCAAAGTCTCACTTTCTCGCCCTCCCCCTCCTCCTCTCATTTCCACATTCTCGTTTCTCAAGGCCTTCCATAGTTCCATGCCAAAGGAAAGGAAGAAGAGGGGGGAAGTATGTATGGTGGAAAATTAGCCTCGTTAATGTCAACCTTCTCCTACCTTCCTTCCTCCTTTTCTTTTGAGCCTGTGCCTCCCCCCCCCCCCTCCGGTAAGTGTGTGTGGGGGGGCCCAGGGTGAATCGTCTGGGCGGAAGGAGAATGGGGTAATTTG
>JAAUYJ010045858.1_pt1 | contig 12051 bp, 12 predicted proteins | sample 7278031 | NCBI WGS metagenome assembly JAAUYJ01 (sample SAMN14350222, study PRJNA611818) | marine sediment metagenome | isolation source: surface marine sediment (1.8m) | place: French Polynesia: Moorea | collected 2018-08 | reverse complement strand
CGCCCGCGACAAGCTGGTCAAGATGGCCAAGACGGGCGGGGACGCCAGGAAGAAGCTCGACAAGATCAGGAACCTCAAGGCCGGAAAGCTGGAGGTGAAGAAGCGCGGAGGGGTCACCATCACCACCACCACCAAGGGGAAGCTCCTCTTGACCACCAAGAAGAAAGAGGCAGCTAGCAAGAAGGGGAACAATCCTCCCAGCAGAGGCAACCTCACCCGCAGGGTTGGACGCGGGGGAGCCATCAGCATCACCACCAAGAAAACGCCCAGTGTTCTCAAGCAACAGCAGCAGCAGCAGCAGCAGAGGCGACCTGCCGCCGCCGCTGCCCCAGCCAGAAAGACCCCTGCCTCTCCCGGTCGCGGGGGTGGTGGCCGAGGCCGCGGTGCCAGGAGACCGGCGCCAGCCGCCGCCCCCATCAGCCCCTCTCGCCCAATCACTCGCACCATCAAGGGTGAGCTGACCGAGTCTGCGAGGCTGGACGAGGAGCTCCTCAACACCCACGTGGACCCCCTGGTGCTAAAGCGGACCATCCGCCAGCAGAGCAGCTCCCGCCAGGCCCCCCCGGAGAGGAGGTACGTGCCCAGCAGGATGATCTCCGAGGATGCCGCCTACTACGACAGGAGGAGGGACAGGTCCAGATCGCCCATGGACTACGAGGAAGAAGGAGGAAGGGGGCGAGGCTCAAGGAGGTACGACGACTTTGACGATCCCAGGAGAGGCGCAGAAGAAGATTCCTTCAGGAGAGGAATGTTCAGACAGGTGAGGCATAATAATGATGAATTAGAATTAGTTCCTTTTGTGGAATCTCGTTTTCATATCGAAATTGCCCCCTCTCTGAGCAGAGCAGCGACGCAGCCTACGATCCTCCCCGTACCATGGCCGATCGTTTGGATTCGTCGAGTGCGAGCCCTGCATTTGTCAGCCCTCTGCAAGGCGCCAAGATTCAGGTACGAGACGTGCATCAATCCAAAATGGTATTTGCGTCCTACAATGCCTCATCTTTTCAGGTGAGCAATCTCCAGGGCTCAGTGACGCAGGAAGACATCACCGAGTTGTTCGGCGACATTGGCCCACTCAAGAGGTCCAAACTCATCGAGCAGGTTCGTGCTCATTAATTCTGCCCTTTCTTGATCTCTGAAATGACAATTAATGTTGTACATATAATCATTTCTCTTGATTCAGGGTGTTGCTGAGGTTGTGTTTGTCAACCGGGCTGATGCACAGAAAGCAGTAGAGATCTACCACAACAGGCAGCTGGACGGAAAAGCCATGAAGTGCAAGCTGGTTGGATCCGGGGGAGAAGCGGGGTAAATATTCCTGCAAATAGTAAAGGACTAGCAAGGCTGGCCCGGTCTGCGGGGACCATGAAACACAACTTAAAATTAAGGAGAATTCAAATTCAACCCTTTAGCTTCCCTATATTTCCCAATTTTATTATTTTTGAACAGTTTTAATTCAAACTCAGATTATTTTGCTTCCCCTCCCCTTTGTCATCCTATTATTTTACTACTTTTCCACACATTCACATTCAAACATTTTGGCATCCCCTCACGTAGATTTCCCAGTTTTTTTCATTTAACTCTAAATTCAAATGTAAAATATTTTGCCTCCCCATAGGGTTTTTGCCTATTCCAAACTTTTTCCTTCCAAAACTGGACCTTTTTCACCATTAACATTATTCGAATTTGAATATTTGTATTATTTAATTCGCAGCAATAAGGGAAAGTTTCCAAAATTTGAGTTTTCCCAAAATTATACCCCCCTGGTGAGGGTACCCCCAAAAAAGTATGTGGAGGACATCCCTGGGGTCCAGGGTAATGTCCATGCCAATTTTGGTCAGGATCTGTCCAGTACTAGTAGTTTAGGAGAATGGAGACAAACAGACACACACACCTATCTGTTTTATATGTAAAGGATGTTCTCCATATGCAGTAACGTTTTCTCTTTCTCTCTTAGTTCCTCGTCTGGCTCCTTCCATCTGCCCAAGTCTCAATCCAGCCGCGCTCCTCCGCCGGAGGTGGGCGCCATCCACAAGGCCCTCTTCAACGAGAAGCCGAGCGGGGGGCGGAGCGGGGGCGGCGCGCCGAGGAGGAGGGAGAGGGAGGAGAACAACGGGAGGGGCGGCGGCGGCGGCGGCGGCGGGACCAAGCCTTTGTTCACCGTCACCATGGCAAAGAAGGGTGGCTCTAGGTATTGAGTGAAGAAGAGGAAGAAGATGTGAGTAGGAGAAGAAAGTTGCGGTGTATGAGAATTTTTCTGTAGCGGTTTGCTGAACTCTTAAAAATTTACATGAAGTAATAGTTTCTTCGGCCAAAAGAAAGTTTGTTTTCCTACCTCTGAGAATTGATCAAGGAGCTCCGCCTGCTTGAGTTGACACTGCTTGTCATGAAATTGCCCTGTGCCGCTGGAGCGCCGCCGCCTTTGTTGTTGGCCGCGAGATTTTCCTGCGAGGAAGCCTTGGCGTTCTTCAGCACAATGGCGTCGGAGGGAATCTGGCCCTCGCGCATCACCTCGGCGTAGCTGATGACGCAAAGGGCAAAGTAGATGGGAAGAGCAATGTTTATGATCAGGCTGTAAATGATGATGAGAATCTGGATCCCCGACTCGTATTCCATGAGCTGCAGGAGGACAAAAAACGTCTCCCAGAGAGCTCCGACGAAACACCAAAAGACAAAAGGAGACAGCAGCAGCACTTGGTTCTTGGTAACTCCCACAAACAGAAGTATGTCTACGACAATGTGGACGATCCAAAATGAGAGCGCGGACATGGCGTACCACATTCTTCCAAAGGTGTCGATCCTCTCGGGGAGCATCTTGTAGTTGACGAGAATGGCAAAGTTCGGGCTGGCAAAAGAAGCCAGGTTAAATATATAGTTGAAAAAAGCCCACACCATATAAAGAAGGCCTATGAGGCGACATCCATTCATCAGGCTAAGGCAGCCAAATACATTTTTTACAATCACAGCCATGTTTGCCTACTGCGCCTAGCCGTGAAAAATATACGGCACCGACACTTTTCCCGAAAAGGGCAAAACGGTAAATTTGACAGGGCAGCGAACTTAATGTTTCGTGCTGCTTTGTAACTTTTGCGCCAATTTTGTGTGTGTGCAAACTATTAGATTACAATCATTTCCCGAAAAAAAAATGGAAAGACTTTTCAGTTAAATAAGAAAATAATAATTTTTATTTCAAAATGTCAGTTGCTGAAGACTCCCATCAAAATTTGACGCAATGAAGAGGCGACCAAAGCGCCAGAGTGCTTTGATGGCAAAGAAATTAATAACTTGCTATTATAAGATGGCCCATGTTGTCTTCCAAGACCAATTATACCACAAGAGAACAATCTGTCCCAACGACTTGAGCAACCTGGCGGTAAATCAGAGAGCCAACCAGAAGTCGAAATCGCTAAGCGGACCGTCATCCAACTCTGCAGCAAAAACTTTCCAGCGCCGGAAGACGTACAACGGAGGAGACTCTGAAAAGAAGGACAGTGGTATCAACGGGATAAATTCCACGACTGCCTCTGGTTTCTCTGGAGTCACTCACGCAGCAAGCACAGCAACCAGAACGGACAAGTGCAGCAAGAGGAGGAGGGACTTCCACGCTGGAAAGGACGATGGCCCTTCCGCCGCCAAGGTGAAGTGCGAGCCGCCGTCCTCGCCGCCTGACGATTCCGAAGAACAAGAAGAGGAGACCTTTTACGTCAAGTCGGAAATTGAGAACAAGAGCTCCAGGGAAAAGATTACCAGGAGTGGCATGATTTGTCGCCGTCCTCTTACAAGGTCTCAAGCTGCGGCGGCCGCTAGGACACATAATTTAAAGAGTAAATTGATCACGTCAGCAAGAAAGAAGGAAAATGTGGAGGCTCTTCAGAAGTTAAGAAGCTGGACAATCAAGCAGGAGGTGATTGTTCCCGAAGACTCAAAAGAACCTACGCCACAAATTAAGCATCAGCGGTGTGAACTACCATTGAAAGAAGAAAATGAGTTTAAGCCACTGCCTATTTACCATGAGCAGACCCTCACTAATTTGGGCTCAAGCGACTCTCTTCAAAGTTTGGACAAACGCTCCAGTACGGTTGGCTCCACCAGCAAGAGCAGCAGCAGTGGCACACAAACCTACAACAGTAACCCAGGGTCTCATCCGTCCCCCTGGAACAGGAGCAACTTTCAGGAACCTTTAGTCAATGATGGACAGCCCCTTGTTCAAGTAGACTCATCTAATGGTTCAGGATCTAATGACGAGGAAGTCACTTGTGAGGTGCAATAGAATTGTTAGTAAACAGTTTGCAGAGCAAAATTGGTTTCCTTTCATGATTACATTCTAGAGGTTTCCCCTCCTCTCCTTTTCGTGCCTTGACTCTGTTGGGGGTGCCAGAATTTTTATTCTCGACAAACTTTATTGAAAAGGGTTTCGTATACGTATGTACATATACACTTGTGTACAAATTCCATACGATTTGAAAATAACATCACAGAAGTGGTTTTCATACGGCGCCAAGAACCCACAAGACATAGCGAGGAAAAATACTCAGATTTGCTTTTCAATTTGATTGCTTGACCTTAAAAAGCCACACCCCACCTAGTTTGGAAATAATTTGAGAAGCAGCCGTACAAAATCCACTGGCACATTTAGCTCAGGAGTTGCCCAGTTTTTGGTAAGTATCGACTGCCCACAACAACTCTTGTAGAAAGATTTAGAGATGCCTCTACATTTGTTTTGATGCGCTACGAACCGTTGTGCGTGAACAGAGCTCCAATGCCCGTGTCTGCCCCTGACGACCCAATCCCCTTTCCTCCCGACTCGGAATCCAGCAGCCCTGGCGTCTTCTTTCTCTCCGGCTTGTTGAGAGTCAAGGTCGGCAGGTTCTTGATCATGACCTCCTGCCTGAACATGTGGGCAACGTCGCGCCCGATAAACTGGCCAATGATCTTGCGGAACATGTCCTTCTTGGCCCTTTCACCCCCCTTGACGCCCTCCTTCCCGCCCGACCGGATAGACTGCATCATCCTATCGTCGAAGCGCCTGAGGTCCTCAGGGTTGCAGCCGGGAACCTGCGCCAGGACCTCGAGGATGCCCGGGTGGGCGGGACGCATCCACTCGAAGGCCTGGATGGTGAGCTGGATGAGCTGGATGTAGTTGAGTTCGTGCTGCCCGAGTTGGTTGATGGCCGAGAGGAGGTTGACCATGACCTGCCTGGCGCCCTCGTCGCCCAGCTGGCCCGACCGCAGCAGAATAGGGAGGATGAGTTCTAGGAGAACGCCGGCGCGCATTGAGCTGGGGGAGTCGGGCCAGAGGAGGCCCTGGAGCACGGTCAAGACGACGCCCTGGCCGAGGGAGTCGTGCTGCAGAACCAGGGTCCCCAGTTCACTCACTGAGAGCTTGCTTCCTCCCCCGGGGGTGTTTGGGTTGTGATTGCTGTTGCTGTTCGTTGCCTCCTTTTCGGAGGCCCCGTTAGTAGTTCCATTGGCGGTGACCTGTCCCTTCGTCTCAAAACTGGATATGGGAATGTCGCTCCCGCCGCCACTCGTGAGGACGACCTTGACCACGTCCAGGTATTCTCTGGTGAGATGGCGGCAGATAACGTCGTCCATGACCTCCTTGGAGTCGGTGCTGTCCTCGTCAAAGCTGGGTGACTCCCTCGCCAGCTTCAGCTGCTCCCACCGGGTGACGAGCCGCTGCATCATGTACGGGCACACGGCCTGGAGCACCGGGGCCAGCACAGAGGAGTAGCACCGACGGGGGCACCTCTGGACCAGGAACTTGAGGAAGGTCCGCACGATGGACCGCAAGCGAAAGTCAGGGACGAGTGAGACGTCGGCCAGCACGCAGCTGATTATGTTGTCAGCCAGCCCGGGCGTCTCGTAGAACTCTCCGCCGCAGTAGAGGGCCACCTCGCTCAGGAGGTGGTATATGTTCTCGTACGTCTCGAAGATGAAGGCCTGGATGCGGGAGAAGCGAGACTTGCTCGGGGCCGCGGCTTCTGCGGCTTGGTCCTTCCCTCCGCCGCCAGATCCTGCAATGGCGCACCGCTCGCTTTCCATCAGCTCAAGCACCTTGGCAAAGTCGGCGTGGAACTTTGACCGCACGGCGGGCGCCCACAGCCCGTTCATGGTCTTGGCGAGGGCGAAGACGTGTCTCATAATGGGGGCCACCACCTGCCAGGCGGGGTTGCGCAGGGACACAGTGGAGCCGGCGGAGGAGAGGACGAATCCACCTGCCTGGCAGGTGGGGAGGTCCAGCGGAGGGGTGGCGCGGCGGCAGATGGAGAGGACCGAGGTGAGGCAGAACCCGATCTTGCCCCGGTTGTCCCCAGCCGGGTCCACGGCGGCGTCCACCTTCGGGCAAGGCTCATGGAGGCCGGCGAACCGGGCGAACGTCTCGGCCGACTGTATGGCCGGCTCCAGCTCGGCCAGCTGCTTCCACACCGGGTCCACCACCACGCGAAGGAAGTCCAGCTGGTGCTGGTAGTTTCGCAGCTCGTTGCTGACCATGACGAGGGCCTCCACCAGGGTGCAGTACTCCATCTGTGAGACCTGCCCCTGGGCGCGCAGGGAGAGCACCTTGTCGCGAAGCTGCGGGAAGAGGGAGAGGAGCGTGGTGGGCTGCCTCGAGGCCAGCTTGACCATGAGAGAGCAGCCGTGGCGTCGGAGGGCCTTGGCCTCCTCGCCCATCTGGGTCCTTGGAGCGCCGGGAGAAAAGTCCCCACCGCCGTAGGTGATGCAGCTGAAGATCTTTTCCAGGGCCGGCATGAGTAGGGGCGAACCTGGAAAAAACCCACATAAGTAAAATATGGTCGAACGAGAAGAAAAAAACCTTTATTTCGATGGAAATAAAAAGGATATTTCGTTTTAGACGATTCAAAATGTTTTGACACTTTGGCAGGGATTGATTTGAAGGATGGCTACCAGGGACGAATCGTATGGAAAACCTTGAAAAATGCTTCCTTGCTTTGAAAGAAATTATTTACCAGGTCTCCGCCCGACAACGGGGAAGAGCGAGGATAGGCATGAGAGGAGCGAGGAGACGTAGGTGGGGTCCTCGCTCTGGCAGGAAAGGCATAGGCGGGCGAGCTCGGTGGCGGGGCCCTCCAGGAGGTCCATGTGGCTATCACAGAGAGCGGGCTTGGCGAAGAGGGTGTCTAGCACGACCGCCACTGCCTCCAGCTCGGAGCAACGCCGGGCTACCTCAGCCTTGTCAACGGTGTTGGGCGAGGAGACCACCTTCTTGAGCCAGACTTCGGCGTGCTGGAAGACCAGGGCTGGGCTCTCGGCCTTGACGAGCCTCAGGGCCTCCATCAGGATGATGCGGAAGCGGCCGAAGAAGCCGGCAAACTCCTCGTCTGTGTCAAAGTCTAGGGCGGCGTAGGCGCAGGCGGGGTGGTCCTCGCGGGTGGGATGGCCCACCTTGAGGCACTTGCGAATGGCCATGGGCACAAACTTGGGGATGTACGTGATGAAGATTGGGTCCCTGGAAATGAAACAACAACAATTACAGTAGGTTCGAGTCAATAGTCAATAGTATTGGCTAAGGAGTTTTTAAACTTGCGACGACGTTCGCCGAACAGAAAACGTTTCCTATAACAAAGAACGTTACCTATCCCCAAAATCCGGTGTGAACTATTTTTCACAGCAGACTTTGGCTCATAATGAAAGCATATTGTAATACCAACCTGCAAATGCTCTGATGCCTCAGCAGCTTAGCCCACACCTCCGCCACGGTATAGTTAACGGAGAGGCTAGAATGGTCGAGAAAAGCAAGGAGGGCGTTTAGGTAGATCTGGAAGTTGTCCGGCCTCTTGTCCGGCAGCATCTCCTTTTCCCACAGGCTCGGCCCGCTGCCGGGCTCACCCACAGTCCACAGCGCGCTGACCTGCCCTCCCAGCTCGGCCAGGATCTGCACCACCTTCTTGAGGAAGAAGTAGTGCTTCTCCTCCAGCGCCTGCTGGTTGGCCTTCTCGGCCGCCTGGAAGAGCGGGGCCATCATCTCCGTCTTGAACATAGCCATGAGCTGCATGCGGTCTATCGGCTTTCCGGCCTTCCAGCCGACCACGCCCAGCAGGCAGTCGGCCGCGTTGCCCTGGAGGGCCGGATCGCTTAGGAGGTGGCACAGGCACCGCAGCAGGTACTTGTCGTTGGCCATGATGTGGGACATGGCCACCCACTCCACCAGGGCGGCCAGCGTGTCCAGCACCGCCTGGCACACCTTGCAGTGTCGGCGGCGGGCCTGCTCATCAGCACCAGGGGAGAGGTAAGCCTGGTAGTGCCGCTCCAGCAGCTGCAGCAGGAAGGCGAAGATGGTCTCCATGTTGGCGGTGAGCGCCTGGTAGATCTCCCTCCGGCGCTGGTTCTGCTCCAGCGTCTGCAGCACGGCCACGTCCTCCACCAGACGAAGCAGCACCAGCATGGCCATCTCGGTCTGCGTCTCTCCCCGGGCGCAGAGGGCCTCCAGCTCCTGGAAGAGCTGCGGCCAGTGCTGCGGCCACTCGCGCTTGATGATCTCCACCACCAGCCTGGAGACGCCGTCCTTGATGAAGGGCGCCTCCGCCAGCAGGTCGGCCGTGCCCTCGGCCGCCAGGCGCATGGCACTCTCCTTGAGGAAGACCTTCTCCTCGGGCGCCATCTCGTTCCAGCGCAGCCGGATCACGTCCTCCAGGATCTTGAGGCCGAAGTGCCGCACCACCGGGTCCCGCCCGGAGGCGGAGGCCGCCAGGTGGAGGCCGCAGCGGGAGGCCAGGGGGTCGGAGCGCTTGAACTGCTCGCACTTGTTGAAGGCCTCGTGGCGCTGGTCGCGCGGGGCGCCCCCCGACATCATGAGGCGCACGGCGGACTCCAGCTGGGCGCACACGGCGCTCACGTCCTCGCCGCTGCCCACGGCGGACGCCATCGGGGACCGGCGGGGGGGACCGCGGGCAAGGCCAACAAGACCACAGGGACAAGGCAAAAGACAAAATGGAGCCGGGAAGGGGTCAAGGGGAGATCTTGCTTGAGGCTCTTTATATATCTTTTCTTTTCCGATGCAATTTGTTGTTTGAGTGGCGACGGCGAGCGTGCAAGGGAAGAAAGGAGTGAGGCGGCGGCGTGGCGGACGCAGCTGACGACAGGGGAAGCAGATACTTTGGAAAAACACGTGATTTACAGGAAAATATTAGGAAAGGAAATTAATAAATCTGCAACACTAAGAGACTTATTAGAGGTGGCACACATAGCATAAAACAGTTCTTTGTACTTTTGAAACTCGGTTCGATTTTTCTACCTAGAAATAATTGTGGATAAACAACCTGGTAAACTCTTCCACTGTTTTCTGGACCAGCGGCTTTAGTGATGTGGCAAAGTAAACTTGTTCGAGATTCGAACAAGCAATAATTCAAGCTTCCCTCACCTTACAAAGTCATTTGTTTTCAAACATACGGACGCATATCTTTCGAATTTATTTTAGAAACAGTTTGTGCTGTATCTTGTTTAGAATCTTTTGCTCAGAAGAGGATATATTCGAGGTAGAAGGTGATCACTCTAGGGTGCTCACTGATCGAGCACAAATCCCGCTGTGCCACATCTCTACTTATTTACATCACTTTTCAATTTTTGCAATCAGCCGTGTAAATGTGTAATTAACTTACCTGTGCTGAGGCAACAATTGCAATAATTGACAAAGATACGTGTTAGGCGGTCTTCAACCTCTACCTCCTCACCTGCATGATGCGTCGCCTTCCCAAGGGCCTGTTGACCCGCCTGCCCTTCTTCACCCCTTCCGGCAGCGCCGTGCGCCCCACCACCCCCGGCAGGACCTCCATGGCCGACAGGGACTTTGTCCTGGCGCTCAGGTTCGAGGGGTGTGTCAACAGGCCCTTCTTCCACGTGGTGGTCACCAAGAGCACCTGGCCCGTCAGGAAGTCCATCGATCCAATCGAGCAGGTGACTTTGATGGACGGCACTCAAGAATGAACCTTGGTTATTTGGTTATTTTCATTTGTGCGATTTCTTCAGGTTGGCACGTACGACCCGGTGCCCAACCGCTACGGAGAGAAGCTTCTTGCGCTGAACGTGGAGCGCATCCTGCACTACCTTTCTCAGGGCGCGGCCGTGCAGGACCGCGCGGCCGAGCTTCTGGGCCTGGCCGGGCTGCTGCCAGTGCACCCCGACACCTACAGGAACGCCTGGAGGAACAGGAGGGAGTTCAGGATGGAGAGAATGAAGGCGGAGCTGGAGGCGGCTGAGAAGGGGGAGGAGGACTCGCAAGGGGTCGCCGCGGGGGAGGAAGGGGCAAAGACGACGACGTAGCGGGGGAGTGCCAAAGACTTGAATCTTTGCCAGCAAGTGTACTTCGGAACGCTGGCACTTTTGTCCATAACGTGAAAATGCATTCAGTTGAGTCGGTACAGTTTTGTTCGTTATATCTTCTCTATCTTGAACTCGAGCGGCGAGTCCGGCTTGTTGATGAGCTTCGTCTCGCAGTCCAAAGGAACCTTCCCCTTCCAAGACAAGCGGGCCGACTCCAGAATCCTGCATGGTTTCAGAATTTGTCAAAGCTTCAGAACATAAAGGACAAAAAAGAGCTGTGGTACCTGTTCAATGCCACCAGGATGGCCTGCTCCGCCAGGCGTCTTCCAACACAGGATCTCCGCCCTGCTCCGAACGGCCGAACCAGCTCTTGAGTGTGAGCCAGGTTGCTGATTTCCCTGTAATATTTTTTCTTGCCTTTTTTATGACTCGTCAATAGCTTCTTTCTCCTACTCCTCCTTGTCCTTCTCCCTGTCCCACCGCGACGGCAAGAACTCGGTCGGCCTGCCGAAGTACTTATCCATCCTGCAGCTGACCTGGTTTTGCGACACGAGGACCGTCCCCCGCGGCACCCTGCACCCAGAGAAGACGGCGTCCCGGTCGCTGATGCGCCCCACCCCGACAGAGATGGGGTTAAGCCTGGTGGACTCCTTGAGGGCGGCCTTCCCTCGACGGAAGCCGCGCACCAGTCCCTGCTCCGCCTCCAGACCGCCCGGGCGGCACTGGGACCGAACCTGGTCCTGCTCGGAGGGGTTTAGAGACAGGTGGTACAGCAGGAAGGCCGTGGTGTAGCTCGTGGTGTCGATGCCGGCCAGGAGCTGGTGGAAAATTTTCGGTTTGGCAAAAAAATATGTTTCTCTCTTTAAAAAAACCTCACCATGTCGGAAACGAAGGTAAACAGGTCTTTTTCGCTCGTCCCCTCCGTGATATCCGCCAGCCTGAAGCCGTGGCGGTCCAACATTTCCTGGGCGAAACTCTCTATTGTCTCCTGTCCTTCCCTCAACGCCCTTTACAAGAAGCAACGTAATTGAAACTTCCTTATCCGTGTAAGAAAAAGTTTTATTTCACCTGTAGCTCTTCGTCTCCACCTTCCTCCACAGCTCCACCCTGTCCGTGACGAGGATGTTCCCGTTGGTCTTCTCCGTGGCCTCCAGCATCCGCCTGGTCCTCCCGCCGGGCCTCGCCCCGCGCAACCCCTCCAGCGGGGAGCCGAAGAGGAACACGTTGTTGGCCTCGAAGAAGTAGCGCTTCAGGCAGGTCATGGCGAAGTCGGCGTCTTCGCTGTTGTTCTTTTCCAACAGCAGGAGCTGCGCCAGTTCCTGTGCTAGCTGGTCCATTTGCGGCAGGACTTTGTCGAGCGCGGAGGGGCGGAACTGGAACCTTCGCCGGAGAGACTCCCAGGCGGGGCCGTTGGTGGGCAGCAGGCCGGCGCTGCTGTACAGGGAAGGCTTGCCCAAGCGGTAGTGCTCAAGGGCTAGGTGGGACCTGTACATACGTAAATAAACGTGAACGTGGTATGAAATTCGCCGTAAAAATCACATTTTTCACAGACATTTGCTACAAATGTTCCTATTTTTTGAATGGGTAGTGCTAGTGTCTGGTACCCTGCTACTTTTGCTTCAAATGCTGCAGTTGGACGTTCTGCTGCTACTGCAGCAGCAGCTGTTGGAGCACCTGTTGTTGTTGCTAATACTGCTTCTGCTGCACTAACAAAATAGTAACAGCAGCAGTAGCAGTAGCAGCAATAGTAGTAGTAGTAGTGGTGGTGGT
>JAAUYJ010015586.1_pt1 | contig 12051 bp, 9 predicted proteins | sample 7278031 | NCBI WGS metagenome assembly JAAUYJ01 (sample SAMN14350222, study PRJNA611818) | marine sediment metagenome | isolation source: surface marine sediment (1.8m) | place: French Polynesia: Moorea | collected 2018-08 | reverse complement strand
GAGGGAAACCGCTCGCGGAAGCCGTGCACCACGACCAGCAGCGAACGGTAGGGGCTGTCCCCAACGACCTTACGTACCTCTTCGACGAACTTGTCGCGGCCCTGCAACGTCACCCGGTTGATCTGAATTTCCTCGTTCTGGAACCACTCGGTCGGGTTGATGAGCATGCCGAGGCCCAGTGAGGGTTGGATCCGGGTATCGAAATAGCCAAACTTGAGGGCCGCCTCCCGTTCGGCCCCGAAGCGCTCTTCGAGCGGCCCTTCATCCGTGACCACGCGGCGGTTGGTGATGAAGAAAAACCGGTAACTCGATTGTTCGGCCAACTGGGCCACGGTCATGCGCCGGAACCGGAAATTCTCGAGATGCTGGGTGACCGCACCCGTGGACACGAAATAAAAGTAGTAGAACCAGACGCCCAGTCCGCTCAAACCCAGAGCGACCAGGGCGAAGACGATCAGCAGTCTGCGTTTGCCACGCGTCATTGCACCCCTCATTACTGGCAGCCAGGATTTACCGTCGCACTCCTCGAGAAAGCCTGAACACCATTTCTCCGCGCGTTTTGCGAATTACGCTTCCAGGACTTGTATGATCTCTGCGGCCCCCACTCAGGGCATTCCCGGATAGGTCTCAAGGGATATGGAACAAGGCGCCATTGAATTCTGGTAAATAAAAGTAAGTTAGCGCCGCGTACGGGACGTGCAGCGCTGCCTGTTAGCAAATGCGCAACCGATCGGGCTGCGCTCAAACAAGCAGGTGCTAAAATGCTAATTCAAAATTTTGTAATGGGAAGGACTCAACGCATCGAATTTATGATGCATACGATAATCTTCCCTAATTCGCAATTGGAAAAGCGCCACCACCACACGGAATGAAGAGGAGGGAGCACGACATGCCGAGCCGGATGCTTTTTAAGCAATTGTCGATTACCGGATCGAATGCTAAAATGGTTTTGTATCGCCCGTAAGGCGACCAACGGCCAGGGGACGCCCCCATCGAATTGTTCATCGCTCGTTATCTTCCCCACCCACGCGGGCGGACGGTTGAGGGCTTACATCTTCCTGGCGGTTATGGGCGAGACGCCCTGGCGCCGGTTGGCGCCCCGCTTCACCCTCGAGAGCACCGCCGTTGTGGCGTTAGCAATTGCGTTCGTGTCGATTTCGAGATGGTCGATTCCGGTTCAGGTCACGCCCTGCGGCAGGATTTCACAGCAGTATCGATAGCGGCCGGTGTTCAGCGAACCGCAGGATTTTGAACCCGACGACACCCTCGTCGCGTCAGCGACGGGCGGCCTGGCTTAGGTCACGATTTTCAACGACACGGCCGGGACCGCCAGTGACCTTTTCGATACGGGCACGCGCAGCGTTTAAGCGCATTAACCCCAAAGAGGAGCACGCAGACTATGGAAAGCTACGTATCGTTTGTGAAGGAACTTGTGGATCAAGGCGGACCGGTATCTGGAGATTTCAATGCGCTCGACAATGCGTTTCGTTCCGTGGCCGGGTTCATCAAAAATTCTACAAGCCCGGCCGCGCATGCCCAGATGATGAGGGATGCCCTGGGCGAGGCCATGTCTCCGGAAACCATACAGGGCTATGGTTTTCTTAAACCCTACGGATATTCCGGTGATTTTCAGATGATCGATAAAATTTATCAACAGCAGGTATCCGACCGGGCCGACCTCAAGAACTGGGATCTGTTTTTTCACGCCCAGAAAGCGCCCATTGCCGTGCGCAACCGTAAGCAATACTTTATCGACATGCTCACGCGGCTGCGCCGACGATTTGAAGACCGGGAACTGCAGGTTTTGAATGTCGCCAGCGGTCCCTGTCGCGACGTTAAGGAGTACCTGCACCAGTCCGGCGATTCACGGATTCATTTTCACTGCGTCGATGCAGACCCCCATGCAATTGCCTACGCCCGGGAAACCTGCTGGCATCAACGGCACCAGATGACGTTTTATCATAAAAATGCCCTGCGCTTCCGGTCCGCTGATCGTTTCGACCTGGTCTGGTCGGCCGGGCTGCTCGATTATTTCACCGACCGGCAGTTTATCTTCCTGATCAAGAACCTGTATCGCCATTTAAGGGACGACGCGGAATTGATTGTGGGCAATTTTCACCCGGACAATCCGTCGCGCGATTACATGGAACTCATCGGAGATTGGCACCTCAACTATCGCTCCGAACACGACCTGATCGACATCGCCCGCCAAGCCGGTTTTGGTCTAAACGACATCCGTATCGGCGCGGAGCGCGAGAACGTCAATCTGTTCCTGCACCTCAAACAGGGACCGACGTTTCTATAACCTCGCGGCGCAGGGTCGCTGGCGGAGCGGCAGGATGGACGAATTATGTCATCGGCGTTAGAGCCACAATTGCTCAAAGACAGGGGGCTTTTAAGCCTGCTCCAGGATCTGGCCCAGGCCATCCGCATGGCGCGCCTGGCATTGAACCGCGAAATCAGTGCCTATCCGCCGCCGATCCCGGCCTGTGATGCCCAGTTCAATTTTCTGCTGGAAAAACGACGCCGGCTATCCCAAGATAGCCGGCAGATCCAGCGACTGATGACCCAGGCAGCGCGGGAAGGGGTGGCGCGCGACGACCTCGAAGCACTCCAGAAACGGCTTAGCCGCCATGACGGCATGCCGGTGGAGCGCCTGCGCACCTTCTTGAACGAAATACGGGGCAATTGACAGGAGGACCTGTGATGAAAACTAACCCATGGGGGCGGATGCGACGAAAGCCGCCCATAACGATCCGTCTTTTCGGTCTGCTGCTGTTAATCTTCGTAACATCAGCCTGCAGCAGCACGCCCCACAAAATCAACCTGATGCCCGCACCGGCTGTTTTTGCGGACGGCACCATCAATCTGTTGCCGGCCGGTCAACCGCCGGTGTCCTATGATGATTTCGGTATGCTCTACGCCACGGACCGCAAGCCCTCCGATCGGCCGGATGAGCGACCCTTCTATTACAACCAGGCAGGATTTATCGTCAGGCTGGGCCAGGCCCGGGTCAGCGTCGGCCGCCCGGGGATCCAATGGGAGGAGGCACGCCGCATATCTCTCGCCAGCAACCGCCCCAGGGATTTTCCGCTGCAAGTGCTTTCCGTGAGGGAAACCGATGCCCTCTATCATACGGATACTTTCCTAACGCCAACCTCGGCGATGACGGCCTTGCCGCAAGGCAACGGCCCGGCGTTTGCCCGTTTGGTCAACCAGCGCCTGGAGGCCTCCGGCATCCGGGAAGTCTATATCTACGTTCACGGCTACCGCGTGGTGTTCGACATTCCCGTGCTGGTGGCCGCCGAACTGTGGCATTTCCTCGGCTACCGGGGTGCTTTCATTGCCTACACCTGGCCCTCGACGCCGCACTTCCTGGCCTACGCCGCCGATGTCGAGACCGCGATTCACATGACGCGCAAACTGCGTCTATTCCTCACCTATCTGGCGGAAGAAACACAGGTGGAGAAAATCAATATCATCGGTTTCAGCGCTGGATCGCGCCTGGTCGTGGGGGCTCTCGAACAACTGGCGCTGCGCAATGCGGCCGCCACCGATGAGCAGATCCGCCGGAATGTGCGCATTGGCAACGTGATCATCGTTGGCGGCGACATCAGCCGCAAGGGGTTCGCTACGGCCGTGGCGGATGGCCTGCTCCGGATTCCGAAACGGTTGTCGGTTTATGTTTCGTCGGCTGACCGCGCACTCATCTGGTCGCGCCGCATCTTCCGCCACAAGCGTCTGGGACAGATGTTCGGCGAGGATCCGCCGCCCCGCACGCTGGACTTCCTTCACGCCCACCCTTCGCTGGAAGTCATCGACGTCACCCGCGCCGCCGGTTCGACGACGGGTAACGGTCACGGTTATTTCTCGCAAAGCCCCTGGGTCAGTTCCGATCTGCTTACGCTGCTGGCCTTCGATCTGGACCCTGAGCAACGGGGCCTCGTTAAAAAGACCGCCCTACCCGTCTGGACGTTCCCCCCGGACTACATCGAAAGACTGCAGGCCACATTGATCAAATCGAATCCCGATCTTGTCGACACGGATGGATCAGATGCGCATTAACGCCCATCCTTTTAGGCTATTGAATTCTTTGGCCACGAGTAAATTCAGGCACGATCTAGATTGCGGTACTGGATGGCTTCGGCAATGTGGTTGGTTTCGATCTTTTGCTTGCCGGCCAGATCGGCAATTGTGCGGGCAATTTTGAGAATGCGATTGTAGGCGCGCGCGCTTAAGCCCAGTTTTTCAATGGCCGCTTCGAGCAGGACGGCCGATTCGCGGTTGATCGGGCAGTGGGTTTTAATCTGCCGGCTGTTCATCTGGGCGTTGCTGTGTATGCGTGCGCGTTTGAAACGCGCGTGTTGAAGGCCACGCGCAGCGGTTACCCGTCGACGAATCTGGGTCGAATCTTCCCCGGGTGTCGCCTTGGTCAGATCACGAAAGGCAACCGCCGGCACTTCCACGTGGATGTCGATGCGGTCCATCAGCGGTCCGGAAACCTTGGAGCGGTAGCGGTGAACTTGCCGCACGTCGCAACGACAAGCATGCGTGGCATCTCCCAGGTAGCCACAGGGGCAAGGATTCATTGCTGCGACCAGCATAAAGGCGGCCGGATAGGCGAGGGTCGAAGCCGCTCGCGCGATGGTCACACTGCGATCTTCCAACGGCTGCCGCAAGACCTCCAGGACATGCTTTTTGAATTCCGGCAGTTCATCCAGGAACAAAACGCCGTTGTGGGCCAGGCTCACTTCGCCGGGGCGGGGAACATGACCGCCGCCGATAAGACCGGCATCGGAGATCGTGTGATGGGGCGCGCGAAAGGGCCGATCGACCACCAGGGCCTGGCCTTGGTTCAGGCGTCCGACGACACTGTAGATTTTGGTGGTTTCGATGGCTTCTTCAAAACTCAGTGAGGGCAGGATGGAGGGTAAGCGGCGTGCCAGCATCGTTTTCCCGGACCCCGGGGGGCCGATCATTAAAACATTGTGACCACCGGCAGCCGCCACCTCAAGGGCACGTTTGGCATGCTCCTGACCGACCACATCGATGAAATTTTCGGCGTTCGTGTGGCTGTCGCCGAAAAATGAATCCATATCGGTATGAATGGCTTCCATCATCGGTCCATTCATGAAATATTCTACGATCTGGGACAGGGTTTCGGCAGGATAGACGTTGATGCCCTGTACCACGGCCGCCTCGAGGCTATTGGCCCGCGGTACGATGATGCCATCGTACCCCGCCTGGCTCGCCGCCAGGGCCATGGGAAGTGCCCCGGCAACGGGTTTAACCCTGCCGTCCAGTGACAGTTCACCCAGCATTAGATGTTGGGCTAGCCCTTCGCGATCCAAGTCATGTGTCGCGGCCAGAATGCCAATCGCAATCGGCAGATCAAATCCGGTACCATCCTTTTTAATGTTGGCCGGGGCCAAATTGACCGTAATCCGGTCTTCGGGAAACCGATAACCTGAATTTTGGATGGCTGACTTGACCCGCTCGCGGCTTTCCTTTACCGCGGCCTCCGGCAGGCCAACGGTTGTAAACGCCGGTAGCCCGGAGGTGATATCCACTTCGACTTCAACGAGATAAGCATCGATTCCGATCACGGCGCTACATAAAGTTTTGGCTAGCAAATCAACTCCTGTGTTCCTGACGATTAATTGATAGGATACGTTGGCCCGCCCTACCACGCCGCCCCTGCCAACGATCCAGGCGGCCGATCAACGGGGGCGTAAAAACCCTCTATTGGGGAACCGTTATGTAAAATGGGTCAAACCAAGCGATGCAAATATTTCCTCCTATGATATATGAACTGCCCAGCGTCGCAATCTATATTTGAGATGACTGGGCACCACAGGCATTATCAGCAATGTTCGGGACCGTTTTCGAGGACCGTCGCTAAGCCGTCAGCCATCCTTGGGAATCGGCCTCTCCGCTGAAATGTTTGTCTTGGTTGGTTGTTAGCAAAATAATCAGCCAACTGTTTGCAATTGAGGACACCTGTGGTATGAAGAGAACACATGATTGCGGCTTTAGGCGGCGGGGTGATCAGGAGGCCCGTAGATTGATCGAATGTCTACCGGCTCGCCAAAAACCATGACCGCCATCGCGGTCAGTGATTCGAAAATAATTCGCCGATTCGTTGGGCTGGGGAGCATTGAGGATGCCGGCGCAGGCGGCGGGCTTGCAGGTTAAAGGGGGCCAATGTTTACATCCTACAAACAACGAACCGTGGCGCGGACCGCAGCATGTAGCGGTATCGGTGTCCATTCCGGTATGAAGGTCAACCTCAGGATTAACCCGGCGCCTGAAAACCACGGGATTCGTTTTGTAAGAACCGATCTGCCGAATGCACCCGTCATATCCGCGTTTTTCAACCAGGTTGTCGATACCAGTCTGGCAACCGTTATCGGTTCCGGTGGCTGTATTATCTCGACCATTGAACATCTGATGGCCGCCTTTTCGGGGTTGGCCATCGATAATGTTCTCGTGGAGTTGGACGCCTATGAGATGCCGATCATGGATGGCAGTGCGCGCCCTTTTCTTGAATTGCTTCAAAAAGCCGGCGTTCAGGTGCAGCATGCCCCTAAGCATTTTTTTGTCATCAAACAACCTGTCGAACTGGATGACGGCGATCGGTTTGTCGGCGTCTATCCGGACCATACCCAGAAGTTTTCCTGCACCGTCGCCTATAATCATCCCCTGATTCGTAAACAGTCGATAACCATCGATCTAAATGAACACGTCTTCGAAGAGCAAATATGCTCCGCCCGCACATTCGGATTCCTGCAGGATGTGGAAAAGATGAAGCGTTTTGGCTTAGGGCGCGGCGGTTCCTTGGAAAATGTCATTGTGATCGATGAACAGGGCATTGTCAATCCGGAAGGGTTACGCTTCCAAGATGAATTTGTTCGGCATAAGGTGCTCGACTGTATCGGCGATTTCTCTCTTCTGGGACTGCCCATCTTAGGACACATCGTGACGTATAAATCCGGGCATGCTTTCAACTTGGCCTTTATAGACAAGCTGTTTAATTCAAAAGATGCCTGGCTTACATCGACACGTCCAGCTTACCCGGTTGCAACCCCATCGGATACCTCGGAAGCTCTTGCCATTTGAAATGGCCACCTTTGCCAATCTAAAAACAGCGCTGGTAATGCTGTGCGTTTCCCTGTGTCTGGTGCCGGCGAACGGTGCAATGGCACAGGATCCCAGGCTTAAAAATATAACCTTGTCCAGTACCGATGATCGCATGGTTTTGTCCATGCACGTTGAAGGGGCCTTCCCACCGGAAATCATGGAGAGCATTCGCGAGGAAGCCAAAGCCGAGTTTACTTTTCTCATTCGGCTGTATCGTGACCGCGGGATGTGGTTAGATGAAAAATTGGTCAGTTTCGATTTAACCCATTCACTGCAATATGACCAAACCCGCAAAGCGTACTTGATCAACCGTTCCTGGGCCAAGGCCCCATTGGTCGAAACCCGCTCGTTTACCGAGGCCCAGGCCCTAATGTCAACCATTGAAAGAATCGATATCCTACCCCTCACGCAAATGCAAAGAGGCGAGGGCTACGAGCTGCGCGCCAAGGCGGAGCTTGCCCGCGTAACCTTGCCGTATTATCTCCACTACGTATTCTACTTTGTGACGCTTTGGGATTTTGAAACCGATTGGCATTCGGTTTATTTTATTTACTGACCTTCGGTTTGAAAACCCCGAGGTTATTATGACGCGAAGTACTTCCAAACTTTTTCGGATCCCCAATCCCGTCCGCGAAAGCCGACGACGGAAGCGAGAAATCCTTCTGATCCCATGCATTCTTGCCGCCGTCGGATTATTAACTTTTTTAGAAACACACCTCATCCAATTTGGAACCGACATTCCGATCTCCAACACGATTCTGATGTTTATTCTGATCAACATCAATCTGTTACTATTAATTCTTCTCATCTTCCTGGTTTTCCGTAATCTGGTCAAACTGTTGTATGATCGCCGCCGTCGTGCCATCGGTGCCAACCTGCGCACCCGCCTGGTGGTTACCTTTGTGGCGTTGACTTTACTGCCCACAACGGTTTTGTTTGTTTTCTCTATAAATTTCATTTCGACGAGTCTTGATTTCTGGTTCAATGTCCCGGTTGAACAGGCGTTGCAGAAATCCCTCCTCATCGGTCAAAGCGTTTATGAAAGAATTGAAAACAGCAACCACGATCTGATCATGAAGATTTCCGACCAGATGCGGGCTGAGAATTTTGTCCCCGCGCCCGATGCGTCACCGACGCGTAGCAAGCTTAACCGGTTTCGGGAAAAGTATGGTTTAGACCTGCTGGAAATTTACACGCCGCAATTCAAGCGCGCCGGCTTGGTTTTGTCGCCGCTTTTGGACGCGCGCAGTTTAACCTCCCTGGATGAAGAAGTATTACGGCCGGATACCTTTCGGAAAGACATTAAAACCACCAAGGAAACCCTCGCCAACGGAGAGTTGATCCGCACCTTTGGACCGATCGCGGTCGAGGAACCGAACCGGGAAACCTACGCTTACATCGGTATTGGTATTCTGGTCCCGCAAGCCCTTACGGCCGATATGCGTGCGATCAAAAAGAATTTCGAGGAGTATCAACAAATTAAGATGCTCGAAAAGCCCATTCAAACAACCTACTACATGTATTGGTCCATCATTGCGCTGTTGGTCATGTTCTGTGCCATCTGGTTTGGTTTCTATCTGGCCAAGAGCATGACCATCCCGCTAATGGAACTGGCGGAAGGCACGCGCCGTGTGGCCAATGGTGATTTGACGGTCCATCTGGATTTAAGCGCCGGCGATGAAATCGGGGTATTGGTCGACTCTTTCAACAAAATGACCCATGATCTTCGCTTGAGTCGCGAGCAGCTGGAATTGTCGGCGGAGATGCTCCGTCAGCGCAATATTGAAATCGAGGCGCGACGCCGCTATATGGAAATCGTCCTAAAAAATATATCGGCCGGTGTTATTTCATTAGATGCCAGCGGTATCATTTTAACCATGAATACATCGGCGGAGAAAATGCTCAACCTGAATGCCGACAAAATTCTCAATCGGCGTTTTGAAGAATTGTTGCCCCGGCCTTTTCTCGACAAAGCCCGCAAGGTTTGGGATGAAATCCAATTGGCGACGGGTCGCACCGTGGAACGCCCGCTGCGCTTGAATATCCAGGGACGCGCGCGGAGTTTTCTGGCCAGCTTGGCCGCACTGCAGGATGACAACCACCGGCCAATCGGGGTGGTTATCGTATTTGACGATCTGACCGAGTTGGAAAAGGCGCAACGCATGGCGGCTTGGCGGGAGGTTGCACGACGTATTGCCCACGAAGTCAAGAATCCCCTGACGCCCATTTCACTGTCGGCGCAACGTCTCAAGCGCAAGTATGGTCAGCAGATTGGCGATGCGGTCTTTGAAGAATGTACCCGCATGATTATCGATCATGTGGAACTGATTCGCAACTTGGTTAACGCCTTTTCGGATTTTGCCCGTTTTCCATCGGCCAATCCGCAACCTTGCGACTTGGCGCCGATTATTGAAGAAACCGTTGCGCTCTATAAAGAAGGTCATGAAGATATTCGTTTCAGCCTGCAGATTGAAGGCAATTTGCCCCTGCCGGTGTTATCGCTGGATCGTCAACAAATCAAACAGGCCATGATCAACCTTGTCGACAACGCGATTAGCGCTTCGCGGGGTAAAGGTAATATTGAAATCCGGCTCACCCATAACCCGATCGCCGAGAAGATTAGAATCATCGTCAGTGACGATGGGCCGGGTATTACTGACAAAGACAAATCCCGCCTCTTTGAACCGGATTTTTCGACCAAGAAGACCGGGATGGGGTTGGGACTTACGATCGTCAATACGATTGTGGCTGAGCATCACGGGACCATTCGCGTTGAAGACCGTCCACCCCGAGGTGCCCGATTTGTGATTACCTTGCCAATCAACGCTGAAACCAGCGCCTGATTTTAAGCCCGGCGGCCCCATCTTTTAATCGAGAGAGAGATTGATGTTTCCAACGATTTTAATCGTCGATGATGAACCGTCCATCGTGCAGTCAATGAAAGGTTTGCTGCTCGATGAAGGCTTTGACGTTTTAACGGCCTCAAATGGCTATGAGGCCCTCCAAATGATCGATAACGAATCCCCCGATTTAGTTCTGTTGGATATATGGATGCCTGGTATCGACGGACTTGAAACGCTCAAGGAGATAAAGTCCAATAATCCATTTGTTCAAGTGATCATCATAACAGGGCACGGCAATGTCGAAACAGCGGTCAAGGCCACCAAACTCGGCGCCTTTGACTTGATTGAAAAACCGCTTTCTTTCGACAAGGTGACGGTGGCCATTAACAATGCATTAAACTTCCGGCGCTTGGAAGAAGAGAATCGCTATTTGCGTAAAAAAACTTTAGAGAAGCATTCGATCGATGGTCACAGTCAGCCGATCCTGGCGTTAAAATCGAAGTTGGCCGCCGTGGCGCCCAAGGATTCGTGGGTGCTGATTTACGGCGAGAATGGAACGGGCAAGGAGCTTGTGGCGCGGACGATATACCAGCTGAGTGCCCGGGTCGATAAGCCGTTTGTCGATGTCAACTGCGCGGCGATACCAGATGAATTGATTGAAAGCGATCTTTTCGGCCATGAAAAAGGCGCCTTCCCGGGCGCCGCCGCTAAAAAACGCGGCACCTTCGAGATTGCCAATGAAGGCACCATTTTTCTCGATGAAATTGGCGACATGAGCATTAAAACCCAAGCTAAAATTCTGCGTGTTTTACAGGAGCAGAAGTTTCAACGTGTGGGTGGCGGGCGGGTTCTAAGTGTTGATGTACGGGTGATTGCGGCGACCAACAAAAACCTGCGCAACGAAATCAATAAAGGCCGTTTTCGCGAAGACCTGTATCATCGCCTTAATGTCGTGCCGATTGAAGTGCCTTGTCTGCGGCAACGTGTGGAAGACATTCCCCTGCTGGTGGATCTTTTCCTGGATGAATGCGCCCGGCAAAACGGTGAGAAACGCAAAAGCATTGCAACGGAAGCGCTGGCCTTATTATTGCGCTATCCATGGCCCGGGAATGTCCGCGAACTCAAGAACCTAATTGAACACTTGGTCATCCTGGTGCCGGGTAAGACGATCAAACCCGACGATATTCCGATGAGTTACCATACCAACACAATTGCCGCATCAATGCCGGTGGAAAAGTATTTGGCGATCGAAGATTACAAGAATGCCAAAAAAGCTTTTGAAAAGGCGTATATTCGCAACAAACTGGCGGATAACAATGGCAATGTCACGCGAACGGCCATGAAGATCGGCGTGGGACGCAGTTATTTACACAAAAAGCTGAAACAGCTTGAACTCTAAGATTTAGCGATGCGGATCGTTGCCGGTAGATACCGCGGCCGTCGACTTTGGGCTCCTCGCGGTCGCCGCATTCGTCCGACCGCGGACCGTTTACGCGAAACGATCTTCAATATTATCGGTTCGGATATCCGCGGCCAAAAAATCGTTGATATTTTCGCCGGTACGGGTGCCATGGGGATCGAAGCCCTTAGCCGCGGCGCCGACCAAGCGGTTTTCATTGACAAGTCCCCCGAGGCGCTCGAATGTGTGCGTGCGAATATCGAACCGCTCGAAATATCACACCAGTGGGATATCATCCGCTGGGATGCTTGCCAAAACCTTCGCTGTCTGGCGGCCTATGCACGGCGCTTTGATTGTGCTTTCCTGGACCCGCCCTACAACCAAGGTTTGGCGGCGCGGTCGCTGGCGCACTTGGCGGCCTGCGGGGCAATGACCGACGGCGGTCTGATTGTACTGGAGCATGCCCATACGGAAAGCATCGATCCCGCCCCAGATCAACTGACCCTCTGGGATCAGCGCCGCTATGGAAAAACCCTTGTTACTTTTTTACGGAGTATGGTATAGCCCGCTTAACTCCGCTTAGCCGGCCGCCACCTTGAGCAAATCTTGGGGAACCACCAGTTTGTCCAATTCCGGAAGGATGGCCTATCGGTATGCCTTCAAAGCTGG
>JAAUYJ010104818.1_pt1 | contig 12053 bp, 9 predicted proteins | sample 7278031 | NCBI WGS metagenome assembly JAAUYJ01 (sample SAMN14350222, study PRJNA611818) | marine sediment metagenome | isolation source: surface marine sediment (1.8m) | place: French Polynesia: Moorea | collected 2018-08 | reverse complement strand
TCCTCTACCTTTTCCTTCCTTCCTTTCCCTTGCTGTCTTTTGCCGCGGGCGCCTCCCTCAGTGTTGCGCGGGGGGAGTGTCTCGCGCGCCGCCGACGACGACTGAGGAAAGGCAAGGAGGCGGACGAGCGGAAAGTGGAGGAGGAGGATCGCAAGAAACGCATGGAGAAGAGGCGCACACCAAACCTTGCTTCATCCGGCTTCCTAGGAATAGGTTCAATAGGAACTGGCAGGCAGAGGGACAAAATTACGGACTGCAAGAGAATGCGGATGAAAAATCCGGCAGTGGACAAACGAGGAAACTTTAAATCGACTTATCATGCTCATTGACAAGAGAGGGGAAGCACGTTTGCTACAATATAAAAGGACGGAGGAACATTTTTACGAGGAATGAAAAAGGGTTTGCTTCTCCGCCGCTGTTCTCAAGTAATAGAGCACACAAGGGGTACTTCATTATACCCAATTTATAAGCCGCTCTAAGTGGGAGAGACTGACGGACAAAGGAGCAGAAAAGTTAACTCGAAGAGTTTCTTGGGCAGATCGTTCAAGATTTCTTTCGTTTCTTTCGATTTTTGCAGACATTTTTTTCTCGACATTTTGACTCCGTAATCTGGAGCAATTTGGTCCACAAATGAAATGGGAAAAGAGTTTTTATGCGATGGCTAATGGTAAGGTTGGCTTGACCGATGACCTTGCCTTTGCTCTCGAAACATACGAACGGCGCAAAAAAATATTAACAATACTCTCTGAGATCCCATAAGTTTGAGAGCTACCGGCGAATAATTGTACAATGTTAATTGGACAGCAAACATCCCTTTGTCTTTCGGCGGCGGCCCTCTGCAGTGGCCCAGCTAAGTTTTGTAACTTTATCCAAGTTCGTTTTTGTGTACGGCAATCACCTCCCCTGCACATGCGATCATCGTCGAGAAACAGATCATCAGTATTCCCGTGGAGCCGGAGATACATCGCAGGAGGTGAGGGAATCACCAGGTTTTACAAAAAATGACGATGGACAGCGACACCGAGAGGAAGAAGAGGCAGGAGGCGGAGGCGGAGGACGGGATGTCCATGGACTACAAGAGCAGAGACAAGAAAGGCAAGATTGTTTGTGATTCTGTGACTCTACACGGGTTGTATGTCCCATTGTCCCTGCTGTGTTGTTCATCGAGGTTTTATATAGAAAAGTACTGCAGGCAGTTTTATCCCTTACAAACACCTTTAATAATCCTTTATTGTCAAAATGCAGAAAGGGAATTGCCCGTCCCAAAACCAGCGACGCTATTGTCCACAAGTGCGACTCTTCTTGTCAGATGGAAGGAAGATAACCTCCACTTCCGGAAGTGGGCAATCGTTGTAATTTACTTTTACAGACCACTTGTGCTTTTCATGACAAACTGTACATCTAGCGTTTTACAGGTGTTTCATTTCGCTTTTTGTGCATCAGTGCGATCTTTTAAAGCAAGAGTTCGGTCGTTCCAGGGGATACGCGCACATAAGAAGAGAGCGCATAGCACCACCCCCTTTCTCTTGCGCTTGCCAGTTGTTGTAGCAGTCAGCTAGCTCCCCAAGAAAGGGAGCGTAGCGGAGAAAGTGTTCCCGCAGCACTTGTGGATCCCCTACGTGATGTCTTTGTTCTGGCTGTTGTTGTGAATGTCCAGCTTCCAGTAGCTGCTGTTTCGAGCCCTGGCGGCTACCCGAACCTGCTACTAGGTCCTCGTCAATGTCTGAAGCGTGTAGAGCAGCAACAACATGTCGCGGCAGCAGAACCGCCGCTACTACCAGAGAGTCTCCAACGGCGGAGACGAAGAGGAGTCAGACCCCCTCTTCACTTCGGAATCCGGTAAAAGCTGGGAAAGAGCTTGTAATTTAGCTACTGCAAATGTTTGCCGCATTGCATTAAAAACAGCAACAACAATTGCTCTCCTAGACGACTCCGACGACCCCGACTACGAGGAGGCCCTCAACGCCGCCGGCTACGGCCGCTTCCACGTGTGGTTTCTACTGGTGTGCGGGTGGGCCAACGCCTCCGACGCCGTCGAGGTCCTGTGCATCTCCTTCCTGCTCCCCGCTGCCGAGTGCGACCTGGAGCTGTCCTCCTCGGACAAGGGCTGGCTGTCGGCCATCGCCTTCATCGGCATGCTGGTCGGCGGCTACGTGTGGGGCACGCTGGGGGACACCTTCGGCAGGAGGAGCATCCTCATGTCGGCCATGCTGGTCAACGCGTTCTTCGGCGCCACCTCCTCGTTGGCGCAGGACAAGTACACCTTCCTCGTCATGAGGTTCCTCAGCGGAGTAGGGTGAGGATAAAGTATTCTATTCTCAGAAATATTTCCACAATTCGGATTTTTTCAAATTGGCCAACATATGTTACCTTTTTCAGTGTTGGTGGCAGCATCCCCATCGTTTGGGCCTACTTTGGCGAGTTCCAGCCCAAGGACAAGAGGGGCCGGATGCTGAGCTGGCTGGCAGCTTTCTGGATGGTAGGCAACGTCACTGTGGCAGGTGCGAGAGAATCATCAAAAACTCCAAAGCAGTTTCTTTGGAATTGGCAATTATTTTGTCTTATTCCAGCTATCGCCTGGATTATCATCCCCCTCGACATCGGGTACAACACGACCAACCCCGACGAGTTCGAGTACAACTCCTGGAGGGTCTTCACCGCCCTGTGCGGAGTTCCCGCCCTCCTGGTGGCCATCAGCCTCATCTGGTGCCCAGAGTCGCCAAAGTTCCTGCTGAGCAAGGGCAGGCACAGGGAGGCGCTGGAGGTCTTCTCGAAAATATACGCCACCAACACAAAGAAGCCTCCTTCTGACTATCCGGTAGAAAAAAATAGAAACCAAAAATCACGTGACAAACGGCATTGAATTCTAATTTATTTTTTAGGTCAAGAGGATAGCGTACGAGATGCCCGAGGACGTCCCCGACCCCAGCTTCTCCGAGTGGCTCCGCGACACCTACCACAACACCGTCAGCCTATTCCGTGGCTCCATCGCCAAGGTGACCCTCCTCATGCTCTTCATCAACTTCGCCATCCAGTTCGGCTACTACGGCCTCTGGCTGTGGTTCCCGGAACTGTTCAACAAGCTGGACGAGTATTACGACGAGCACCCCAACGCGCACAAGACGGTGTGCGAGGTGACGGACCTCTCCACCGACGACGACTGCCCGAGCGACGACCCCTTCTGCGACTGCGACGCGAGGTACAAGCCGGACAACGAGGTCTTCGTCAACTCCTTCATCATATCGATCGCCGCGCTGCCCGGGAACGTCTGGACAATCTGGCAAATGGACAAGCTGGGCAGGAAGTTCTTCCTGGGTGAGAAGAGCCTAGCTAGTCACTCTCCAAAATAATTTATACAAGTCTTTCTTTTTCCAGCTCTGAGCATGATCCTGTCCGGCCTTTGCGCCTTCCTGATCTACACGGTGAGCAGCACCACCGCCAACCTGCTCGTCTCATGCGCCTTCGGACTCGTCTCCACCATGGGATTCAACTCGCTCGACTGCCTCAGCATCGAGCTCTTCCCCACGCACCAAAGGTGGGGAAAGTTTTTCGCGTAACGAAAAGCTATTGACTACTGGGGGTTTGCCTATCTGCTTGTATCGCTATTTAGTGAAAATTGGTACTCTCCAGAGGCAGGGAGGGGACAACCCAAGGCCTTCTCCCTACCTCTTTGCCACAAAGCCTTCGATCTCCCCACTACCCCTTTTTGGCTTGACAGTCACTCGGCCTTTTGTGCCAAGTCACCACAGGGGGGAGCGAAGCCTCCGCTTTCGGGAACGAGGAAGTACTGTACTGTAGTGTGTACGGTGGTGCGACCAACCAACCCAACAGAAAGGCCCCACCTCCATTCCGCAGTACTTTCCCTCTCTCTCACACTCTCTCGCTGTCTACTATGCGGAAGGACGTGTCCAGAATGCCGAGGAGGGGGAGGGAGGAGAAAAGGAGGAGGAGATGGAGGCCATAGATTACGAAGAGGACGACGGCCAGAGAGGGAAGGAAGGAAGGGGGCGGTCACTTCTTCCCCTCCATTTACCTTACGGTGCATTTAGCACCACTCTGCTTCCCCATACGGGGGCTTCCTTATTGGCATTCTTTCCCCCTTTCCGTAAAATGCGCTATGCACTTTCTCTCACCCGCAATCGCGCTAATAGCCCCTGCTCCTACTTTATTGCAGATCCACCGCCATGGCCGTGACTCTGGTGACGGCCCGGCTGGGCGCCATCCTGGGCAACGTGGTCTTCGGCTACCTGGTAGAGGTCAACTGCGCCATACCCATCCTCTCGGTGGCGGCGCTGCTCATCGTCGGCGGGCTGGCGGGTCTGCTGCTGCCAAACACTACCAGGACGGAGCTGGCCTGATCCCAGGACCAAGATGATATCTGCTGGACACACAGTGGGCGTTGGAAGAGAAAAAGAAGCGGAAGCGGAGAAGGAAGATTGTGTCGGGACACTTGTGATAAAAAAGAAGGGGCTTATTCTTGCCACCTTTCTTTTCTTTTGCGCGGACCCACTACATTCCTACTTTTCGTAAAGAGAAAGCATGCCAGAATGTGCGAGTCTGTGATAGCACCGAGCTTAAAGTTCCCTACTTTATATTTTTGTGATTCACCAGAACCATGTTAATGTTATTAAACGTTCTCCGGGTACGAGGGAAATATTTTTTCTCCGCGTTTAATGGGACGTGAGTCTCAAGTGGCCAAACGGTGCCTTCCACAACATTCGTGCCAGCGCCAGACGAGACAACGGCGGGGATAAGGGATCTCTTAATCCTACTTTGCGTGCAACCCCCTCAACTCCCACAACCACAATTGCTGCCGGCGGCAATTCGGCGACAAACTAAATGAGATTACCGACCCCGCCCTCGACCTACCGTCGAAAAGGGGGAGGAGGAGGTCTTCATTTCGAGGAAACGACCCCAGTTCCCTCCAGCAGGTTGTCATTCTGTTTGTCTTGAGGGACGAGGGGGCCACACTTTAGCCTTCCCCAAGGAATGACTCCTATCTACTATGCTACTTGCTGCCTCCGTACCTAGGATGAGGAAGGAAGAGACAATATGCTGCGCAGGGGTCTGCCTCATCCCACCTTTATATCCGCCCATGCAGAGTCGCCAGCTGTGTGGGTACAAGTACAAAAACTCGCTTTGGAAAAAAAGGCAGGAAGCCATAAAGGAAAGGTACCCGGCAGGGCGAGCTATGCGAGGTATATAAGGTATACCCACCCCTTTTTTGCCAGCAGGTCGATTTGCGAAAACGAGGGAGGGGAAGGGAGAAAAGCATGCAAATAAAAAAAGATGAAGGTAGAGGTCCGCACGGAAAAGAAACAAAACGGCTCTCTCTATGTATATACATCTGATAATATCCATATATTAGCTCTTTTCCCTTCTTCGTCTCCATATGTCTATCGAAAAAAGTCTCCGTTTCTCTTTATTTTCGCGACCGTGCGCGCACTTTATATAGGTAGTAGTAGCTAGCTAAAAACAGCCGGTGCCAGAGCTTAATCTCTCATCTTTTGTGTACTGCACACCCTCTTCTTCATAATTCGGAAGCACTTATAGTAAGGGACAGCACACTTAATTATACTTTTGCGTTTTCTGCTGTGGTAACTTAGTGCATTATTTTTGGGTACCGGTAAACTGGCAGGCAATTAAAAAGGTAGGGTAGGGTTCCACACAAAAAGGAACTTGTTTACCATTACACGTGGATATGGGTTAACCGAGCTTTGCATTGCTGTATGTAATCTCGAGACAAGTGCTTTTCCATTCATAGCGCGCTCTCCTCCTGGGGCGACGGCAGCCTTGCCTCCTCCTCCGGCGGCGGAACCGACAGCACCGTCGTGGACCTTGGGGAAGCCGACGGAGGTGGCTGCTGCATGAGGAGCAGCTGTTGCTGGTGCAGCCTGTCCACGTCCTCGTCAGACTCCGTCCTGGAGCTCTCCTTGACCTCCTCGGCGACGGAGGAGTAGCCCGGAGGAGGGGGCAAAGACTCTTCTCCCTCCTCCTCTCCTGCGTGGCCGTTCTGAACCACGCCCTGCTCCTCTGGCTTGGACTTTCCCTCTGCCAGATCCTTCAGCCCCTCCTCCGATAGCAGGCTCTTCTGCTTGTTGAAGATCCTGTTCTTGTGTATCTCCTCCAGCCAGACCGGAGGCGCGATCCGGCGCTCGGAGTTGTCCTCCTCGTCATCGGTGTCGTCCTCCTTCCCTAGCAGCTCCTTCTCTTCCGGCGCCGACGGGGGAGGAAGCGGCGCCGGGCGCTTCTTTGGCTTGTCCTCCTCCGTTTGTGTCTCCATTGCTGTCGTCTCCGTCCCCACCCCGACTCCCGTAGAGGCCACCGTCGCCGCCTGCTGCTGCTCTTCCTTCGGCTCCTCGTCCTCCCTCTTCCGCCTCTTGATGAAGCAGACAAAGAGGAGGCAGGCGACGAGGATGCCGACGACTCCGGCCACGGCGCCGCCGATGATCTCCGGCAAAAAGTCAGATATCCCGCCGTCCTCCTCCGCCTCCTTCCTCTCCTTCTCCCTCAGCTCGTCCTGGCTGAACACGTACGGTCTCCTCGTCGTGGTGGTTGTGGTGGTCGTTGTCGTGGTGGTCCTGCTGCATTCCGGGCTGATTGGCTGCCCTAGCAGCCTGTTGCACGAGATCATTAAGTGCGACCCGTCCTTTGCGTAGACAACCTTGAGGGCGTTGATGGTCATCTCGTTCTTGATGACGGTGACCTCCTTGGTCTTCTCTACCACGATGGATTGCGGGGAGACGCGCCAGAAGACCGAGTCTCGTATGTCCAGGGTCTTGGCGTTGGAGATGTCGAAGCCGCGCGAGGGAATGTGCGCAAAGTTTGACTTGACGAAACGCGCCTCCTTGACGTTGCGCGCGCGCAGCAGGAGGGTGTCCTCGACGAAGACCTTCTTGAAGAGGAGCTGCTCCACGTTGTCGAACACCAACTGGAGCTCCTGGCGGTCGCTGTACGTGGGCTCGAAGAGGATCTTCACCACCTCCACCTGCAAAAGGGAAAATGGATACGAATTGTTGGCACATTCAATATTCAGAGGACAGGCATGAGGAGCATATAATAATAGCCAAGTGCATTACGCTTTTCTATCTCTGTCGAGACACCTCAACAATAACAGGGACATTTGTCATGAATACAGCAGCAGGAAAATCGATAGGCGGCGACCGTGACAGTCATACGCAAAGGAAATAAAGAGGAAAAGGCTTTTTGCTCACCTTCATGATTGACCTGAAGTGGATGGGGAACCTAGTTGCGTCCACGCCCTGCAGGTCCAGCACCACCAGGAGCTCCCTGCACTGCTGCAGGAAGACGCTGCTGATCTCGTTGGCCCTCTGTCCCCTCTCGGCCGACACGTAGTACTTCATCTTGAGGTGGAGGTGGGCGGCCGTGTCGGTGCTGTTGCAGTTGCACGTGAGCCGCTTGTTGAAGGACTGGTAGTAGCAGCTCTGCTGGGGGATCATGGTGACCAGGTCGGGGCGGTCAAAGAGGCGCCGGTAGCGGTTCTCCAGCGCCTTTGGGCCGACCTCGCGGCGCTGCAGCAGCGGCCGACGGTCGTCCTCTGATGCCAGTAAATGAGGCGGAGGCGGAGTGTGTTTGTGCTGTTGGTGACGCTGCTGCCGCTGCGGATGCTGATGTTGTTGCTGCTGCAGGCTGAGGGAATCTGTGACGGACGGCAATACCGCGGCCAGCAGCATGAGCGGCAGCGTGACAAAGTTCCTCGTCATCTTTGGCTGTTCTCTTGGATACTAAGTTAATCGTTAATAGTCTCGTGCCAGCCCCTGTCAGAGGCAGCCTCGATCTCTTCTTCCTTCTCCTTTCACTTCCGAGGCCAAATCACCGCCGCTCCTCCTTTATTAATCGTTTGTTTACGTGAGTGCGGCACTGCGCCCCAGCCCCGAATAAAAGGGTACGCAGAGATGGGGGATGTGCGCAATGAAGATTATCGGCCACGCCTACTGTATCTGTAGCCTCTCTCACTGGGGGAAATACTGCACGATTGGAGGTAGTGTCTTCTTTGGAGGCTTGATGCAGCGATTCTGCGGCGTCGGAGGAGGCGCTTTTGACAGATGAAGCTGTCAATTCAATTGGAAGGACGTGGCGAAAAACTGCATTCGCCTCCGCTCTCACACACGACTATGTGTTCACTGCGGCACTATCAGTGTACGCAAAAGCTCACACGCCCCTCTAGTTCACGAATTCCCCCCCCCACTCCTCTTTTGCTAGTCCCCTCTGACAAGTTTTGGCGGCACCCCGCTCACTTTTGGTGGAGGAGGGAGGGAAGGCGCCGGCGTGGGCAGTTAAGTTTGGGTTATATTAGACAGAGGAGGGGCCGACCGACCGACACACTGAGCAAGGCAATCAACTCCCGCCCCTCTGTATCTCTTTCTACCCTCGTCCCTTCTTCTTCATGCAGCAATGCGAGGAAGGAGGAAAAAATTGCCGGCGGCCTGCTCAAGGTCGGCCCTTTTCCTGGGGCGGTGGAGTGGTGATCGACTGTTGTTTGGCCCGGCGGCGGCGGCGACTCTTGCGGCGGCGGGAAGACCGGTGTTTTATGGGAAGGCCAAAATTGGGGGGAGGCCTCCGCAGCCGAGGGCGACAGCACAGCAGGAGCTGTATTGTTGTACAGCGGGCGGTCGGAGGCTTTTTTTGTCGCCGGGGGAGGAGTGGAGGCAGCAAGGTTTTTTTTTGCAATCTTGCGGCGAAGTTTGCCGCTCCCAGCTTCTTTGCCCCTCCTGTTTCTTTTCGAGTAAATGGAGAGACTAGCACTGGCACTACCCCCGCCAGCGATACAGCCAATGTGGGAAGATGAGGTGGCGAACGAACGTGGTCGTTTTCTTCGTTTGGCAAAAACAACAGGAGCGGGGGACGAGGATGAGGGCGGTGGATGGATGGATCTCCCGTTGGATCTCTCTCGTCGCCTCCTCCTCCTCCTTCTGCCCTTTAGGGATTGCGTCGGTCTCCGCCTACACCTTTTTTTCTCTTTCCACGGAACACAGCTCTACTCTCACTTGGCCGCTTCAAAATGCCAGCCGTCCTCGCTTCACTCTCACGGAATGCAATAAACCTCCAGCACATACACTCTCTTCCTCTCCAGTTGTAAACACGAAAAGAACGCTCCTTTCTGTTGCTTCGCTTCCGGTGAGCCCTTTTTTCCCTGTCCCCTCGGTCGGTCCTCACTCATATGTTAATTCCTCCGTGTAATTACTTTCTCTGTCGGGAAAGTAGGGGGGCGTGGGGAAAGAAGAAGGATCAGGAGTCTTGGGCTCGATGTTGTGCAGTAGTTGGTGGGGGAGGGGGTGGCGGCAAGTGGAGCGCGAAATTCGCCCCCGTTCATCCGTCTTGTGGCGATCCAGTCAGGTGCTTCTTCTCCGCCTACTTTTCCGTTCTCCGCTCCGTCGCCTCCTCCCTCATTCCGACAGCAAGTACTCGCTGGGTGTCTACACTGTAACGACGCTATTGCTTGGAAAGTGTCGCCTTCAAGGGAGGAATGTGGGTCGCCTGACTGTCCCTGCCTCTAATATCACCGTCGCCGTCCGCTGTGAAGATATGCAGAGATGCGGGAGCGAGATGGGGGCAGCTGCAGGAAAGCGGCTGTGTGCAGTTTTCCTCCTACTTCTTCATTGGCATGACAGGCCACCGTTAGCACAGGCGTAGGGTCGCCGATACCGATAGTGTGTGTATAGAAAAGGGGTAGATGGAAGGTCGAGTTTCCTTCCCTTCTCCCCCTATCCCTTCTTCTTTTCCCGACGGGTGTGAGAGGGGTCCAAAAAGGGGAGAGAACTTTCGACCTTTCCTCCTCCTACTTTCCCAATTTTGTTCTTTTTCCGAAACTGAGGACTCAGGTCCTTTCTCTTTTCCGCCTTCGGTTCCTCCCACTTTTTGGAACCCTTCCTCCTCCTCCTTGTCCTCTTTTCAGCCCCTCTTCTTTGGCGGGCAAAATTGGGGCAGAGAGAAGAGTCTCTTCTCATCCTCTTCCCTCTCCCTCTTTGGCCGGGGCAGCTTTTATGACGTGCGGATGAGTGAGGAGAGCACTTTTGCTTGCTTCCGGATGAGGCTCCTCCTCTTAGAAAAACTGCCCTCTGGGGAAAACGAAGGCACTGGCGACGGCCGCTTATTGCTGGGGAGTTAAAGCAGGGGTCTCGTCTCAACCCAGCCCCCTCCCCCTTTTTCCTCGTCAGTCTTCAAGTCAGCCCTTCTTCATGCATAACTTAAGTAGCGAAGGGAGGAAGAGCCGTATCAGATCGCACCTTCTTCCCTCCCTCTCGTCTTTCTCAATTTCCTACACACGCTTTTTTCTGGTCCTTATTTCGCCTGTCACTGCATGAAAACGACGCTGTGGGTGACCGCGACGGTGGTGTCGACTTTGTTTCTTTCTCACGGAATGGAGTGTAAACACTGCGCTGTGGCGGCCTCCAATCAGTTTATGCTATGCCGTTCTCTTCCTCCTCCTACACAGTCTTCTTCTTCTAATGGGCTGTCGCATAACACGAAAGATGACAAACGGCCCAGAACATCACTCTTTCCCTATTTGGGCAGCGACGCTTAGGGTGGGATGACTTGTTGTCTTCTCTTTGTGTATATCGTGAGGAAGGCCCCTCCTAGCCGTGTCTGCCTTCTTTCGTCGGGGATGTATGCGGAGGCCTAGCTTCCCCTCTCCTCCCTCCGTTCCGCCCTCCCGATCACTCTTCCTCTCACTACTGCGGGCTCCTCCCGACGTCGGTGGCCTCCTCCTCCTCCTCCTCCCGGCGGGCGACCACCCACCCACGAGGAGAGAAAGAGAGGATAGACGGAAAATAGAGGGAGGGAGGACAACCTTGGGGTCCGATGGGAGGACGCGAATATACAGTAGAGGAGAGGCCCCTTTCTCCTTTCCTGGCCTCCGAACGGCGGGGCAGCAGCTCCGCGACTAACTACACTTTCCGTTCTCTCCCCCTCCCTCAGAACGGCGGCAAGTAGCGCACCGACGCCAACGAGAGAAGCTGCTGCTGCTGCTGTTCCAAGCCTCCGTCCCCTTCCTGCCAGGAGGGAGGAAGTGGACGTCGACTTTTCTCTCTCTGGAGCTCTCCTCTTTCCTGTGCGTGTGTGGATAGTTGGGATGTGGAGGGAGCGCCCAAGGAGGGAGGAAAGAACGCCGTTCCTCCTCCTCCTCCTGCATTCAATGACGCCGGCGAGAGGAGAACGGGCGGATTGGGGGGCAACTTTGGAAGAGCTCTTGTGCGTCTCATTCCATCCCCCCATAGCAGTCGCACACGCGCCCCCTTCTTCTCCATCTACTCCAAAGGCTACGGAAGATGGGCAAAGCAGGAAGCAGGGGGCGAAAAAAATGAAGAGTTCCTTCCTCTTTCTTTTCTCCTCCGCACGCCCATTGGGAATTACGATGATGTCGGAGGAGGAGGAGAAGACAGCAGAAGAATGGGGAGGGGCTGGATCCGATAATTTACATCGGGGGCTTTGTCGGGGTTGACTTCTCGGCACGATCGTTATGCGTATAAGAACCCCCCCTCCCTTCTCATGCTCCACATAGCAGTTAACTTTTTTGCCCCCATTCCTCTTTCTTTTCCCTTGACTTCCACACATGCTTCCGGATCTCTCCCCTCTTTTCGATCTTGTTTGAAGAGTGGCCCTCGCTCCTATTCGCGGACAGGGGATAAAAAAGGCGGCTAGGATCGAGGATAAAGAACGTGAGGAGAGCTAAACTGAAGCACAAAGTCGTTCTTCATTCCTTCCTTTTTTAGACCCTTTTTCCCATGCCTACCACCGTTTCGCGGAAGAACAATGTCTTCGAAAAACAGAGCGGGGAAAAAAGTCAAGTTGAGTGCTCGCTGAGAAAGAGACGTCCGGCCTCCTTTTCCTACTAGAGTTTCTTCCACCCTAGCATGGGAAAAAGGAGAGCGGAAGAGACACCGTGTCGCCACAAACCAAAGACGAGAGAAACAGAACCGAATACGACATATTTTTCCCGTACTGTTTGTTTAATTTGGCCCTTGTGTTTTATTCAAATTTGAATATTCGAATTCAAATTTAAATCCCACCCAAAAGAAAGTATACGAAAT
>JAAUYJ010049738.1_pt1 | contig 12054 bp, 11 predicted proteins | sample 7278031 | NCBI WGS metagenome assembly JAAUYJ01 (sample SAMN14350222, study PRJNA611818) | marine sediment metagenome | isolation source: surface marine sediment (1.8m) | place: French Polynesia: Moorea | collected 2018-08 | reverse complement strand
TCTCTCTCTTTTTGCCTCGAATCGCCGGAGCATGAAGAATGCCTTCCCTCCTCCAAATACCCTAGTGCAAATTCGGTCGACACCGATTCTTTCCTATCCCTCCTTCCCCCCCGCAATATCCGCCTCCAATGCAGTAGTGTCCCTGGTACAATCCACTACAATAACCTGCTTTCCCCTCTTCTCCTCCTTTTCCAGCGGCCCTCAACAACCCGTCAAATCAAAACATGGCTACCTCTGAAGGGGGAGGAGGGCCCCTCCGAACGCCCGGCGGCCGCCTCCACCGCCACCAAAACCAGCACAACAGCTCCCCCTCCCCGGTGCATGGCCCTCACGCCAGGAAGAACGGCGGCGGCGGCGGCGGCGGGCGGCACAACCGGCGGAAACACCGCCACAGCGAGGACGACGGCGAGGACATCATAACGGCCAACGGCGACTCCCCCGTCAGACTCGTGCCCACCTCCTCCGGCGTCGGGCGGTTCGAGGAGGAGTTCTACGGAGGGTCCACCACCGCCTCCCTGTCCGGCGCCAAGTCTTCCCGGCACTACCCCGCGGAGCCGCTCAAGTTCGCGGCGGCCACCGCCTACATGGGGATGTGCATGATCTGCACGGCGGTGGCGCTGGCGCTCGTCCACGAGAAGCGGCCGGAGACGCCGCCGCTGCCCGACCAGATCCTGGACCGGGTGGTCTACCAGAAGTGGGGGCTCTTCGCCTGCGAGTACCTCATCCAGCTGCAGACGGTGGCGGCGGCCTCCGTCGTCCTCTTCCACCGCCACCGCTTCATCCTCCTGCGGCGGGTCATGCTGATGGTGGGCGCGCTGTACCTGTACCGCGCCTGCACGCTCTGGGTGACGGCGGTGCCCATCGCCGACGAGAACTACGTGTGCGCGCCCAAGTTCAACGGGACCATCACGGCGGAGGAGGTGGCCTACAGGGCCTTCCGCATCCTCACCGGGTTCGGGCTCAGCGTCAACGGGCACCACGTCTACTGCGGCGACTACATATTCTCCGGGCACACCATGACCATCATCATGGGGCACCTCATCGTCCGGGACTGTGAGTGTCCATCCGAGTAGCTCTCTTTATTTTCCATCAACCTTCATCATGGACTGCAATGCTGCTCCCATGTCATACAAGTTTTCTTTGTTCATGTCGGGTGCCTGTTGCTTTTCTTTCTATTTTTCGGCTTCGGCTTCTGTTATTCACACCTCTCATGTCTCAGGCTTGTAATGCCGCGCTTTTCCCCTCTATACCCTCATGTCAGACACTCCCAAGCGGCTGTTCCTCCTCCACTGGCTGACGTGGCTGGTCGCCTGCACCTCCATCGTGCTCCTGCTGGTCTCGCGGGGCCACTACACCGTCGACGTCGTCCTGGCGTACTACGTCACGACCAGAGTGTGGTAAGAAGAAAGAACGCATCGAAAAAGAACGCAAACTAATGTATTTCCGAAGGGGGGTCGGGCCGCCGATCCAGGAAACGATCGGTTGTAACTTTATGATCCCCTCCCTACCCCTCTTTCCTTCAGTCCGGTGAGAGAGAGAGAGAGCTTTGACTTGTGTCGTGATCCATATCCACCGCTACCACATCAGAGAGCGTGAGACCGACCGACGACCTCTTTTTCTCATGCTTCGCCGCTCCCTTCCCCTCCCGTTCTCCGTCCGTAGGGAGAACAGGCGACCCCGCCGAGCCCTCCCCTTCTTTTCCCCATGCCGTGTCATCCCACCTTGCTCCTTCCCTCCCTCCCTCTCGCCGAAATGAGCTTGTCATTCAATAAGGGCTGGAAGGAAGTGAGCTCCCCCTTGCTGTACTTCGATCCTGCTCTCCCGAGGGAGGGAGAGAGAAGACGACGGAGGAGAGTCTTGGATCATCCCGCGGAGGGAAGAAGCCGCCCATGCCCCTAAGGAACAGACGACTGGGAGGGACTATGATGAAGATGATGAGGGATGAGACAGGTCCGCTGTCAGCGAACGATGCTTCCTTCCTCCCTCGCAGGCTCCCCTCCCCTCCATGGTGAATAGTTTTTTTTTAAAAAAAACTCCCGTTGGTTGGCAACAAACACCATCGCTGTCGCACGCCTGCAGTTCGAGAGAGAGAGATGATGATACTCGTTCTGATGATCCCCTGTGTTGTTTGAGTCTCACGTTTCGCCAACGGAGAAGGGCCTCCTCCTCCTCGCTCCGGCTCACCCGGGAGATATCACTTTTTCACGTTGAATGGTTTGACAGTGGCGGTGAAAAATGTGCCTACACAACAATCCACTAGGTTAACGGAGTTTGGTTTGCCACCTGGCGCTCTGTTTTGACACCTGTTTCATGTTTGGAACGAATCGTTCGACCTGGTCTTCCAATTACTGAAGAAAATGCCAGAGTGGCCAGCTTGAATTGAAAATTTTACGAGTGCACTTGTGTGTTTTGAAAAAAAAAGTCATTGAACAACTGCTTGCATTTCCCTCTAATAATAACATTTCAATTTTTTTTCTAGGGCTACCTACCACACTGTGACGGGCCACGTGGCCCTGCGGCAGCGGACGGCGCTGAACCACTTCTCCCGCTTCTGGTGGTTCGAGCCCGTGCGGTGGATGGAGCGCAACGTGAAGCCGGGGGCGCTGCCGCACGAGTACAACTGCCCGCTGCCGGCGCTCGTAGCCAGGTGCTTCAGGAAGCGGCTGCCCAGGCTGTGCCGGGGAGGGGCGTCGTCGACTAGAAAAGATGCCGGAAAGAAAAAGGGGCCGCTCTCTCGGCTGCCGGCGGCTTCGGCGGCGGCAGCGGCGGAGGCCCTCGTCGGCAACGGCGGCAGCGGGGGAAAGAGGAAGAAGCCGGACTCTGCAATCTCGTGATGATAGGAGAAATGAAGTTTTATTATCATATTTTTTTGGTGTCCCTGCCCCCTGCCCTCCCCTCCTACCTCCGTTTTTATCCTGGGACCTAAAGTGCAACTGTGCTAAGGAGGGGTGGCGCCAGGTGGCGCGCATACACAAGCGGACGGACAGGTATTTTTGCTCACTTCCACGCATTCATACAGAGAGGGGCGGTCAGAGATCCTGGGAAAAAAAAAGAAAGAGGGTAACTTTTCTATAAAGCTCACTTCGCACCAAGCATTTCCCCAAGACCTTGCTGCCAAGACTCTCTCTCTCTCTGAAAGGACCCCTTGCTTGGAGAAGGACCAAACTTCGCTCTTGCCACCTTTTTGGACGACCCTTGTCCCATCTCTGAATTTCTAGCGCCACTTTTTTCCGGAATACCCTCCCAAGACAACAGCTACAAGGCTAAAACGCAAATTCTTCCAGAACCTTAGGTAAAAGATTGCTCCCCCGAGCTTCTCACCCCTTCCAGAGCCTAGTACCAAAAGGGAGAAGGGGGATATATCTGTCAGCATTACGAAGCCTGTCTCCAAGGAGCAAGATTTGCCCCCTTTCAAAAAAGATATTTCCTCTTCTTTGCCCGAAAAAAATCCCCCACCCCGTGTACTTTGACTTGGACACATATCATATCGGCGCGGCTTCCAAACAAGACTTTATATCAAGTTGAAGGAGCAACTTCTTGGGCTTTTATTGGAAGGACAAAAAAGGATCACCTCTTCCCGGCAAATTTTCTTAGGAACGAAAGAATAGAAAGAGAGAGCACGATTTAGGTTATTATTATAATCGATAGGCCCATGTGAAAGAGCATTTACCTGACCTCAAATTACTAGATACTTTATTAAAGATTCCCCACTACTTAGCATCAAGGAACGAACAAATGAAATACTTTAATCGAGACACCCCTCCCTCCCTCCCCTCTTCCGTTTTTTGTGATAAAAAACTTATTTTTTGTTCCTACACGAAGGTAATATGAATATTGTTTTTGCTGGACAAAAGACTTTATTCTGAGAAGAAAAGGAACGGAACGAACAAGAACCAACACATCACCAACATCAACCACACCACACAGAACACACCTAGAGAGAATGAGTTTTTAAGTTGCGGACCTGCCCACTGCTACATTCTGAGAAAGAGAGAAAAAAGTGCATTGAAATGCAATTGGACGAGACAAATACATATATTCGTAAATCAAACCATCTCGCTCCATACTCAGTTTTAATTCAAACTGAATACTATGCGATTGGAATGTTGTTGGCTTTGTCTTTATTTCGGTATATTAGGTAAAAACTTATTTTTGAATAAGGTACAAATACTGGCATGTCATTATATATTAGAGCGCCTTCTCGAGCTGCGGATGTGCCGCGTAGCCGATCTCGGACTCTGCCCTCCTCACCAGAACCAGGTCGCAGTTGGACTTGTCCAGCGCCACCTTCCAGGCGGAGGCGGAGGCGTCGCTCCCGTCCTTGCCGTAAATGACCACCTCGGCGTCCTTGCTGAGGCCGCCCAGCGCTCCGCCCACAGCCTCCGCCATCGAGGCCATTGCCGAGCCAAGGGCGGAGATGATAAGTTCCACTGCCATGGGGTTCTCCTCAGGGGTGGGGCCGCCGGCGAAGAGGGTCAGGACGCCGTGGGGGTTCCCCTTAGCTAGAAATCGGGAAAAAATATGTGTTTAAAAGTTGTTCAAGTATGAAGAAGGTTTTTTTGTTCTCACCTTTCTCTGCGGCCTTTTCTACGGCTTGTATGGCCTTAGCGAGGGAAGCGTTGCCCTTGATGGTGAACCTGCCGGAGAGCAGCAGGAAGTCTTTGGCATTTGGCACGGCGTCTTTCGGCATCTTGTCGTTGAAGAGGAACCCTGCCAGCCTCTTGCAGTCCATGCTGGCGCCCATGGGGACGATGGAGTCCCGCACCTTCTTTTCCTCTTCTGGGCTCTGCTGGCCGTCGTAGTAGATGCGCCATTCGCGGTAGGAGCGGTTCTTCTCGTCAAACATCTTGAAGACGCGCGCTTGGATCCTGGAAACAATTTTCAATTATCAATTGTAAAACAAGCAGCTCCATCTCCAATAATAATAATAATAATAATAATAAAAACAGCAGCAGCAGCAGCAGCAGCAGCAGTAGCAGCAGCAGCAGCAGCAGCAGCAGCAGCAGCAACTTCAACAACAACCAGCAGCAATAACAAGCTCCTACAGTAGGAGAAGAAGTAGCGACATAAGTAGCTTTTTAGCATAGCAGCTCCAACAGCAGCAGAAGTAGTTAGAAGCTCCAACAGCAGGAACACCTGGAGCAGCATCTCAAAAAGAACAGCAGCAGACGGAGCAGCTCGCTCAAACAGCAGCAAAAGAAGCATCATCAAAATCAGAAGGGAAACAGCGAAACTAACACAGTATTTAAATCTTACTCTGGCCCAGCATCAAGGTGCTTCCAGAAGTCCGTGTCGGTCTTGTAGACCTCGACGAACTGCATCTGCAGCGGCTTCTTCTCCGGGTTGGGGCGGGAGAAGTGGTACACGGAGGTGCCCGGGTTGGTCGCCTCCAGCTGGTGGGCGGCGAAGGCGGTCAGGCACTCGCGGACCTCGGCGGCGGCGTCCTCCGAGGAGCAGTCGTAGCGGACCACGTTCAGCATGGGCATGGTGCTGTCGTCTTGGGACGAGGAGTGTCTTGCGTGAGCTCAGTAACAGATCTGTTGTACCGGCGAGTGCAGCCCTGCAATTTATAGCGGGAAGGGGGAGGGGAAGGGAAATCATACGGTTGAGTCATAAAAGCGCCGGACGGTCTCACTCTCACCTTTGCAGCAACGTTCACTGTGACACCCGAAGGGAAAGCGATGCGAGAGAAAATTTGAGTGAGAAGCATCTTTGACACTGATTCTTTTACACGGGGCTAGACGAGAGAAATGTATACCTATGATAGAGCGGGGATGGCTTCTGCTCGTTCATTTATTCTTAATTTTTCCGCCGCATTTTTACGGTTATTTTGGGCAAGAATTAAGAATAATCGAATTCGAAACAATGCAGGAGCCTAACAAATTCTCAGCTCCTTCTGCCATAGCACAGTGCGCACTCTGTTCAGAAAAGAAAGATGATATAAATTCTTTGATATTCCTTTTCCTTTACTTGGGTACAGACTACATGCTACGAAAATATAGCTTGTGGGAACTACAAAGCAAAGCAGCCGAATAAGATGACCAAGTAATTGTCTGGGCAATGCAGTAATAAATTTAGCCGCAATCTCCGTTTATTATGGAATACGTCCAGAAGTGTGAAATGTTTTTATCACGACAACATCCTGAGATTTAAGGGTTAACAATTTACTGTCCACTTATTTGCACAAAGACGCCAGCCTTCAATGAGTACTTGGGCCCTAGATGAAGTTCCGTGATTGTGGGCAGAATCCTTCCCGACTCCTAAAGGACTTTTTTCGTCTGCTTCCTTCCTTCCCTTCCTCTCGTGACGTCGCCGATTCTACGCAGCAGAACTGGCAGAGGCAGAGCAGATGAGCAGAAGAAAGGAGTCCCACAGCAGCAGCAGCCCCGTCACAAAGAAGTCCTTCAACGCCCACCACAGCCACAGCAGCAGCTCCTCTCTGCCTGCAGCCCTAGTCGTGCTCCAGCTGCCACCACCAGACCAGACTCTTCAAGAGTCACTCTTGGCAGCACTTTGGACAAGAAGACCCTGAGGGCGGAAGTCCGGACCACACTTTCCGGGATCCACCCCCTGAACGGCAGGCAAATTTCCACCCTATCCACTCCTAGAGGCTCCCCACTACTCCCACCAACATGGACTACCAGTCCAACTACCAGAGCGGCGCCATGACCGAGCCAGAGTTCCAGCGTCTGTCCCAGACCATCGGTACCAACGTCCAGAAGATCCTGCAGAACGTCTCCTCCATGCAGAGGATGATCGCGCAGATCGGGACGCCACAGGTAGGGACAGAAGAATAAGCAGGTGCACCTGCTGTGGGCGCTATATTTATTGCCCCTTTCGCTTTTCCAGGACAACCAGCAGTTCCAGCAGCAGCTGCACCAGATCCAGCACTACACGGGCCAGCTGGCCAAGGACACGTCCAAGCACCTGCACGACATGAACTCCGCATCCTCTTCTGCCTCTGGCGGCGAGCAGAGGCAGTGGAGGCTGCAGAGGGAGAGGCTGCACAACGACTTCACAAAGGCGCTGAACAGCTTCCAGGTCAGAGGCGGGAAAAAATCGTGGATTTTGTGCAACCATGACTCATGCCCTCGTTTTCTGTAATTTCAGGCGGCCCAGAGGACCGCTGCCCAGAAGGAGAAGGAGGCCATCCGCAAGGCCAAGATGGCGGCCACCTCCGCCGGGGGCCCGGGGCTGCAGGGGCCGGGCGGCGGAGGATCGAACCAGCAGAACCTCATCGACATGGGAGAGAGTGGAGTCGGAGGACCAGGTACCCGCTGAAATCCTTCTTGAATGTTGATAGATACGCTCCGGAATCATTCTTGTTCCAAGCAAAACGCGGTATCACTTCAGAAAATGTACTACATTGTTGTACGTATTACCGTTCTCTTACCAACCCTTACTTTTCTCTCTCTCCCTTTTCAGTTGCGAACGAGGGCGGCTTCCTGGCGCCCGGGCAGAGCAAGACGCAGATGCTGCTGGAGGAGGAGTACAACATCGAGCAGCTGCAGGAGAGGGAGCGCTCCATCAGGCAGCTCGAGTCCGACATCGTCGACGTCAACACCATCTTCAAGGACCTGGCCACCATGGTGCACGAGCAGGGGGAGGTCGTCGACTCCATAGAGGCCAACGTGGAGAGCACGCAGGTTTGACAAATTGTTTTGAAAAGTGACAACGCGCTTAGTTTTCCATATTTTCTTGCAGCACTGTAAATTAATATTTGATTTTTTAAAAAATTCCCAGGTTCACGTGGAGCAGGGCACCCAGGAGCTCCGCCAGGCCGAGGACTTTGCGAACAAGGCCCGGAAGAAGAAGATCATCTGCTACTCGGTCGTCGCCGTCGTCGTCATCATCGTCGTCGCCGTCGTCTGGAGCTCCTTCAGCTAAGCGAGCAAGCCGGAGAAACACGCCACTATAGCTGCGATGGAGTTAAAAAACGGCGCATGGAAGGAACGGGAGCTTTTTTTCTAACCGGCAGTGTGGCAATACCAGCCTATGTATACGCAACAAGACGACTCCAAAAAAGGATTTTTCCTTCCCCGACCCGGTCCGCACCCCTCCCCCCCACATCAAACACAGTACCGTACAGATTTCGGAAGCGAAAAAAACAGTCCCAACGTCTTGCGCCCCTTCTATTTTTTGATCTTCTCTTCGAGATTTTTTTAGGGACGAAAAAACACATTTTGCAGATGAAAGTTTTGAAAGCATAGAAAGAGAAAGAAAGGGAGATTGCTGCGAAAAAGGATGCGAAATAGCAATCGGCCGTTTGAGCCATTTAATTTCCTTTCACTCTTTCGTACACTGCGTCAAAAAAGTAATTACTTTAGCACGATAGATTGAGCAGGATTTGCGATGATTTATCTCTGTTTTCCGTTATGTCAGAATAATATAAATAAATACGGCAGATGAGGCTTTAAAAAAAGATTTATCTGAATGATCTCGTACTGTTTGCTCACATTGAAAAAATTGAAAAATAAGCTAGGAAAACCAATGAAGTCGGACAAAGAAGGTCGTGAAAGCCGCCTTTGTTTCTGTCCACTGGGGATCAGCTCGTGCATGTTTTCACGACTTTGTAGCTTAGTACGTCTCTCCATCCACCTCGGAACAAGCAGCACACCGGAACAAGCAGCACACACTGTACAGCGCTCAATTCTCACGTGTCCTTCACCTCCTACCCCTCTTTTTTCCCAGCCTGCCCTCCCATTCGAGGAATGCTGGCAAAAACGTCAGCGGTCTCCCTACTCGAATCCGAGGCCGACAGAGCATGTATCTCTTTCGTGGTCGGCGGCGTGATAATTTCGTGCTGCTACTACTGCGAGGTCACACAATTTCGTCAATCTGTAGGAAATCTTGTTAAAATAAATCCAGCCAAGGTTTTCTTGAAAACTGTGTCTCCCTGGGGGGCAACAAGGTCTATTGTGCCAGTAAATAATTCACAAGTGTCTTTGTTGCCTATCACTACCTGCAGGCGTGTTCAAAAGTTCTTTACACCCGTGGGGCGGCGGTCGGGCCCCTCTCTCTCCCACTTATCCCCCCCTTCTCTTTCGATACCCCCGTTCCTCACAGCAGCCAAAGCACTTTGTGGAAAGGCAGGCGGCGTTCCAGCTCCGGACAGGGAATGAGGGAATCCATCCGGACAAGAGAGTGGGAAGAGACTGCTGGAGCGGCGCTTGCTGACGTCGGTGCTGCACGAGAGGAGGAAGAAGACGAAGATCCGTTGTCGCCAAGCCAAAAAGGGGTACCCCTACAAGGGGGGGATACGATACTTTCAACATCAACAAAAAAGAGGCCTGGCAGGGTCACGGGCAAACAGTGGGACTATTAGTGGCGGGGAACGAGGAGCAGCAACAACAGCGAGGGGAGGAAGATAGGACGAAAAACCCGTTCTCGGTGGCACGAGGAAGGCATGCGACTAAAGGCCCATTGAAACAAGGGGAGCAATTTATTTTTATTTCTTTGAATTTGTTGTCCTCGCGTGGTGCGGGAGAACGCAGTGTGCGGCAAAATTTTCGACCGATGATTAGTGATGTGAAAAATTCCAAAAGGTGAAAGGCTGTGGGATTAGGGACACACGGACGCGGCCGTTGGCGTCATCCTCTTCTCCACATCCCGTGCCAAGATTTCTGACGAAGAAGAAATAAGAGTCGCCGGCGCCGTCTCGATTGAGGTGCATTTGCCTCCCTTGGGACTTGTGGGGGGGGAAATAGGCGCAAAAAGCAAGCAGTCAAAACAAGCTCATCTGCGGCCCCGAAGGTCTGGCTCCCGACAGTGCCACGGCGGACAGGTGTGCGAGACGAGCTCAGCTACTTATTCACGCTAAACACAGCAAGTACGCTCAGTACGGCATCCTCATCAAACAAAGCGAAACGACCGAAGCTGCAGCAAGATATCGTAAAAGGTACAACAACAGCGCACAAGTTGAGCTACAGATAGATCGAAGATGGGCCAAGAAGCCTCGCGGCCGAGGCCGACGACCTCCGCCTCCTGGCACTCAGAGAGCTTCGAGCAGCAGCAGCAGAACCGCCAGCAACAACAACTACAACAGCAGCAGCAGCAGAAGCCTCCTCCGCCGAAGCTGCAGCACTCCACCTCCCTGGACCGCGGCGAGTCACAGCCGAACGCCGCCGCCGCCTCTGCCTCAGGCCGGAGAAAGTCCCAGGAGCACCACCACTTCGCCGACTACAGCTTCTTCCCGGACCGCTTCGACTCCAAGAGGGGCCGGCAGCAGCAGCAGCAACAGCCTCCTCCGGGCAGCGGACTGTCAAAGTCATACGCGGAAACGCCGAGACTGTTGGTGCCTCCAGGAGTGGCAGGAGGGCAGGGACCAGGGCAGCCAGTATCGAAGTTCAACTTCAGGCTGAGGTGATTTAGCAACATCTTTTGAAGGGAAAAATCTTAATTAACAAAAGCTTTTTTTTGCCAGGAGTGCTTCCACCAGCGAGGGCACCAACGCCAACAAGCTGTACTTCTTCGATTACTCGTGTCTTCCGGACAAAGACCCCAGGTGCGCCAAGGAAGAAGAAAAGCGGAGAAGAGTGAGGATGTCTTCACAGGTGCGTTGGCAGCTAGCTTTTTCTTGACATAAACAAAATATCTACTTTTTTTTCTTTTGTTGCAGGGCGAGGACGATCCAAGACCAGTCGGGAAGCCTTTGTCTCCGAGCAAGTCTCCTACGTCCGGCGGACTCCTCTCTCCCGGAGGGCGGCCGGCGACAAAGCCCCGCAAGTCCACGTCCGACTACAGCTTCTTCGACTACAGCCTCATCCCGGACAAGATGGAGCCGGCAAAGAGGCAGAAGACCCCTCCGGTCAAGGACGACAAGAAAGAATGATTCGGGGTGGATGAATTGCCCAATGACGCACAAATGGTCCCCTGCCCCATGCCTTTTCCAGGTATTTAATTCCCCCCCTTGGAAGCTGCGTCTTCGTAGAGGCAATAATCATGAACAAAAGGACCATGTTTGGCCGTTGAGTTGGACCATATTCTACCGTAAAATACATTCAGATATTTTCCCCTCAATTCCACTACCGTAAATACGTCTAATTTTATATTGCAAGTGGTAGAACTTAGTTCTCTTCCGCTAATACAGTAATCGAAGAACAAACGTTGGACCGAGCTCACGAAATAAAAAAAGAGTTGAGAATTCATCCTACGACTTACGCTATATTTCGTGTAGCGTCGCTGTCGTGATATCACATGGTGCTGAATGACTGGTGTCATTTGAAACAATTTTTAGTTCATTGAATGACAATAGGCGCGCGTTGCTAAATTTGGTAGTACTGACGTGAGAGATACTGAGCGATTCTCCAGCCTGGTACAGCACATCAGGAGGTGCATGCGACATTTAGCTTCGGATACTCGAAAAACAAAAAATTTTCCCTAGAAACATCTTCCAAAGAACACCCATAAAGATGCTTACCGCAGTCTCTAAAAAGCACATGAGTTAATGTCTTGGTGAAGTAGTAGCAGGCACAAAGTTGTGTTGTTAGGGTGGGTTACTTTAGGTTTTTTGGGAATGAATCACAATCACGTTTTGCCATGACTAAAATATTTGATCGCTTGGTGCTCTAGACAAAAAAAATCAAAGTCCTCACTTATCCGACAGAGTGACCTCCCGAGCTGCACATAAATTTCAACTATCTCACACACTTGTTTTTGCCCCCTTCACTTCCTCTTCTTGTTCTCCTTGTTGTCCTTGCTGCTCCTCCTGCTGTCCCCGGCGATCGCCGGCGGCTCTCCGGACTCGTCGTGGCGCACCTGCTGGCGGCGCCTGGCCGCCGAGCCGCCGTCGACGGCGGCCGAGGAGCGGGAGTTGTCCACGAAGTCGACGGCGCAGCGGCGGGGGAACCAGCCCCTCACCCGGTCCGGGCCGGTGTTCACGGCGGGAGCAGAGCCGTTGCTGTTGGCGTCGCTGCTGGTGTCGCCGCCGGCAATGACCTTGTCCCCGTAGAGCCAGTACTTCTTCCACCTGGTGACCCTGACGTGGTCTCCCCTGGAGAGCGGGATCCTGGGCTCGTCCGTGCAGGGCGGGTGGCAGCCCACGCGGAAGCCGAT
>JAAUYJ010118854.1_pt1 | contig 12058 bp, 8 predicted proteins | sample 7278031 | NCBI WGS metagenome assembly JAAUYJ01 (sample SAMN14350222, study PRJNA611818) | marine sediment metagenome | isolation source: surface marine sediment (1.8m) | place: French Polynesia: Moorea | collected 2018-08 | reverse complement strand
CCCTACAGCTACTATCAAAAATCTACTTACTTCTCAACAGAGAAATATTGCTCTCCACTGTCTTCTTAAATAGAGTTAATGTCTGAGAATTTCAAGATAATGCAAGTACAGCGATCGCTACTATTTTAGCAGGAGAATTAGATTAAAAAAAATCTCAGAACTAGGTGGGGAAAGATTAACTATTAGACAGAGATGTTCCGGTAGTAACTTTAATTAATTATCTGATTCCAAACCCAATTACTTTTCCCCACCCCTACAGCTACTATCAAAAATCTACTTACTTCTCAACAGAGAAATATAGAGTTAATGTCCGATAATTTCAGGAGAATGCAAGTACGGCGATCGCTACTATTTTAGCAGGAGAATTAGATTGAATAAGGTGTTAGGTGTTAGGTTAATAAATTAGTTGGGGATAGGTGGCAAAAACTAAGTTTTAAAGAAAAAGTCAGAATACAGGAGTCTGGAAAGAAATTAGGTTGGGATTTGATTGATAAAAGTAGCAATTTTTGAGTATCCCCATCATATTTTCCATTTAGTTCTGAGGGATAAACTAAGTTATAAATTGACTTATTAAAACCTACCTTTTGGTCAATTCAACCAATCCAAAGATTGTATAATTTTTACTGCTTCTGCGGGAGTAATATCATTTTGACATTCAGAAACAGGATTAGATTTTCTCTCCCCATAATAAACAGAGCGAATAAAATCAGCTCCTATTAAACGATAGAAAGCTGCGTCTCCTCCCCAATTCATAAATAAATTATTTTGGGGAGAATTTAATTGCTGTTCTGAGGGACTTTTTACTTCCCCTAAAAATTCACCAAACTTAAGATAAACTTCTCCAAATAATACTGTTTCCACAAGAAAACTATATTCATAATCCACACCTCCAATACCTCCACCAACTGCTTCAATAGCAAAGCAAACATTATCATCATTTCGGTAAATAATTCCATATTTGGGGCCAAACCTACAAGTATTTTTAGCTGTTCTTTTTGTTTCTGGTCGGCAAGGTTCAACTTTCACATCAGTGACAACAAAACCAGAGGGTATATAACTGGGAATAACTATTTTAATTCCCAGTGACAACAAAGATGATTTTTGACTCGAAGTAAGGTCGGATTTTTGGGCATTGACAGGATGTAAAAATAATGTATAACTTACTGCGAAAACTGCCAAACTTACCATTAGATAAACTTGTTTCAGATAATTCATAAATTTTATTTTTAACTATCCCCTACTATTATAAAATATTGATAGTTAAGCTCATCGTCTTAATCAGGAAATTACTTACAGCAGATTCGGCATTTGTGAGGTACACCCATAGCGGGCAATATCCCCGCACTAGAGAGGTTTGAACATCAATATCTGTACTTCATATACTTGGAATTTGCTATATCTACATTCTCTATGATTTTGGATTCAAAATTTATGAGAAAGTCAGAAAAATTGTGGGTAGACAAACCTAATATTTTGACGAAAAATATATCTAAAAGGAGACAAAAAAATGACAGAAAAGACATCTCCCCAATGGACTCTATTTTATACTCCCGGTGCTTGTTCCCTAGCAGGTATTATTGCTCTAGAATGGTCTGGCAAACCCTATCATTTAGTTAGAATTACAAAAGAAGAACGAGCAAGCGAAGCATTTGCTAAAGTGAACCCACTAAAAAAGGTTCCTGCTTTGTCAATTAATGACCGTTTACTATCAGAATGTAGTGCAATTTTACAACATATTAGTAACCACAGTCCTCAACAAAAAATGTTGCCAGAAATAGGTACAGTTTTAGAAGATACTATGAATCAATGGTTTTCCTATTTAGGTAGTGGATTTCATGTGTCATTTTTTCCATTATTTGTACCATTTCGGTTTACTACTATTCCAGACCAACAAGAAGGAGTAAAACAAGCAGCTCTTCAACAAATTCGCCATCAATATGAATATTTAGATAGTCATTTATCTAATTCTAAATATATATTAGGCGAGACAAAATATGTCATCGACCCTTACTTATTAGCAATGGCACGTTGGGGTGAAAATTTCTTCGATATTCCCCAAGAATTTCCTCATGTTTTTCGTCATATCAGTGAAATGCGTGAAGACCCACGGGTAAAAATTTCTCTAGCTATTGAAAATGGAGAAATTGTTGATAATGGAGCTGCTCATGGTAGTTCTTTTCTGGGTCATGTTTCCCTATAAATTAAAGTAATTATTTGAGTTTGTTGGGAGATTGATTGATAATTCTCTCAATAAACTACTGAGCAAAATATATTGGATTAAAAATCAAAATGACAGATTTTTGGAATCAAGTTTTAAACTTCGCTGAAATAACTAATCTACGAGTTGGAAATCAACTTTTAAAAGACTTTGGTAACGTTCATGCAGATGAAAAAGCAGATGGCAGTTTAGTTACCAAATCTGATAAATGGGCAGATAGAGAAATTAGAGAAGCGATCGCCAATACTTTTCCTACTCACGGAGTTTTAACAGAAGAAACTCAACAAATATTTCCTAGTAACGAATGGTGTTGGATTATTGACCCCTTAGATGCGACAACAAACTTTGCTAAAGGTGTGCCAATTTGGGGTACTTCAATGGGATTATTTTATCGAGGAAATCCGGTATTTGGTTATGTACATTTACCTCCATTACGGCAATCTTATTATGGTTTTTATTACGATAAAAATAAATTTTTTTTTACCAAGCCACCCATTACCAGAGCATTTTTAAATCATAGCCCAATTGAGCCAATACAAGACACTATTACTAGCAATCATTTATTTAATCTTTGTTCTCGGAGTATAGAAATTTTACCTGAACTTCCGACAAAAATTAGAATGTTAGGAATGGCAAGTTATAATTTTTTACTTGTCGCCTGTGGAGCATCTATTGGGGGAGTAGAAGCTACACCTAAAATATGGGATATTGCTGCATCTTGGGTAATTGCAAAAGCTGCAGGTGCTGTTTGGATACCTTTAGTATCAGAAGATATTTTTCCCTTAAAAATAGGCAAAAATTATTTACAATATCCCTTTCCTACTTTAGTTGTTGGGAACCAAAAATTAGTATCAGATTTTTTGCCTTTAGTTGAACCTTTAAGAAGATAGAATCAGACTTAGGTGTTATATCACTTTGATAAATGTTTGCTAACTAGTCGATCAAAATAAATTTCTAGGTTTTAGGTGGTAGGTGGTAGGTATTAGGTATTAGGTGAATTATTAATTATTTGGTAAATATCCTAATACTTTTGCCGAATAATACTTGACTGTAAAAATAATTTTTAAATTTGATATATAGGAATTCTCGCTCTTGGCAAAATACACAAGTTGAGGATTTTCGGGAATATCTTAAAACTAGCAAAATTTTAACTGGGAATAGATAAGAGGAATGAGGGATAGGGAATATAAAACATACTGTATCTCATTAATCTGATAACCTTTATAGCGTTTCTCAGCCTAATGAGGTACACCTATTTTTATTTGTTCCTATTCCCTATTCCCTATTCCCTGTTCCCTGTTCCCTGTTCCCTAAAACCAAGGAATTTTGTACCTCACCAGCATGGGAATTGCTATATCAGACAATAAATAATATGTAAGTTCCCTTAATTAACTATCCTAAAAAAACCTTTTCCTATATTCTTTCCTAAATTATCCATTGTTCCTAGTTTCCTACTACCTATTGTTTGTAGCTATTCAACCAGATATGAATATTTTTTTAGAAACATCAAGATTAATTCTGCGTCAGTTTACCGAAGCTGATGCAGAATTATTATTTCAATTAGATAGTGACCTCGAAGTAATTAGATTTACAAAATTAGGCGATCGCCCGAATAAATCTACTCCATATAAGACAATTAAAAATGAATTTCTGCCAAAAATTATCAGATATTATCATACATATCAAAATTTTGGTTTTTGGGCAGTTATGGAAAAATATAGTGATAAATTTATTGGTTGGTTTCATTTTCGACCTGCTTTAGATAGTTATATGGGAGCTAGATTATATGCAGAAAATGACATTGAAATAGGTTATCGTTTGCAGAGAATTTTTTGGGGAAAAGGATATGCAACTGAGGGAGGAAAAGCATTAATTAAGAAAGGTTTTGTAGAGTTGGGAGTAGAGCGAGTAGTTGCCAGTGCATTGTTAGAAAATAAAGCTTCTATTAGAGTTATGGAAAAAATTGGATTAAAATTTGAGCATAAATTTATTTATATAGAGTCACAGCAAGAGGGAGTTAAATATGGTTTGAATAAAAATGAGTTTGAACAAAGTTTTATTCTCAGAAGCTTACCGAATAATTAATAATTAATAATTCATAGTTAATACTGGATAGTTAATAATTATTAATTCAACAATTCAGCTTGATTAGCCTCCCCTTTTAAGTGGATAAAATTCCAGATTTTCCTTGATTGGCTTTTTCCTTTTCCCCGTTCCCTGTTCTCTCAAAAAAACGAATGAACGTACCTCACTAATATGGGAATTGCTATAGCAAAGTTTTAGAGAATTGGTATTAATTGCTGAAATTACAGGAATTTTTAGCTCAGTAAACCACAGTTAAAAATTTAGGTGGTAGGTGTTAGGTGAAACGAGGGCTGAGAATCTCAATAGGGCTTAAATTGTGGTCTAACCTGGTGAAAAGCGCTGTAAATTTATCATCTAAGTAGGTAGGCTTTAAAATTTTTTATTATAAAAAGGCAGCTATACTGGAGGCAGAAGGAAAGAGGTTGTTCAATGATTTTACTTTTGATTACACACTTATGATTTTTTATACCTACTTACTTATGTCTCATACCAAATTGATCAATGTTTGCTACAAATATTATCAATCTTGGGTGTTGGGTGTGGGGTTTTGGGTGTGGTGAAATCATCGGAAAAAAAAGAAAAAAGCTGGTTATAACAGGGATAAAGTGGAAAAACTTGATTAATTAGTTAATAGTTGAAGTTGGCTCAAGCATCACATTCTTTTGGGAAATTGGTATAAATAGTTAAAGTTAATTGATGATGTCCGCTGTTACTCAGACTTTTAATTATGGCACTACTTAAATCTTAATTCATTCTCCAAATGCCAAAAATGAGGAACGCTGAAAGCTGAGAGCTGAATGCTTACGTACCAGGTTTTCGGTGAAGAGAGGGGAAAAAGTGAGTATTTTCGGGTAAATATGGCAGAAAATCACCGAATAATTAATAATTAATAGTTAATAATTAATCATTAAGAGTGGATAGTTAATAATTATTAATTCAACAATTCATGCCTTGAAGCCGACCCTTGGATAGGGGATAAATCAAAAACTTTTATTTGAGTCAATCCCCTGATTTTCATCAGGGGTAACTATTAACTAGCTATCAGCTTTTGCTTACGGAATGCTACGCTTGCCAGCATTTAGCTGGAGCGCTAAAAATTCGAGGGTTTAAGTCCCTCACAAGAGCTTGAAAAAATTAGTGCTGCGCCTTTTATGGGGGGTTTGAATTCCCCATTATACACCTTGAATAAGCTGACTGCTGTTAACGTTTGCGCAGCATTCCGTAGGAAAGTTCCTCCGTAGGAGGCTAGCTGAGTCCTGACTGCTACTTCAATTATTAATGGTTCATTGTTAATTGCTGAATCAAGTTATTCTGTGGAAAAACTTATCTATACTCCTCTAACCCCAGAGTTAAGACTCTGAAGGGGTGACAAGCAGGTAAAAGCCTACTACCCGCGAGGTTTTCACTCGACTATATTCCCCGAGCTAACGATACTTCTTGACACCTTTTTGATACGAAAATACATAAGTGGACACCTGTGTGGGTGCAGCGCTCATCCTCAATGAGGCTTTTTGATGGTTCAATTTTTCCCAACACCCAACACCCAACACCCAACACCCGGCCTAATTTTCAGCTTGTTTGTCACCCCGTGAGGTCTTAACTACTCCCTACTCCCTACTCCCTACCCCCTACCTCAACAAAAAGACTTTTGATAGAGTCGATGGGAGGATTTCCCCTCCTCACCTCTCCTTCAGAACCGTACATGAGAGTTTCCCGCTCATACGGCTCCTGATACTAGATAAAATGTTTCAGGCTTCGCCGTTCATACTACTAGATGCCACGCTAGCGCTATAACTGCGTTTTGGCCGTTGTAAGCAGTTTCACTTTGGCTGATGCCTCTAGTACCGTTCCACGTCTGCGTATCCTAACTATTAGGTTAGGCTTTAGCTTTTTGGGACATCCTTAATCCTTGAGCCTTCTGGTTAAGCTTTCCCTACCTCGATATTTGAGGAGAACTCAAGGGGTTACTTCTTTCCCACAATCCTTTTCACGTCTGTTTTAGGACTCCTAAATCTGCCGGGTTTTACCAGGAACGTCCGCTCGTCATGCTGAAATACTCAGGGGCGAATAAACCGTACCGTTTTGGTTTCAGGGGATACAAGGACAATTACCCTGATAAGCGGGTTACGACAGTTTAATAGGATTCGTATTCCTATCCATGACAGACTTCTCGCTTCTGCTTCGGCTATAGTCCTTTAGCCTTTGCTTACATTTAGGCCATGCACCGAGAGTAATGAGTGCTATCTCATTAAACCTGACCTACGCGCGTCACTCCCGTTCCCAGGAGGGGAGGAATTTAACCTCATCATGAGAAGTGAGTTATCATCTCTAACGACCAGAGGTGATTATTAGAGATGTGGGCTATGTTGCTTATTGGCTTCTTTAGCCCAACCAGTCGCACTCAGCAAACCCTAATTAAGTATGATTAACAGACTTTACGGAAGATGTCCCTTCTAAAAAGCGGTGGGACCCAGTGACGATAACAGTCGCAATGGAATGCGCACCAAGAGAAAAAGAGAATTTCTCATCTAAAAAATGGTATTGAAGCTATTCATTCTGACTCCTGACTCCTGACTTCTAATAAAGTGAATTTTTAAATTAATGAGTTGGCGATCGCCAACTCATCAGTGCATTAGATTTGCTGAGAATTATCTAAAATTGAAACTCTTTTTGAAAATTATCGCGAGTAGTGGGTTGAGCAACTTCCAAACCTTCACCTCCAAGCATTTGTAAAGGTTTACCTCCTACAAAAATCCATACTTTTGCATCTGGTTTTAAACTAGAGGCAGTGTAAATAACTTGACCCAACCGACTAATCATAGAAGCACTACCACCACCGGAAGTAAATTCCTCAGACAAATCAATATAAATCCCATTATTTTCCACAGTTAAAGCCTGAAGTTTAGTCCCTTCTGGAATAGCACTAAAGGCCGTAGTATTATTTGGCCCGGCAAATAAGCGGTTAAAAGCTGCTGTTAAAATAGCTTCGGGTTGGTCTGGTGCTTCTAGGGTGACAGCAGAGGACACTAAATCAAATTCTCTACTACTATCTTTTACCCAAAAAAGTTCTACAGTCTTTTGTGTAACTGCCTCAGTTTCAGGTTTGAGAGCTGAAGGAAACTTTTTCGATTCTGGAGACTTAACTACATTAGGAGGTATGTTGGGCAAAGTCCCTTCATCGGGTAATTGTTGAGTCGAATAATTAGTTTCTGGGTTAAAATTAGTAGCAGATTCTGGGGTGGAGGATTTTGAATTGGTTAAAAAGGCGATGCCACCACCCACCGCCACAGCTAATGCACAGATAGCGGCTATGATACCAACAGATAAATTACGATTTTGGTTTTGATCTTTCATTTTGACCCTCCTTGAGGATTAGGCATAATGGCGGTGAGGAGCTTAGTGTTAATCGGTATTAGCTTTTCCTTACGGAATGCTACGCAAAGAGCATTGAGCTGTCAGCTAAATTTTAGGGGTATTAAAAATGCCCACTATAATTAAAATCGATTACTGGTGTGCTTATTCTGGGGAATTTTCATCTCCCATTATGAACCACGGTTCCGGAAAAATCGATATTGCTAACTGCTGATATGCTACTTTGCTACGGAACATTTTTGTGCAGCATTTTATAAGAAAAAGCGATAGACTTGGCGAGGGCATATGCTCAATGCTATTCAACTTTATTCTTTGGTTAACTATATTACTTATATTATGTTCCTAAATCAGCAGTTACTTGCCAAGACTGTAGAAAGTCAAAGCAAGTACGAATAAGAGTCTGGTCATACAAAATAAATCTTCTCAGTCTCTAATTAAATATTTAGCACAAAAAATCAAGGGAGTATATCCCACTAATACTTTCTTTCAAACCGAATTATTCCTTGCATTAACTGTTGGCTGCCATTGACAAACAGCAGAACTAATAAAGACCGAGCCAATAACATAATCAAAAAAACGGTTAATCGTTGAGGTAATTAAAATTGTTATGGTTGTTTTCACCAGTATTCAATTAAGGCCATAAAAACAGGAAGATATACGCTTATTGAAGGAAAGTAAATATAATATTTCCGCCTCCTATCCAATAAGTAACAGTACCACTAAAAAGCATATAAACTAAAAATGTCCAGAGTCCTTTTCAAGAATATTTAGGGTCTAGGGTCTGCTGAAAAAATTGGTTGGTAGGGGTAGGACACGGGGACGCACCAGACGCACCAGACGCACCAGAAGCGGAGATGGGGGGAACAGGCGACGGTTTCGGCCATTTGATCTGAAGAAATTTTCTGGAATTTCAGCAGCAAATTTTCGTATTTTGAGGCCAATAAGAGCCAATAACTAGGAGATAAATTGAAGATAAAAAGCTCGAAAAGCCTTAGCCATCCTAATTTTTAGCTTTATTCGGCCAGCCCTATTTATAAGTAAATCCTAGATTTGACATCCTCCCGACGCTGCGAAAGCGAGACAGCGCAGGATTCCCATCCATCAATCAAACAGACTAAGCTGAACAAATGACTCAGGGCGGGATAAAAAAATAATTGCACTGAAAAATCAGAGAGGAAAACCATTGCTGAAACTTACGAGCAGAAAAACAGCAATGGTTAACAAGAAAAAAATTACATTTGTGGTTTTAATGGGAAACCTTGAGGGAATCATGTTAATGCTTTCTCAATTAAATCTTTTAAAGTAGATAACACCTCCGCCACAGGAATTTCTTGAGATTGATGAGTCGCTCTTTCTACAAGTTCAACTTTGCCAGATTTTAGCGATCGCCCGGTAACTATTCGATAGGGAATTCCAATTAAATCTGCATCTTTGAACTTAACACCTGCCCGTTCATCTCTGTCATCTAAAATTGTTTCAATTCCAACTTCATTTAATTGTTTATAGAGATGTTCTGCTACTTCCATTTGTTGACTATCTTTAATATTAGGAATACAGATAACCACATGATAGGGAGCGATCGCCACAGGCCAAATAATTCCATCCTTGTCATAAGACTGTTCTACTGCAGCCTGAGCCAATCGAGACACACCCACGCCATAACATCCCATCACTAAAGGCACTTCCTCACCCTGCTCATTAGTATAGGTAGCGCCCATTGCTTCCGAATATTTTGTGCCTAACTGGAATATATGGCCTACCTCAATACCTCTAGCAGTTTCTAAAATTTGATTACGGTCATGGACTGCCCGATCACCCTTTTGAGCCTTTCTGATATCTACGACCAACTTTGGCAATTCAAATTGCTGGCCCCAATTTGCACCGACGACGTGATAACCCGATTCATTACTACCAGTTGCAAAGTTTGTCAAATATACCGCAGTCTGATCCACCATTTTGAAAAACTTAGGACTTACCTCTTTACTAGAAGCAATATAATCATCAGGCAAATCTGGAGCAATATAACCTAAAGGCAAAGACTTAGCTGCCCATTTCTTCTGAGCCTCCACATCTGGCACAGTCAAAGCTAAAACAGTTTTCGCACCATAATTTCCAGCCAACTTAGTCAACTCATTCAACAACTTCACATCATTAACATCTTGGTCACCCCGAATACTCACCAAAACCAAAATAGTCATCCCACTGTCATAAACAGCTTGGTAGAGAACATTTTTCACAATATTAGTAGGAGAACATTTGAGAAATTTGCACAGCTTTGCAATAGTTTCAGTACCTGGAGTTTCCAATTTTTCATAACTATCAAAGGGAGAAACTTCCGCATCAGTTGGGATAGAGACCGCCTTTTCCACATTTGCTGCATACTTGCCATCTTCGGTATAGAGAATTTCATCCTCCCCTGCTTCGGCCAAAACCATAAATTCTTGGGAACCAGAGCCACCGATCGCCCCAGAGTCAGCATCAACGGCCCGAAATTCCAAACCACTGCGACGCAGCATATTCCGATACGCCTTATCCATATCTTGATAAGTCTTTTTGAGGCTTTCTTGGTCAGCATGAAAAGAATAACCATCCTTCATAATGAATTCTCTGCCTCGCATTAACCCAAATCTGGGGCGAATTTCATCTCGGAATTTAGTTTGTAGTTGATAGAGATGTAGGGGGAGTTGCCTATAGGAACGAATCATCTCTTTAGCTATGGTAGTAATTACCTCTTCATGGGTAGGACCTAATCCTAATTCTCGATTTTGTCGGTCTACTAAAGAAAACATGATGCCCTCAGCTTGAGTGTAAGTATCCCAACGGCCAGATTCTCGCCACAGGTCGGCGGGTTGAATTTGAGGGAGAAGACATTCTTGAGCGCCAGTAGCGTCCATTTCTTCGCGGACTATTTTGGAGACTTTGTTGAGTACCCGCAACATTAGGGGGAGATAGGCGTAGATACCACTGCCGATGCGTCGAATATATCCAGCGCGGATGAGAAGTTTGTGGCTGGGAATTTCTGCTTCTGCGGGGTCGTCTCGGAGAGTGACTAATAATATTTGAGATAGTCGCATTTTTTCCTCAGTAAAAATAATGATTGTCTCAGATTAGTCTAGGACGTCTGGTACCGCTTCTTTGAAATCAAAAGTTGAAAAGAAGTTAAGATATAAATATTAATACTTTGTACAGATTTTTGGCTAAATTTAAGCTAAGTTAAAAATTATTTAAGCAACAAGTATAGTGTATAATTAAAAAACTAAGACGTTATAGTTATGACTATTTCATTCGCAACTACAACAGAAGCAGCTTTTCTACTGAATATTTCTACAGGTAGATTACGAACATTGCTGAATCAAGGTCGTGTTCGAGATGCTCGTAAAGTCAAAAGAGGTTGGCAGATTCCATTAAATAAACGAGGAATGCCAGAAATTACACCAGGTAGCCGTGGTCCTCGAGGTACTTGGAATAAGAATAGACGCACAGGCAAGACCTTTATTCATGTTCTGCGAAAGACGATTGACTACAACCGAGATAATGAAACTTCCTATCCAGCAGTTGCTGTGAAAGTGGGAGATAAAAAAGATTATTGTCACGCTCTGAAAATTCACGGACCTTGCCAAATCGTTTATCAACCTCATCAACCTAATAGAAGCCAAGCAGGAGGTGCCCGTCTTTGGATTGAAGTAGAACCGGAATATATAGTGGAGCGAAAATATTTCTCTGATGGAGATTATGGTCCACCACCAGAAGTAATTCAGCAGCGTGTAAGGAGTAAAAGAAATGATGGAACAGTTACCAATTAAGCCAATGTTTCCACTTGTGACAGTGGGTGCTTTGGTTAAAGGGCCTTCCGATAGGATTTTAATTGTCCAGACTACAAAATGGAGAGGTACATGGGGAGTGCCTGGGGGAAAGGTAGATTGGGGAGAGTCTTTAGAAGTTGCCGTGGCGCGAGAATTTATGGAAGAAGTGGGGCTAAAGTTAAGTAATATTCGCTTCGCTATGTTCCATGAGGCTATACTCGATCCTCAATTTTATAAGGAAGCTCATTTTATTATGGTTAATTATTGGGCAGTTTCAGATTCGGAAGATGTTGTGCCTAATGAAGAGATTGTTAGATGGGAATGGGTGAGTCCTGAAGTTACTTTTGATTATCCTTTGAATAGTTATACCAGGATACTTGTTGAAAAGTATCTGGAAAATTTTGAGGTTAATGCTTAACTGAAGAGGAAATAAAGAAAGGCAAAACATGGATGTTTAATAACAAATACAGATGATGAATTTAAAGGTAGTGCGTCAAGGAAGTGTGGGAAGTGTGGGAAGTGTGGGAAGTGTGGGAAGTGTGGGAAGTGTGGGAAGTGTGGGAAGTGTGGGAAGTGTGGG
>JAAUYJ010102708.1_pt1 | contig 12058 bp, 8 predicted proteins | sample 7278031 | NCBI WGS metagenome assembly JAAUYJ01 (sample SAMN14350222, study PRJNA611818) | marine sediment metagenome | isolation source: surface marine sediment (1.8m) | place: French Polynesia: Moorea | collected 2018-08 | reverse complement strand
TTGGACATATTAGCATCTTTACTAACAGCTTGCAATGCCTGTATTACCTCTTGACCTGTATATCCCAAAGCTAATAAAGTCATTTCTACCTCTTCTTGAATAGCAGGTGTAACTCCCACTGGTACTGATGTAGTCAAACCTGCATCTTGTCGCCACTCAGCCAATTTATTTTTCAATTCTAAAGCAATACGTTCTGCCGTTTTTGCTCCTACCCCTGGGGTTTTAGCTAATACACGAGTATTTCCCCCCACAATAGCCTGAACTAAGTCTGGTAATTCTAGAGTATCTAACAGAGCGATCGCTAATTGTGCCCCAATACCACTAACACTGACCAACTGACGAAATAAGTCTCTTTCTGCAGAAGTACCAAAACCGTACAATACTATTTGGTCTTCTCGCACTTGTTGGTGGGTAAAAACTTGGACGTCTTCCCCTGATTGTAGACTTTGAGTCAATCTAGGCAGAATTTGTAGCTCATAACCTATTTGATTAAGCTCTAAAATTAGGGTGACACGCAGACCATTGCCTTTATGAACATCTGCTACTTTTCCTTTCAGGTAATTAATCATTCAAATTAATTCAAAATTCTTTCAAAATTACATATTAACAATTGTTGAACCATTACTAAAATTGGCAAAGTTTTCAAATTTATCAGAACTAGAAAAAATAGCCTCTAAAAATTATCAAAGCTTCTGAAATATTGCTCAAGGTTCAGTCTATTAAAATTTTTTTCTTCCTAGCAGTTAGAGTTTAGCTATAGTATAGAAAAAAGCATTCAGCTATTAGTAATCAGCTATTAGCAATTAGCTATTAGTAATAAGACCCTGTGGTTAAGGACGAGGTTTAAATGAATATAGACTTTGAAGCTGACTTTTGTAGCAATATTTTTCTAGCTCAATTAAATATAGCAATCCTCCGCATATTCGTGGCAAAAATATTACTGCTTTTTAGGGAAAAGAGAACACTTAACTGGGAACAGTTCATTAATTGATAATTGATAATTGATAATTACAAGAAGGTTAAAACCGCTACGGAATTGAAGAACAGGAAATTCAACAGCACTTTTCTCTTGGTCGATTGGATATGGCGAGGTCTCCTCGCCATCCCATCCTAACGGAATGCTGCGCAAACGACCGCTTTTTCCCCTATCCAAGGGTAGGCTTCAAGGCGCGAATTATTAATAATTAATAATTAATAATAATTAATAATTCGGTAAGAGTTTCAACTTTTTAATTACCCGCAAGCTATTTAGGATTGCTATATTGCTTTTAGTGAGTTATAAAAGCAATAGCTGATAGCTGACGGCTGAATGCTTACAAAAAGATAGGAATCCTCTAATCAGGTTTCAATAATTAATAATTGCCTATTCTGATAAAGAAGAGAATTACCTAAAAATAATTTTTTTCTTTTTTTTCCATCAATGGAGAGGCTTTATAGCTGAATTTTACGGTAATATTTTGGAGGTAGTTAGGAGTCATGAATCAGGAGTTATAATTTTCAAGGTTTTCATTATAATTAACTATTATAAAAACTGTCATAACCAATGAGGGAATTGCTATAGCAATCCTCCGCATATTCCTGTCAAAAATCTTACTGCTTTTTAGGGAACACTTAACTGAGAAGATTTAACAGATAAGAGTTTCAGTTTTTTATCTACTTTTTGATTACCCGCAACTTATTTAGGATTATTATATATAGAATTTTGGCATTGGTAATTGGTGGGATGATTTTCTAGTAAGGGTGATACCTATCACTTACTCTGGTTAAATATTTAACAGGTTAGAAACAGATTACTTTTAAAGTTTCATCCCTTGATTTACCAAGGCAGAATTTTCCCTATGAAAGCTTGATAAAAAAACTAGAATAATTGCATCTTTATATTGAGCAATTTTAAGATTCGATGAATTTTACCAATCTTTAGCTATTAATCGAACATAACTACTATATAATACCTATAATACGTTAAATTATCTTCCCAAAATCAAGGTATATTAGCAAATCTTAAAAACTATTCAGGAGTCATTTTTGGGCTTGCTTTCTGAGTCGTAACTTGGAACTTCAGCTCGATTATAATTATCCTCTTCTTGTCTTGATTTGAATAAAATATGTAAGCATTCAGCTATCAGCTATCAGCTATCAACTATTAGCTATCAGCTATTGATGAGAGGAGGAAGTAAAAGCAATTAAAAAATTAAGAGAGATAAGACAGTTACTGTCAAAGTACGCTCCTTATTTATTGAGACGGAATAGGTATGGAGGGAATAGGGAGTAGTACGCGGGCATATTGCTTGCGATAGCTATACCTTAAACTCAACAAAATCTGCTGTATTTTTACTGACTAATTTTCTTCTATTTTTCACAGTTTTTCACAGTTAAATTATCAACATTTGCTCGTAGGAATTTGGTCTGAAAACCCAAGGGAATAAGGGGATATATTGGTAAGTATTCAGCTATCAGCTATTAGCATCAGCTATTGATGAGAGGAGGAAGTAAAAGCAATTAAAAAATTATAGAGAGATAAGAAAGTTACTGTCAAAGTACGCTCCTTATTTATTGAGAGGGAATAGGTATGGAGGGAATAAGGAATAGTACGCGGGCATCTTACCTGCGATAGCTATACCTTAAACTCAACAAAATGCTGTATGTTTACTGACTAATTTTCTTCTATTTTTCACAGTTAAATTATCAACATTTGCTCGTAGGGGTTTGGTCTCAAAACCCAAGGGAATAAACAGATTAACTCATGCCAAATTTTGTTTGATTATAAAATAGTAATCAGGGGATATTTTCTCAGATTTTACCAGATTCAGAAGGTCTAAAATCTCGCCTTTAAAAGGGATAAAAAAATCAAATTCTATAGAGGTACTGATAACTGATAACTGATAACTGAAATGACCGTAGGGGTTTGGTCTCAAAACCCAAGGGAAATAAGTTGTCAAACCAATTGTCTTTTTGTCAATTTCTACCTCTTTCTGAAATCATCAAAAGAGATTTTTGTATATAAATCCACAAAAATTTAGCAGCAAATTACTTATATATTCCTGGTAATTTCTATTTAGCACTAATATAGCAATCCGCGCATAGGTTGTGATAAGTTTTATAGTAGTTAATTTAAACTGAAAGCTTTGAAAAATCCGACTCCTGACTCCTGACTCCTAACTACCACCAAAATATTACAACTAAAAATAGGATTGCTATATTGCTATTTATAATAAAAAATATTTTACTTTTGTCGCGGCTGATTTTATACAAATTTATCAATGAATATGGAAGGCTTTTACCGAATTATTAATTATTAATAATTAAATAATTCGCGCCTTGAAGCCTACCCTTTTAAAAGGAAAAAAAGAAATAATATTTCCTGATATTCAATTCCGTAACGGTTTTAACCACCAGGTAATTATCAATTATCCATGATCAATTATCAATTAATGAACCTGTTTAGCCTAGCCAAACTAATGCAAAGCTGGATTATTCTATCTATATTATTTAATAAAAAAAAATCAAAAAATATATTTGGGAGATAGTAGTGGGTTACGATTTTGATGCAATTATTATTGGCAGTGGTGCAGGAGGAGGAACGATCGCCCATAGTCTAGCAAAAGCTGGTAAACGGGTTCTCTTAGTAGAACGTGGCCCAAGATTTAGTGATGTTGAAGCTTTCCAAGATGAGCAACGAATGTTAATTAATAAAGAAGCTTTTGACGATCGCCAAATTGAAGTTAATGGACGTAGTGCCAGACTTCACATCGCTGGAATATTAGGGGGTGGTACATCCTTATATGGAGGGGTATTAATGCGCCCAAGTCCCTACGACTTCCATCCAGGCAAATTTTATGACAAATGGCTACCTCGTAACCTATGGGATTGGCCAATTAGTTACGAAGAGATGGCTCCCTACTTTGACCAAGCAGAGGCTTTATTTCATGTTGCTGGGGATAAACCATATAAAATGCCGAATATTGGCACACCAAGCAATGGTTATCCAGGGAAAGTTCCGACCCTCGAACCCATTAACAAAAAATTGGAAAAAGGTATGAAAGATGCGGGGTTAATGCCTTTTCATCTGCCTTTTGCCATAGACTTCGACACTTGTCTACGTTGTTCTAAATGTCCTGGTTTTTACTGTCCGAATGAAGCTCGTGGCTCTACAGTGGTGCGTGCTATTGATAAGGTAACCTTTAATTATAACCTTAAAGTTCAAACTTTTACTGAAGCAGAAAATTTAGTTACCAATAGTAGTAAAAAAGTTACGGGTATACGTCTGCGTTGTCGTCAAACTAAGAAAGTTGAGGAATTAACAGCTAAAGTTTATATTCTTTCTGCGGGAGCTTTGGGTAGTCCAGTTATTTTGATGAAGTCTGGTTTAACAGAACGTAGCGGACAATTGGGGCGGAATTATATGTATCATTGTGGTGCATTAGTGGCGGGATTATTTAAACAAGAGACGGGAGGAGCGGATAAATTTATTAAACAGTTAGGGTTTACAGACTTGTATTTGGGAACTAAGGAATTTCCTCATAAGTTGGGGTTAGCTCAAACAGTTCCTATTCCCGGACTTCTTTCTCTACAACAAAATTTTCCCATACCAATACCAAAAGCGATCGCTGAATTTTTGCTGAAGCGAATGTTGGCAATAACTGGTATTGTGGAAGATTTACCCCAAGAGGAAAATCGGATAGAACTAGGTAAGGATGGGAAAATTCGACTATTCCACAAATTTCATCCTTATGATGTTTATCGTTCTCGGTACTATAAGAAGAAGTTAAAGCAGGTGTTCCGGTTAGCAGGAACAGTATTATCTTTTGGAGCAACGGGTGATAAAGATGATATTCATACATCCCACCAGGTAGGTACAACTCGGTTTGGTACTGACCCAAATACATCTGTGCTTGACAGTGAATGTCGTTTACATGACCATGAAAATGTTTTTGTTGTCGATGGTGGGTTTATGCCAAATGCTTTGGGTGTTAGTCCAGCTTTGACTATTGCAGCGAATGCTCTGAGGGTAGGGGATAATATTTTGGACAAAGGGATAATTTGACAAAAACTTAACCCCCCAACCCCCTTCCCCCGCAGGGAAGGGGGAGCTTATTTCTTGCTCCCTTCTCCTTGTAGGAGAGGGGTCGGGGGAGAGGTCTTAGTAAGCGATCGCGACTTTATGATTACTTGATCTCAACTAATAATATAGATCGGAAATTGAAATGTAACGTCTCTACAGGGTTATCATTTTCTTCAGCACCTTACTTTCTTAATTTAGCATGACTCACGGAAAGGTACTATATATAGTTAAAAACTATAGCGCTATAGTTTTTAACTATATATATGTTATCTGGTACGTAAGTCCTATTTAATCTGAACAACTTCCGCTATTTACCCCATTATACACAATATTTCTGTATGATTCCTAACAATCACTAAAGTTGTCGATTTTCCACAACATTTAAAAATATTGTTGTCGATTTTAACTCAATTAATACTGAATATATTGCTACAAGTGCTTTTCAGGTTTTTCCAAAAGTTGTCGATTTCGACTGTCGATCTTCGACAACTTTTTAATTTGCCTCCTTTATAATTTATTCAGGAGTTACGCAAAGGTACTATCTATAGAGTTCAAAAACTATTGCACAATAGTTTTGAGCGCTATATATAGGTTATTTGCGTAACTCCTATAAATAAAGGTAGGCGATCGCAATTTGACCACTTTATTTACACCAACCCGGTATAGACCTTGCATCCAAAGTTTCTACAGGGTTTTCTTAAGATACAGAGGTGCATTGCACCTGACAAAATTGTCCAGTATTTGGAGAACAATTCAGAAAAGGTTGTTCCACAAGTAACTGGTGAGTATCAAATTAATGGTACTAACATTTTTGTCAGTAATTAGACTCAGGAGCATAATTCTATGGCAAATATATTTGGTAATCGTCAAAACAACCGTCTCAATGGTACCAACGATGACGATGTTATTATTGGTGGCAACGGTGACGATACTCTCAATGGTTTCGGTGATGATGACATTCTCATTGGTGGCAACGGTGCCGATAATCTCAATGGTGGCGATGATGACGACCTTCTCATTGGTGTCAACGGTCATGACAATTTCAATGGTGGTGAGGGTAATGACACTCTTGATGGTGGCGACGGTGATGATACTATGAGAGGTGGCAGCAGTGACGATGTTATCAAGGGTGGGGACGGAGACGATGTTCTCAACGGTGAGTTTGGAGACGACACTCTCAATGGTGGGGAAGGTGATGACACTCTCTTTGGTGCTAACGGTGCCGATCTTCTAGAGGGTCGCGACAATGATGACAATCTTGGTGGTGGCAACGGTCGTGACACTCTCAATGGTGGCAACGGTAAAGATACTCTCAATGGTGGCAGAGATAAGGACAGTCTAGATGGTGGTAGAGATAAGGATAGTCTCAATGGTGGCGACGGTAACGACACTCTCTCTGGTGGCAACGGTAAAGACACTCTCATTGGTGGCAATGGTAAAGACAGTCTAGATGGTGGCAATGGTAACGACATTCTTAATGGTGACAACGGTAACGACTTCCTCTCTGGTAGTAACGGTAAGGATACTCTCAATGGTGGTAACGGTAACGATTTTCTCATTGGTGGTAACGATAACGATCAACTCATTGGTAGCAACGGTAACGATCAACTCATTGGTAGCGACGGTAACGATCAACTCATTGGTGGAACTGGAAACGACATTCTCACAGGAGGAGAGGATGCTGATCGCTTCATCTTTAAAACTAGAGAAGGTAGAGACAGAATTGCTGACTTCTCTCTTACCGAGGGAGATATCATTGTTTTAGACCGAGCAACTTTTGGTGCTATCAACATTGCAACAGAATTTGCTGTAATTACTAGCGATGCAGCTGCGGCAACTTCTCGTGCGTTGATTACTTACAATCGGCTCAATGGTAAATTATTCTATAATCAAAATCGTAACTTTGGTGGTTTCGGTATTGGTGGTCACTTTGCAACTTTAACAGGTAATCCATTGTTAGACAGAAACGATTTCTTGGTCGAGAATGTATAGATATATTGTCAGGTGTATTGCGATGCACCTTATATCATCTCTCGTTAATTAGCTACCTGAAAGTAGGGATGTTCCATGGAACGTCCCTACAAAGTTATTATTTCCAGTAGTAGTCGTGTAGGGGTTTGGTCTCCAAACCCTCCACCAAACTTGGACAATAGCACCACATTAATCTAAAATCTGCTGTATAATCACTGAATTCTAAATTCTAAATTCTAAATAATGAAAACTGTTGTAATTACTGGAATTTCTGGCACTTTAGGTAGTGCGATGGGTAAAGCATATAAGTCAAGGGGGTGGCGAGTTGTTGGTGTGACTCGTCAACCTAATTTAGAAGGAGATTTTTTTGATGAGTTGTGTGTTTCTCCCCAGGAAACTATAGAGGATGCTAGAAAACTATTTGAGTATGACCCAGATGTAGTGATTTTAAATGCTGGTCAAATTGAGACGGAAGTTGGAGAGGGTGGCATTCCTGTGATTGAATTGGTAGAATCCATGAATAGAGTAAACTATTCTTGGCCAGCAGTTGTTGGTACTGAAGCAGCAAAGTTATCTCGCAGTAGACGTTTAGATGTAATTGCTATTGGTTCAATTGCTGATGGGAGTCCTTCCTGTTTCGGACCTGTTTATCATTCTGGGAAAATAGCCTTACATTATTTTTGGTCTGGTGTCGGACCAATTGTTTATCATTCTAGTAAAAATATGATTCGTCTACGGTTGTATCGTCCTGGTGTAATTGCTGGTAAGTTTGCTTGGGCACCGGTGAATCGTTTGAATGATAAAGCTTATAAGATTCGGGAAAATCGAGTTAATTCTGCTCCACCTGCGGATAAGGTAGCTGAGAAAATAGTTAATTGGATTGAGAATAGTAAGGAATGGGTGGGAACTTATGATGAACCTTTTGGATTTAAGATTTTTAAGTATCTGTTTGCTTTGTTTCCTAACTTTTTCTATAGATTACAGTTATATGGTTGGCCCAAAGGTAGTAAGTTCATGTAATTAGGAAGTCCAGTAGTAGACCGACACAGCTAATGAGGAAAATTGTAGGGTGTGTTAGACGGCTGATTAAGTTTAGACTCTGAAAGGGATTTAGCAATCCGTCGTCACGCACAATTGAATGTGTGTCGGTCTAAGAGTGTGTGTTAGATTTTGGGGCGGGTTTATTTAGGGTTTGCTGAAAAAGTATAGGCGAGTAAGGGTAGTCCTCAGGAGACAGGAGACTCGATACTGGAGGAATGGGTATGGGAGCGAGGAGGCTGTCAGAAGAATTATCCCTTGATTTTTCAACAAGAGTGTCAACCCAAAATCCTCATTTTTGAACCTCAGAGGTCTCAAAGCTTGTACTTTTTTCGACATAAAAAGGCTGAAAATTTTACCTGTAAAGGGTTTGAAATTTAATCAGCAAACCCTATTTAATATGATGGTTAAACTCGTTAATTTAACCTGGAACCTGCCCCTACTAAGCTTTTATCGTAATCACCCCATCCCCCCATCACCCCATCCCCCCATCACCCCATATTCTAATGCACCATTTTAGATGAAACGGTCCAGTAGGGTGCGTTACGCTTTCCTAATGGAATGCTGCGCAAACCCTTATTGGTAGCTCTAAAAAGGCACTTGCTTTAGAATGTCAATGCTTTTAGATTAATTTTGCCAACCCTATTTACGGAAAATCACAGACAAATTATTTGCTGGCATTTCCACTTTCTCCACAAACTTTAACCCCTCCTTCTCTGCTGCTGCTACGACATCTTCTAGGTTTCTGACTCCCCACTCAGGATTTTGAAATCGCAGAGATTCATCAAATGCTAGATTACTGGGTGCTGTATGTTGTTCTCCCAGTTTGTAGGGACCATACAAATATAGTACCCCATCCTGTGGCAACAAACGTCCCGCACCTGACATCAATCCCAGACAACTAGACCAAGGAGCAATATGAATCATATTAATATTGACAATAGCTGCAATCTTAATACCTTCTTTCTCTACCGCCCAAACTGACTGCTGCACATCAATATTAAGGGGTGGATGGAGGTTATCTGACGGACTATGTTTTTGCCATGCTGCTATACTGTCGCGCAACATAGGGTTAGGTTCAGAAGGAAACCACTGACGCGGTTGCAGATGGGGAGAAAAGACAACAGCGTGTTGTCCTGTACCACTGGCTATTTCTAAAATGTTGCCCGTTGGAGGCAAAATTCGCTGTAATACTTCCAAAATAAATTTTTGGTTGCGTTCGGTTGCGGGAGCATATTGTCGAGCATCATTAAAATAGGTCATTTCAGTTATCAGTTATTAGTTATTAGTAGCGGTACAAAGTGGGTTATACTAACCACGATAAATGTTTGTTACCGAATAATTAATAATTAATAATTAGTAATTATTAATTAAATGATTCAGCTTTATTAGTCTCCCTCCTTATGGGGAAAAAATAAATTTTTTTCCTTATTTGGTCAATCTTCTCCCTAAAAGCTATCCCTGATCAGGAACTCCTGAAAACCTTCTGGGGACTAGGGGAGAAGGGAGAAAGAGTCATACTGGGTAAATAAAACTACTTAAGTTATTAAAAAGTACATTGTTTTTAATACACATTTTCTCGGACAAAAGCTTTTTTATGGCTTATACATAACCTATCTATTTTGTCAAGTTTTATCTTAAGAAAGATGTTGATAAAGCATAGCCCTAAAAGGGAGAGGTAATTATCCATTATCCATTATCCATTAATTCCCCCTATTCTCTATTCAAAACAATCTGACTTAAAGGCTTGAAAATTTGCAGCACCTGATACAAATCTTCAGGATTTCTAGTTGCAAATAAATTTTAAATTCCATATATAGGATTTTCAGTCTTAACTAACTTGATAAAAGTAAATTCTCCTCCACTGGTAATCAGACCATAACTAGGTTTATTTTTGTTAGAATTTCCCAACATATATACTAATATTTGAGCTAATCCTACCTCTACAGAATATGCAGCTTTTTTTGATTCAATTACTATCACCCAAAGTTGGTCTTTTAATACTAGAGTATCAATTATACCGTTGATAATTACTCCATCATCTTCACTCTCTATTTCTATCGACTGTTATGACTTAACTTTGATAATTACTCCATCATCTTCACTCTCTATTTCTATCGACTGTTATGATTTAACATAGAAGGGTTTCATTAATGGATAATGGATAATTAATAATTGATAATTACCTCTGGTTAAAACCGTTATTGATTGAATATCAGGAAATTAAATAGCACTTTTTTTCCCTATCCAAGGGGAGGCTTCAAGGCGCGAATTATTTAATTATTAATAATTAATAATTAATAATTCGGTAAGATAAAAATCACCAATAAATAAAATTGGGTTTAGAACTGAAATTTTGACTACATATTCTCAAAGAGGTGGATAATTAAGTAAATTAATAAATCCTCTTCTAACCTGATCTAAAAGTTGTTTTTCCATCTCTGTTATTTCTGGCAAATTTTCTCGCGACTCGGAGAAAAAATTCTCATCTTCAACTAACTGAATATTAAAGTTATCGACTAAATAGCATAAGTCTATATTTTGATTTTGAGCTTGAATTATCTGTACCATTGTTAATCTCCTCATACTTGAATATAGCAATTCCAAAGAAGCGTGAGGTACAAAATTCTAGGTTTGAGGGAACACAGAAGGTGGGAATAGGGAATAAGGAATAAGGAATAAGGAATCAGGAATCAGGAATAAGGAATCAGGAATCAGGAATAAGGAATCAGGAATCAGGAATCAGGAATCAGGAATAAGGAATAGAAAAAAATTAAAGAGCTTGTGTACCTCATAAGCTTGAGAAACGCTATAATAAAACATTAAAATGGTAATGCCAAGGATAATACCTATTTTTATAAATTAGTATAGGTTCCAAAGAAAGAAGAAGAAAAAAATGACAAGATTAGCTAAAAATATTCATTGAATAAGAGTAAAATAAGTTGCTTTAATTTCAACATTCTTAACTTTATTCCTATATCGATCTTTTTTTCCTAAAGTAACGAATAACAGAATAAATATATAGAGAAAGATGAGTAAAAGTAGGTAGCATAGCAGAAATTCCCATAATAGCTCCAAAATAGAGATTTTTCAAATTATCAGTCTTAGTGGGATTTTGTAGCGCCTCTACAAATCTTTGCTCGTATACATAACTCCTTTGAATTAAAGATTCAGGTTGTTGTTGAACTAAACTGACTAACCAACCTGAAAATGAGAAGACCCAAAGTACCCATCCTGTTGCTAAAATGGCAATTACCAAATCAATACTTAAATGACCTAAATAACTAATTGTCGAGGAAGTTTTCAAAGCTCTACGAGCAATGTAGATAGTCACAAAAAAAGAAAGACTATCAAATAAAGCTCCTAAAAAACCTACGGGAATTTGAACTAAAAAATAATGAATTCTTTCTTTACCAAAAGCATGATAAGGATAAACAGTCAGCATTCCCCACCAATAACAACTGACGTTGATTATAACAAAGAAAAGAAAAAGTTTTGGGAAAAAACTCTGCCAGCTTCCTCGATGCTGTTGATAGAAAATTAACAATTGACTTAGATATTGTTTCCATATTTTGATAACTGAATTGTGGAAATATGCTAACTTTTTTAGTCTTCGATTTTTATCATTAAATTTCATCAGCGTTGCTTTAGTTGAGTGATTTATACTAATTTTTTGCTCGTCAAAGTCTCAGTTTTGTTTTCTGAGGAGCAAAAATTATTATACTTATTCTATACTTAACCAGAGTTATAGTTCTACTATTTCAAGGATTTAAAACTTTTAAAGTAATATTAAATAGGTTAATATTGGCTAGAGATAACTGATAGGACAATGGGAATATGGGGAGATTAATAAGTCGCATTATTTTTCGTATTTCATCTAATACCAAATTCATGCATAGGCTGTTACATTCATTCTTTGTGATTTATTCCTACAGTTTAATACTTTATGGCTTACATTTATTGTCAAAATTAAATTTTTTTCCTCCA
>JAAUYJ010008994.1_pt1 | contig 12064 bp, 10 predicted proteins | sample 7278031 | NCBI WGS metagenome assembly JAAUYJ01 (sample SAMN14350222, study PRJNA611818) | marine sediment metagenome | isolation source: surface marine sediment (1.8m) | place: French Polynesia: Moorea | collected 2018-08 | reverse complement strand
GTGATGAGCCTAGATAACTGGCGTAGGGGCTTGCCTCTGTGGGCAGAAATATCCCGTCGTGAGTCGGGAAGCCCCAACCATAATCTTTGATTTGGTTGGGGAGGATGTCACCGGTTAATGGCAATAAATTCTCAATACATGATGATCATTGCCTAGTTTGTCATGATATGATGACAATAGATTGAGGGTGTGATTATAAGGGTCTGTTTAACTTTTTAATTGTTAGTTACATTTAGGGTTGTTGTTATTAAAGTGATTAAGCTTTATTGGCTGTCTGAAATTAATTCCCAGATTCGTTCTGTGGTTGGGGAAAAAGCATGGATATTGAGTCGGCTTCTGCAAAATGGCTATCCTATTTTTCCCGGTTTTGTCATTACTTCAAACACATTTCAAGAATTTTTAAAAAACCTGAATGATGTCAATTCATTACTAGCGGATTTTCCAGAGTCATCTCTTCATTTAGATGTGGATAATCCTCGGACATTACAATCAGTTGCACAGCAAAGTCGTCAGTCTATTTTAAGTGTCTCATTTACTAAGCAGTGGCGAGAAATATTAGAACAAGCGACAGAGCAATTAGGTAGTGATTCATTAATTTTACGAGCTTCTTTAGGGGGTAAATTCTCTCCTAATCAAGATATTTCTGGTTTAGCTCCTGCACAAGTTTGCTGGAATATTGGAGACAATTTAGAAATGGCGATTAAGGAGATATGGATACAGTTTTTGAATGCAAAGAGTTTATTTTATTGGCAACGTCTTGGCATCAAAATTGAACAATTAAACTTAGCAGTTTTAGTCCAACCCATGATGGATGCAATTGCAGCAGGTGTTGCTATTAATCATGATCACTCTATTGAAATTAGTGGAAATTGGGGCTTGGGTCATAGTTTACTTAAAGGAGAAGTCATAGCAGATTACTGGAAAATAGATAGTTTATCGGGAGAAATCAGAGAGCAAAAACTAGGCAATAAAACCTGTGGTTATCGGTTAAAAAATAGCCAATTAACATCTGAAGACTGTTTAGAATCTTATTTAATTAATCCTAGAGAACAAGCTCAGTATTGCTTAAATAATGAGAATATTTATCAAATATTTGAAATTAGTAAAAAATTGCATAAATCTTCTAGTGATTGGTCTTATTTAGAGTGGATATTCTATCCTTACTTTCAGGATTTATCTGGAAATATAGCGATCACACAATTGATTTCTTCTCCTTACAATCAGTCATCTCAAAATACAAAAGCAGCAAAAATACCCTCTATCTCTCAATCCCAGTTAAAAGGGGTTGCTGCATCTCCAGGAAGAATTAGAGGTATTGTTCATTTACTTGATGCGAACCCAAATTCAACTGAGTTAACCAATGGTATTATTGTGGCTCAAAAAATTCATCCCTTTCAACTATCTTCTCTCAAAAAAGCATCAGGAATTATTACAGAAGAAGGAGGAATCACAAGTCATGCAGCTATTTTGGCTAGGGAACTAGGTATTCCTGCTGTGGTGAGTATTTCCGGGGCAACCCGTTGGTTACAAACAGGAGATTCTATTCTACTTGATGGTGATACAGGAACCATTTCTTTGAACACATTAAATGAACAAAAAACGAGCCTCGAAAAACCTTTACTATCTTCAGAAATACCTTTTAATTATCCCATTGGAACTAGATTAATGGTGAATTTAAGTCAACCTAGTTCCTTAAAAAAAGTTATGGGTTTACCCTTAGATGGATTAGGTTTGGTTCGTTCAGAATTGATGTTATTAGATTTATGTACGCCTCAATCTTTAAAGGAATGGATTGATGATTCATACCCTCAAGATATTGTTGCTAAACTAACACAAAGAATCAGTGAATTTGCTAATTTTTTTTACCCTCGTCCTATTTTTTATCGAACCTTTGATGATAAGTTTTCAGTTGATCAAGATCGTAGAGGAACTGCAGGATATTGTCTTGATTCGACACTATTTTGCTTAGAATTACAAGCTTTATTACAAGTCCAAAAACAAGGATATCATAATCTTAATCTTATTTTGCCTTTCGTGAGAACGGTTGATGAATTTCGCTTTTCCCTTGATTTAATTAAGGGATTTCAATTAACCGCTTCTCCTAATTTTAAAGTATGGATAATGGCAGAAGTTCCTTCCGTTATTTTTGAACTCTCTAATTATGTAAAAGCAGGGATTCAAGGAATTGCAATTGGGACAAATGATTTAATACCCTTATTATTAGGTATAGAACGGAATAACATATATGGTAAACATCTTTCTTCGATTTATGAATCAGCTATTTTAAGTGCCTTAAAACAATTAGTTTTAGAAGCAAATAGACTGCAAATTCCTAGTTCTATATGTGGTCAAATTGTGGTCAATTCTGCTAACATAATTGATAGTTTAGTGTCATGGGGAATTAGCAATATCTCTGTTGAGCCTGAAGCAATTGAAAGCACTTACAAGTCCATTGCTCGTGTAGAAAAAAAATTGATTTTAGACTATGCTAGGGAAAAAATGAGGTCTGAAAGCGGAGAATTTCGTTCACTCTTTTAGTAAAGCCAATGATTAAATTTTTTGTAGTTCATTGGCGAGATAACCAAGAATAATTTGTTGATTAGTCTGGGGATCTCTAAGTAAAATAACTCCTTTTTGTTCATTATCATCGGTTTGAATCACACCATAACCAATACGATCATCTTTAACTCCTTCGAGAAGTTTCACAAATAATCCTTCTTGAAAAGAAAGTTTATCATGGTTTTTCTCTTCAATGACTTCTTCTTCTAGCAAATAATCAAAGTTAATTCCATCAAACATAAAAACTCCTTAATAAAATATTTATATTAATTCTATCACGATCAGGTAAATCAGAATTCAGAATTTATAATTTATAATTAACGGATTCTCCAGTTGGAGGTCGAAACCTTTTTTTAGTTAATTTTCTCTAGGAATAGGGGAAGCTCTTATCTAGAAGATGTTTGTGTTAAGATATAGATAGTATCATGGACTTGTTTATTGTTACAAGTAGGATGTTTATTTGAGATTATTCTAGATTTTTAAAATGGCAACTTTTTTAAGACCCTTAAGTTATCAATATCCTTGGTTATATAATACAATTTCTCGTCTCAGTTCTTTAGTTGTGGGGGGAGAAAAGAAGTTTCGTAGTTTATCTCTTGAGGGTATCAAAATTGATAGGGATACCAAAATTCTAGACCTCTGTTGTGGCAATGGTCAAACCACCCAATTTTTAGTCGAACAGTCTTCACAAGTTACTGGCCTTGATGCTTCTCCTACAGCTATTGAAAGGGCTAAAAATATTGTTCCTGATGCCAATTATGTAGAAGCTTTAGCTGAAAAGATTCCGTTTTGCGAGGAAGAATTTGATTTAGTTCATAGTAGTGTTGCTTTGCATGAAATGGAAACAGAACAATTAAAAGCAATTTTAAAAGAAGTTTATCGAGTCTTAAAACCTGATGGTATTTTTGCCTTTATTGATCTCCATAAACCCACTAATATTCTATTTTGGCCATCTTTAACCACTTTTATGTGGTTATTTGAAACAGAAACTGCTTGGAAATTGTTAGAAACTGATCTAGTTAATGAGTTAAAAAAAGTAGGTTTTAGTGACTGTCAAAAAAGACTATATGCAGGAGGAAGTTTACAGGTTATTCAAGCAAAAAAGTAATCTGGAAGTTCTCATACTTTTTGAGGTGTAAACCTTTCTAGTTTTAGCACTCAAGAGTTAAATATGATGTGTGCCTTACTGTTTAAAATAAATTAGATAAATCAAATAAAAACATCCCCCAAGCTTTGAGACATTTCTGTTAATTGGGATGCTGATAAATTGAACAACTTTTGACAAGCGATAGCCTGACTTTCTGCTGTCTGTGCGTAAGAAAACACCCAGGGCACATCTAGATTTATTTCTGTTTGAAACCAATCCAAAACATAAGGACTTCCATAAATAATTAACCCTTTCACTATTGATTTTTTGAGTAATTTGTGGTAGTAACTTGCAGAAGTTTCATTCAATCCTGCATTGCCTCTGAAAGGATTACCTCTTACGAAAATTTGTAATAACGTTTCCCTGTTATCTTCTAACACATAACTTAGGGTATTTTCATCAACTAATTGTAGATTATAGTCTAATAAATTGGGTATAGTAAAAGCCGGCATTTGTCGATGTAAAAAGCTGGCATTAAGTATATCATCCACAACAATTAGATTACGTTTTTCGGTGTCTGATGTTATTTTTAAAGACAAATTATCACTATATTTAAGAGAATTATCAAGAATATTTTTAATAGTTTCTCTATCTTCTTTTTGAGATATTTGATAAATTGATATATTCTGATTGGAATTATTAAATAGCTTCTCTTTTGCTTTCCAAATCTTCTTGAGAGATTCGTCTATTCTAGCAACAGTTAATCTTCCTGATTCAACAGCATTATACACTGCATTAATAGCAGTTTCTGGATCATCTGGCATCAATAAAATATCTGCCCCTGCCTCTACTGCTTTCACTATAATCTCTTCAGAATTAGCAAATTTTGCTACCCCTCCCATAATTAAAGCATCAGTAACAATTAACCCATCAAAACCTAATTTTTGTCTTAATTTATCTGTTAAAATTACTTTAGATAAGGTAGCTGGATGATGTTTATCCCAAGCACTAATCAATAAATGCGCCGTCATGATACTATCAACTTTGGCCTTGATTGCTGCGTGAAAAGGAACTAATTCTAAATTCTCCAAACGTTCATTATTATGATTAATAACTGGTAAATCTAAATGAGAATCATTGCTAGTATCACCATGGCCTGGAAAATGTTTAGCTGTTGTTAAAGCAGGATAATTTTTTGCCCCTTTTATAAAAGCGGTACTTAACTCACTTACTACCTCTGGATTATCAGAAAAAGAGCGAATATTAATAACAGGATTATCAGGGTTATTATTGACATCGACAATGGGGGTTAATATCCAATTAATACCTATGGCCAATGCTTCCTTTGCCGTAATTTCTCCCATTTGATAAGCATATTTTGTGGCTAATGGTAAATCAGATTTAGCAATTTCTCCTAAAGCCATCGGTGGGGGAAAATAACTCGCTCCGCTAAACCTTTGTCCCACACCTTCCTCAATATCGGCTGCAATAAAAAGAGGTGTTTTTGACCATTGTTGTAACTGTTGACTTCTTAAGAATAATTCCCCTGCACTTCCCCCTAATAAAATAACCCCACCGAGGTTTAACATTTCTAACCAATGGGATAGTTGGGAGTTAGATGCTTCCCAAATAGGGTAAGCAATTTGATGATCAAACAAATAACCAGAAGCTCTAACAACGATCATTTGTCCGATCTTTTCCCTTAAAGTAAATTGAGTCCAATCAGGTAATAAATTAGTCACAAAGATTAATTATTGTATTCATCTTCTAGATCATAAGACTCATCTTCTGGGGGAGTAGTTTCTCGAATGTTGTTAAGAAGATGGAGCATTTTATCCCCTCTTTCAATACCATGATCCTCAAAAAAAGTAACTTCAGGTGCGCGTCTGAGACGAATACGGTGTGCTAATTCCTTTCTGACAAAAGCTTCAGAGGATTTCAATCCCTGCATGGTTTCGATTTTAGCCTCTTCTGTGCCATAGATGCTGACAAAAATTTTAGCGTGTTGTAAGTCTCCAGATAGATAAACATCGGTAACACTGACCATTCCAGCACCGACACGGTCATCTTTGAGATCAAAAAGAATCATTTGAGAGACTTCTCGCTTAATTAACGAGGAAACACGAGAAACTCGACGACTATTAGCCATGTTCGCCCCCTTTCTTTAACTAATGTGGGCAATAGTTAGGGCTTCATCAACCCCATCGGTAATATGGTAGCGCAATCAGAGGTATTCTAGGTTTCTTTTTTTATTCTAGTGCGAGGGTTTTAATTCTCAAAATCGAGCGATCGCCTTTTTTGATTATTGCACTACAGTTACAGTTCTCAAAATCGAGCGATCGCCTTTTTTAATGACTCCAGAAATTATCTGATAGAAAAAGAGCGACTACGCCATTTATTCATACGTGAGTTACCAATAACAGCCAAACGCTGTGCATCTTTGATCTTTTCTTGTAGTTTAGCTATTTCTTCTTTCTGAAGATCACTTTTGCGTTGCCAACTGAGTGAATCACCTGGTTGTGCTTCTGTTTGGCTTAAAGAACTAGAATCAGAAATACCAGTGACAAAAGTACGTTCACAAACCTGATTGGAATTAGAGCTAGGAAACTTACTTAAGGCTATATCACCGAGAAAAGCCGACGGTTGTAGATCAGCTAATTGTTTTTGTAAACGTTCAATTTCTTGCTCTTGTTGAGAACATTCTTCTTGCAAGGCTAGGGTATTGTTATTTTGATAACTTTTGAATATACTAAGGGCTGTTGTTTGAGGTTTGAGTGCTCGATCAATCAAGGCTTGAATATCTTGAACGGGGGCGTTACCTCCAGGATTATTGTAAATCAGAGCTTTATTCAGCAGAGAATTATTATCGGATGCACTGGCCTTATCGCTGGTGGAAACACTAGGCAAGAGTTTGAACATATTGGTGAACCCTAGCAATTTCTGCCCTGTTTGCGTCTCATACCCTCGACAATAAGGGACAATATTCTCACCAAAATTATTTTGATATTCATCGCTGTCAATATAGGAGTCAATCTCTGCACACCAACCACCATTATCCAATATCTGACTATGATGGAAGGTTTCCGTATAATCATTAGGTGCGCGTCCTAATAAATGTTTGAAGTTTAATTCAATGGAACGATAACGAGGACAGGTTTCAAAAAACAGAGAACGATAGAGTTGAGAATAAGCCACTTGTCGAACAAACTCACGAACACTAATTTCTCCCCCTTTAACTTGAGATTCAGCACTGGTTAGTCGTTCACTCTCCATCACATGAGCATTGCCTAAAACTTGTCGATAAACTCCTAGAATGATGGTTTCGATTTGGTTTTCGTCGGCCCCTGGAACAAACTCTAGGGGATCGACTTTATCAAAAGATTGAAACTGACGTTGTTTAGCTGAGTCGATGATTGGTGAGATATTAGACATTGACATGATAAAAGTTATAAAAGTAATTAATTTTATTTAACCGCAAGGGTAACAGAATCTTCAAATAAAAAGTTATGCACAAATTCTTCAGACCATTCATGACCAAAATAGCTACTAAATAGACCCGAAGCGGGATCTCTTTCTGCACTATATTGATCGTAATCTTTTTGTGCCTTGACAATGCGCTCAATTTCTGCTGGCTCTGTTTGAGGTTCTGCCTTTTCTAAGAGTTTCCAGTATAATTGGATATATTCTTGATAAGCAGGAAAGAGACGATTAACAACAGTTTCCGCATCAGTTTTCGCAAATAATAAATAGGGGGAAAAATATTGATTAGCATCATAGAATTTCATTTCTAAATCTTGCGCCAATTCATTATATTTTGCTCTTATGGGTGCTATGGGTTCAATATATTTCTCTAAATAATCTGGATCGCGAAATAAAGGTTGAAAATCCAAAACCACTAAGATTTTTTTCTTACCAAAAGCCAAGAAATCAATTCCCAATAAGGGTAAGTCGTATTGATGATTGGGATAAAGAACACTGTTGAAAATTTGGGCGGTTTCCCCAGCATTAATATAAGTGTAGCGGATTTTTCTGAACTGGGGACATTGATAACACCAACTCTCTATCATAGCAGGATTTTTACCCCGTTGACTGATTTGGAATTCCAATTTTGGATCAATCGGTCGACTACTCAAATCAACCTTCCTTCGCAATCGTGGTTGTGCACCACGGGATTTGTCTGCTCAAGCTTTACTTGAATATAACGGCTATCTCGATTATTTAATCAACTCCATGTCCTAATTAGAGGGATAGTTAGGCATTGGCAAGTGTGTTTTTAGCACACTTGCTTGTTTATTTGTTGGTTGAGGTAAAGCTCATCAACAGTGAATAGAAAATCAGAAGAATTTATCACAATAAAATCATGGCAAATTTAACTGCATCAGCGATTGTGGAGACTGAACCCCTAGAACTTCGGCCTCATAGCACCGAAGAGGATCTACAGCAAATCATAACAGCAGTCTACAGACAGGTATTGGGAAATCAATATTTGATGGAAAGCGATCGCCTTACCAGTGCTGAGTCGCAACTTCGTAATGGTGATATTACAGTACGTGGATTTGTTCGCGCTGTCGCTCAGTCGGGTTTATATCAGTCTCTCTTTTTCCACTCTGCCTCTCAATATCGCTTTATTGAATTAAACTTCAAGCATCTTTTAGGTCGTCCTCCTCAAAGTCAGGAAGAAGTCTCTGAACACGTTCAGATGTACAACGAGCAAGGATACGGAGTTGAAATCAACTCTTATCTTGATAGTGACGAATATCTCGCAAGTTTTGGTGAGGATGTCGTTCCCTATCCTCGCAGTATTCGCTCAGTGGTTGGATTGAAAAATGAATCCTTCAATCGGATGTTCTCTCTGTTACGAGGACCGGCTAATAATGATAATAGCAATAACAGTCCTCGACTCATTTCCTCCATTGCTGCTAATTTAGCTACTCCTATCAAACCCGTAGCGATCGGTAATGGTGCCAATTATGACAATACTGGTAAGCGTTTTCGCATTGCGTTTTCCAGCAAGCAAGGTGCTGCCAGAACCAACAAATTCAGTTGTCAGGAATGTATCGTTAGCTATAGCCAGATGTCTAAGAAGATTCAAAATATACACAAGTCCGGTGGAACAATTGTGAAGATTACTGAGATGGCTTCCTAACACCCATTTCTGAAAGTTCAGTTAGACATTTTTGTAGGGGTCAACAATTGTTGACCCCTAAATTTTCAAGCAACCTAAGACTTTTTACTAGCTAAACAAGCTAACCCAATACAAAGGAAAGCATTAACTCCAAGAAATGCTCTAGAAAGATTGAGAGAAGACATTGCCCAGACAGTAGGAGACATGACAGCATGAACCGTTAAGCAAGCTGCAACCCCTAAACTGGTGCCAATGGCAAACCATTTCCAGTCACGATGACCAAGTAAAATAACCACTAAAACAAACGGCACTAAAACACTGGCTAGGAATGGGTTTAACAAAGTAGTTCCTTGAATAGAATTGGCTAATTCTGGTAGAGAACTGCCCATAACCCGAAATGGCCATTGAGGTAGGTCAAAAATATAGATCCCCTGCAAGAAGAATAAGCCGGAACTACCTAAGACTAAACCCCAATTAAAGGGAATGGTAAAAGAAAACGGAAAATAGTTGCGCAACAGAAAAGCAAGGAGATAAGACCCCAACACCATCAATAGTTTCGGTAACAAGGCAACTACTCCACCATCGATCCAAAAACGGGGGTTTAAATAGCCACTATCCCTTAACCAACGGAAGAAGTCACGAACCGTAATCTGACCCTTGAGGGCTAATTTTACCGCTTCTCCTGCATCTAATTGACCCGCACCATAATAGTTAAAGGTATCCTCTTCCACCTTGCGAGAAGACTGCTTTAATACCGCTAACACTTCTTCTGGTTTCTTGACCCCAGAAGCTTCAATTAAAGCAGCAACCCCTGCCACATGAGGCGCAGCCATACTGGTTCCCTGGAACCCCATAAAAACTGGATTACCTGTACTCGGATCAATGGTTTCTTGGAGAATTTTACCGCTTTCACTTCCCCCAGGTGCAGAAATATCAACCCCTGCGCCATAGTTAGAATAGGGGGCTTTTTTGCCGGCGGGATCTAAGGCTGAAACACTAATCACTTTGGGATATCTAGCGGGATAAGAGGCAGCATTTTGATTACTGTTACCAGCCGCCGCAATAATCACCACCCCTTTATCGTAGGCGTAGTCAATGGCATCTTTCATCACCTGACTTTCCCCGCCCCCTCCTAAACTCATGTTGATAATATCTGCTCCATTATCAGCCGCAAAGCGAATGGCATCGGCAATATCGGCAACGGTCCCTCCCCCTTGGGCTGCAAGGACTTTTAAGGGCATGATTTTGGCATGATAGGCGACTCCAGCTACCCCATAGTTATTGTTGGTAGATTGAGCAATGGTTCCCGCTACGTGAGTTCCGTGTCCATTATCATCCCTGGCATCATTGCGATCGTTGACGAAATCATATCCTGCAACGAACTCAGTTTGTCGTAAGTCAGGAACCCGACTCACCCCTGTATCAATAACAGCGACGGTAATACCTTCTCCTTTGGTTTCTTCCCAAGCCCTTTCCACGTGAATATTATGGAGATTCCATTGTTGACTATATTCGGGGTCGTTGGGGGCTTCTAGAGTATGATAGATGTAGTTAGGTTCGATGTAATCAACATACTCTTTTAAGGAAGAGTTTTGAAGACTATCTAATAGGGTTTTGTCCCCTGAGAGAGTATAAATATGCTCATCGATGGCATAGACACTATTAAGACTGGTGGCGGTTTTATATTGGTTCGCGATCGCTTCTATTTCTTGGCTTAAGGTTGTTGTGGAAACATCTTCGCGGAAGTTAACAATAATAGAGTCATACTGGCCTTGGGTTGCCAAGCCCTTAAAATTAGTCAGGGCAACCCATAACCCGACTATAAATAGAATGAGGAATAAAAATTTTTTCATCGTAAAATAGGCGAGTGGAAACCCCGTTGTCTGAAAACGTCGGGGAGGAAACGAGCATCAACTAACCAACAGTTGCTCCAACGAAGTCCGTTCCCTGTTTACAAATTAACCCCGTAGAGCGTTGGAGCAACACTACTTTCGAGGCAGTAAATTGTCCCAATCTTTTCCAATAAAAATCGGAAACTGAGACTTGTTTGGCTGTATCACCAGAACACCAACCATAGTAAACCTTGCCAGCCTTTCGTCCCTTGACAAAATCTCCTTTTCTGATGCCATGACGGGTAATAGTTCCTCCATATTTACGCCTTTTTCCTCCTTTGCTTGGAAGCATTAAGTGAAGTTGACGACGACTAATTGGAGGACGCTTAATTATCATCAATTGGCAGGGAGTAATAGTTACATTTCCTTGCCAACTATGTCCATGATTATTGCCTAGATGATGGGGTTTATAATTCAAGAATTTGTAACAAGCTAAAGTGACACCATCAACAGCATGGGAACTAGCTGTTTGTTCAGCTTTGTTTTTAGACTTTTCTAATCTAAGGTGTTTTCTTAAGTTAGAAGTTTGCCAACCATAAATAGTATGGAAATTACCCAAACTTGCTAATTGTTTGAGCATCCATTTTTGTCCTACCATAACGACTGAAAAGCCTTTCCCTGACTTAGCTTTTTTCCGCCCTGATGTTAAATACACATCGGCTTTGACGTACTCAAAATAAATATCAGTAATAGGAAATATCTTGCACAGTTCTTGAATAACTCTTAATTCAAGTTGTCTATTAGCTCGAATTGATGGTGGTAATTTACCTTGTTTTCTGTTGTTAAATCGTTGTTGACGATGGGCTCTTAATTGAAAAGGTAGCTGACGATTAATGCGTCTTCCTCTTCTTCCGCGTCGCATCATCCGACGATTATCCATTCTTTCTCGAACTTTTTTAAAAGGTAGTTCAAGGTGAGCAGTAAACAAGGTAAATTTAGCTGATTGGACTCCAATCCCAGAAAAAAGTTTTCCAGGGTCAATACCTACAGAAATAGGTTGAGTTTTACTATCAGAAGGTTCTGCTACAAGCTGGACATAAAATTGCCCTAGCTTATTGAACTTCTTGATAGCTTTTCCTTCTTTTATCCACCGTCTCGCTCGACTTGGTTTTGTCGGCATTAAGGGTGTTCCTTTGAGTGATAAAACAGGTACTCGATACAGCACTAAGATAATTCCTCAAATGAATGAGTTTTTTGTGTCTTCGCCCACCTAATCTAAGATGTCCTTTCTAAAAGCGTTTGCCTAAACAAACTTACAAATAACTCAAACTAGACAAGTATTTGAGAGTGTGTTCCAAGACTAGGCTCTATGGGCTATTCAACGCTTTCGTCGCCACTTTTAGGAGTGGCAATCCCGCGCCTTCAACGTAGTGAAACGGAGTAAGTTAGGGTTGTTGAATT
>JAAUYJ010078280.1_pt1 | contig 12068 bp, 9 predicted proteins | sample 7278031 | NCBI WGS metagenome assembly JAAUYJ01 (sample SAMN14350222, study PRJNA611818) | marine sediment metagenome | isolation source: surface marine sediment (1.8m) | place: French Polynesia: Moorea | collected 2018-08 | reverse complement strand
CCTTCCCCGCGCCCCCCCCCACTCACCCCCCCCTCCACCAAGCAATGAGCTCGCGCCCCACCCCACCCCACTCCCCCACCCCCACCGCCGGGCCCTCCAGTACGGGGGGGGCCGGGAGAGCAAGACCATGCCGTAGCCGAAGCTGGAGCCGCCCTATTTTAATTCTTGAAAACATCATTTGATATGGATAGTGTGAGGACGTATGAATGTAGTGCCTGTGGTTTTACTGCACACAGAGACTTTAATGCTGCAGTCAACGAGCGAAAACTATATATATCAGTAGCTTGAGTTCCAAGCGATGTTAAGCCTGTGGAGAGAAGAAGGTTGCAGACAATAGTCGGTGATTCTCAAGGAAACAGGAAGCTAGCTCCAAAGTTCATGCGTTCGCGCGTGGGTAAGTTTGGGTAAGTTTAGTAGAACGGAGACTATCGATCTAATTTTATCAAAATGTTGGTTGAAGACCCGCGCTCTCTATACCCCCTAACCCCCCGAGTGAAAGGGGGGAGGGGAGCGTTGGGATGAAAACCAATCAATGTGGCGGCTTTACATATAGTATCTTAGAATGTAAATGTTGAAAATTAAACAGTAGATGGTTGAAAAAGCGTACAGATTTGTCAGTAGTAATTAATCTCCAAAAAGTGAAATATCAAGAAAAAAATCATCAGCTAATTTTAATCAGTTCTGTACGTTGGCTCGGCTATTAGCAGTCAGCGGTCAGCTAATAGCTGTTAGCTCCGCATTCCGCAGGAAATGCTTACCTTGAATTAGATAGCCAATAAATATCATATCTATCTCAATATTGACTTTTTCAGGTTTAATTTAACCCTGGGATATTCAAGTTTTATTAAAACTTTGCTCTCAAGAACATCCCGATAAGTTTGCTGAAAATTACAACAAAATCAACAGAATGAGTAAAAAATTTCCCAAGAGGAACAAAGGTGCAACAGGAGATAATTTTTTCTGGTTTTGACCAGGATAAATATTTTCACTATTAGACAAACTATCGACAATTAAAGTAATACCATCATTACCAACTACATATACAACTTCTCCTGGATTAATTGCCACCTCTTGAAGACATTTCGCATTCCATACACTGCCACGATAGCGAATCCTACCAACTTGATTAGGTAAAATTGTCTCATCAACAATTGCTTCTCTAGAGATACTTAATAGATATGGATTATTTGTGTTGGCGGTTTTGAATGCAGCATTTAACATTGTAAATCTCCTAAATATATAAGTTGGTGATGACTATTAATTGTAGAAAAATGTGATTAGTAATTAATTTATTTATGTCTGATGACTAACAATAAATTATAGAATTAACTCAGATAATCTTAACAATTGGTTAGTTTCAGACTCAAGTGAAGGTAAAAATTAACGTTAGCTCCAGTTACTCAGCTATAACATCTAAAACTTCTATAAATGTTTTAACTGTTTTGGTAAGAATTTTTCCTACATTTGAGGTTTCGGTACTGCCAATACTAAATCGGGAAGTTTTGATAAATTTCTAAAAATTATGGCTAGATAGACATTTTAACTTCAATAATTTTTGATTACTGCAACTGTAGAAATTTTGAAAGTAGAGTAGGAAACAGTTTTTTTAGATATACCCCAACAATTTCTTGACGAGCAATATACAACTCCTGTTTTTCTTGCTCAATAGCTTTAACTATACGACTAGCACAGATATTAACAGGAATTCCCGACTTTTGTGTCTCATCCATTTTCTGATACTTTGACCCATCTCCGGTGAGAGCATTAACAGAAACTTCAGTTTGGATATAACCAGGACAAATCAAAGTTACTTTAATATTGTCTTTTGCTACTTCTGTTCTTAAAGAGTCAAAATAACCATGCAAAGCGTGTTTAGATGCGGCATAACAGGAGCGCAGTGGTGTACCAAATTTTCCCACTAAACTACTAATAACAACTAAATGACCAGATTTTCTGTGCAGCATTTCTGGTAATATTAACTGAGTTAAATTCACTGCTCCAAAAAAGTTAACTTCAAATATTTTACGGTTGGCTGCCATTGTCGTTTCCACAGCTAAGGAACGTTGACTAATTCCTGCGTTATTAACTAAAATATCCACTTTTCCAAAACATTTTAGTGCTGCTTGTGTTGCTGTTTCTAAACTGTCTACTTGAGATAAATCAATCGGAACTATTTTAATATTTTCTGGATTATTTCCTTGGCAGTTTTGTTTAACTCGTTCTAGTTTATTGGTGCGACGCGCTGATAGAATTACTTTGCCATCTTTGGCTAATATCTGGTGTGCTAAGGCTTCTCCAATCCCAGAAGAAGCTCCTGTGATCCAGATTACTTTTTTTTGAATTTTGGTCATGGTTTGCTTAATCTTGATAATTAGATATCTCCGATAATTGATAATTAATCTGAAACCCTTGTCAAATAGTTCTTAAATTATAATTTTTGGAGATATCTATTGAATTATCAACTCATAACATAAAAATTAGTAACAATTAGTGCCAGTAATACAATTGGCTGTGATAGTAGTTTTAAAAAATATTGCTACTCAGAAGTAGTGACAATTCATTAATTGTCCCTAACCAATATTATGTTTGGTATAACAGTTATGATTACAGCAGTTTTTATTATAAAATCTATAAACAAGCAATCTAGCAATATTTTATAAAAATGGTATTAGATATAGTATCAGCACTAAATTTGTAAAATATAGCAATATGATTTAAGTTGTTAGATATTGGACACTTTTAGGGAATAGGGAAAGGGGAACAGCGGTGCGACCCTGCGTCGTTTTAAGGCGTTAGGGAACGCGCACCAAGAGAGGGAAAAGAAAAGCAGCAAAAAATGTATAAAAATAAATATGATAACTGCTAGATTCTAAATTTTTAAGCAACATCTCAATTCTCACATCTGATTCCTCATTGCTATATATAGCAATCCTATTTTTTTGGTGGCAAAAATCTTACTGCTTTTTAGGAAACAGGAAACAGGTGGGAGTTTCAACTTTTTTATTTATATCATGTTCGGATAATCACTTATAATAAAGTTTTTGTTTGTAGAATACCTCTCAGCCCTAACTATAGATAGGGCTGAGAGGTATTCTACGAGCTTTAATTATAGTAACTATTTAACCGAACATGATATTACTTTTTAATTACCCGCAACCTATGTGCGGATTGCTATAACAAGCAAAAAGTAGTAAATAAATAATCATAAAAAAAGGAAAAACCATCAAGATAGATAACTAATAATATTGGAGGAGTGATGTTTATGAATAATTTGTAGCTTTTCTGGTAAAACTATTTTTTTTAGAGAATGTTTGTCAAATAAATATTAAGATAACGAATATTTACTGACATCTAAACGTGGTTATAGTTCAAATGATTAAAATCCGGTAGATAGAGAGATTTGAGGTAAATATATTCCTAGATTTTTAAGTGAATAGGGCTTGCTTAATAAATATCAAAAACTTATAGGGTAAATATTTGAGGCATTACTTGTGCGAACAAAGTGTCAGTTTTTTGCTACTGGTAGCTCAAAAAGTCAGATTTTTTAGTAGACAAAAGGAGAAATTGTGAGGGATAATTATTCCGATTATATTTCCGAAATCTACCATTCATCATACTGAATATTGACTACTATAAATAGCAAAAATACTTTTTCAGCAAACCCTAAATAGTTGTCTTGATTTATTCCTCCCTATTTCCTGTCCCCTCTACCCTCTTTCCTGTTCCTTATCTCATTTTTGTATTTCTTTTACCAACAATATCTTAAGTTTTTATAATCAGCTAAAAGTAAAATTAATCAATAATTAAACCAGTGAATATCTCCAAAATATCAGGTAAATAACCAAAATAATTAATTCTTCAACCCAGAAAAAAAATCAGATTTCATTTAAACTAAATATTAATTTGATAATACAATCATCTGATGTTAAACAAAATCCTATCTCAGAAAAACTTAAATGTGCAAATAGAGCTACTCATAACAATAGGTTTGTTATTAGCAGGACTACTTATATACTCAATAAATATCGGAACATTACCTTTGCGAGACTGGGATGAAGGAATAGTCGCCCAGGTTGCCAGAGAAATAAACAGAGAAAATTGGAATTGGCTTTACCCAACTATTAACGATACTCCCTATCTAAATAAACCTCCCCTCATACATTGGTTAATCAGCTTATCTTACAGTATCGGTGGAGTAAGTGAACTAACCGCCCGTTTACCACCCGCCTTATTAACAGCATTTTCTGTACCTTTAGTTTATGGTATTGGTAGAGAATTATTTCGCCCACGCACTCCTGCCATTTTCACAGCCTTAGTTTACTTAACTTTTCTCCCTCTAGTGCGACATGGACGTTTGGCAATGTTAGATGGGGCGGTGGTTTGTTTTTTTGTATTGATGATTTGGTGTGTATTGCGATCGCGCCGTCATATTGGTTATGCTCTAGCTATTGGTATTAGCTTTGGGCTACTTTCTCTGACTAAAGGAATTATTTTAGGATTACTTTTAGGAGCGATCGCTTTTTTCTTCCTCTGGTGGGATACTCCTCGACTATTACTTTCTAAATATTTTTGGAGTGGTATCTTTCTGGGTATGTTTCCAGTTTTTCTGTGGTATGCAGCTCAATTTTTCTACTATGGGTGGGAATTTTTTGATGCTAACTTTTTCCACCAATCTCTCAAACGTATCTGGGAACCTGTAGGTAGTCACGAAGGACCGATATGGTATTATTTATTGGAAATTATTGAGTATAGTTGGCCGTGGCAGCTTTTCTGGTTGCCTGGATTATATTTAAGTTGGAAAAATCGCAATCTTAGTTGGGGAAAGTTAGTTTTGGTATGGAGTGGAGTTTATTTATTAGCTATTTCTCTAATGAATACTAAACTCCCCTGGTATGTATTGCCTATTTATCCAGCTTTTGCTTTAGCAGTGGGTAGTTATTTGGCAGAAATCTGGCATCAGTTTCCGGTAGATTTGGGATACTTTCGCTTTCCGACTTATAAATATCTCCAGACTCAGGGTCATAGTGCAAAACATCCTTTGGGTATCCCCACTGTTTATCATCGTTTGGTAGTTGTTTTGTTTGCACTACTAGCTTTAATCGGTTGGGTCGCTTCTGTTTATTTTGCTGGCGTTTTTAATCTTGGTAGGGCAAATCTGGCACAACCTAATTTGGAGTTACAGTTAATTTCTGTTGCTGTGGCTTTGACTATGACAATGACAACTATATTATTATCTCAGCAAGACCGACAGTTTTTGTTGATTTTGGTTTGGGGAACCTATTTGTCATTACTTTTGTTTGTAAGTTCCCCTCATTGGGTTTGGGAACTGAAAGAAGATTATCCCGTAAAACCAGTGGGGGAGATGATTCAGAAATATACGCCTCCTGGTCAAATAGTTTATTCTTTTGATACTAGAGACCGCCCTTCTTTAAATTTTTATAGCGATCGCCTGATTAAGCGTGTTGGGCCACATAAAATTCAACAGCAATGGCAAAATAATTCTCAAATATATTTATTAGTTGAAGCATCAACCTTAAATAATTTTGGTTTAGAAAATCTTCAGGTTTTGAATACTGCTCAAGGATGGGCGCTGGTTACTAACTCAAAAAATTCAAACTCAAAAGTATAAATCTACTGCTTGATAAAACTGATATAAAACGTCAGATAGCGTGAGATTTTAACGTTTACTTCCTGCTGCCACCGGAACTGTCGGCAGCACTCCGTCCACAACCATCAACGGTCAAGCCGACCGCATCTCTCAAATTAACACTGGCATTCAAATCTCTATAGATAGAGATTCCACACTCAGGACAATCAAAAGTCTTGAATCAAAAGTTCCTACTTGAGCGAAAGTCATTTTACCGAAAAATTCTAGTCTAAACCCTCGTAAACTAAAATTCAAAAACTTTTTTACAAGAATTTGAGGTTAATTAGGGTTTGCTGAATAAAGCTACAAGTTACGATAGCCAAGGTTTCAGAGCTTTTTATCTTGAATTTATCTCCTAGTTATGGGCTGCTTATTGGCCTCAAAATCCGAAAATTTTCTGCTGAAATTCCAGAAAATTTCTTCACATAAAATGGCCGAAACCGTCGCCTGTTCCCCCATCTCCGCGTCATCGCGTCACCGCTTCCCGGTGTCTTACCCCCACCGACCAATTTTTTCGGCAGACCCTATTTAGAGAGGTCTATTAATTTTTCAACTTATCCGATCCTTGTACCCACTCCAACACTCCATCAAACAAACTTAACTTTAAATTAAATGGACTTAGAGCAGCGATCGCTCCCCCAAAAAATATTGCACCACTAAGAAGCGCAATTATTGGTAAATATTGGCTACTCAAATCTCGACGTAACCTCGCCAATGGCCTACTTTGTCGTCGTAACATTTGTCCAATATTTAGTTGTTGGAGACATAAGGGGTCTCTCACATAATGACCGCTCCAGCTAATTACCAGATGAGAATGACAATATGGGCAGGTAAATAGCCCATTAAACATTTCTACTGGTTCTGCGGCAGTGGAGCGATTGCAAATTGGGCAGGTCACATAATTACTTTTGGATGTGGGAGCGTTCATATTTGTCTAAAAAAAAATCAACGAAAAGTATTACCAGTTGCCACTAATTGTTAACCTTTTGGCTTAGGTTTTTCGATCTGCAATATTAAAAATTTGCCTCTTATCTATAGTGTAGCTTTACTTTCTACTAGATTACTGTTAGCTATTCACGAAAATTATCAATTTTCCATTGTTGTAGATAGCCTAATTCTTTACCATAGGTGAGATTGTATTGCAAGGGAGTAACGGTAATATATTTTTCCCGAATTGCTTGGACATCTGTTGGTAGTTTTTCTACTGAGGGTTGAAGATGAATTTCTTCTACATCTTCTTGTAGTTCTCCAGCTAACCAATAGTAGGTTTTGCCTCGCGGATCGACTCGTTTTTCAAATATATCTATGTAGCGACGAATTCCCTGACGAGTAATTTTTACCCCTGCTATTTCTGCTTCCTTGACGGCTGGAACGTTTACATTTAGTAACATTAAATGTGATAAAGGTCGATTTGCAAATTTATTTACTAAATTTTGGGCAAACTTAACAGCAGTTTCAAATTCTCGCGAAGTATAACTAGCCAGACTAAAAGCAATACTAGGAATATTTTCTACCAATCCTTCCATTGCTGCAGAAACAGTACCAGAATATAAAATATCTGTTCCTAGATTCGGGCCATGATTTATTCCTGCTATTACTAAGTCTGGTTTGGTTTCTAGTAGGGCAAATAAGGCCAGTTTTACACAGTCAGCAGGAGTACCTGAACAAGTCCAAGCTGTCACAGCATCATCGAAAATTGAGTTGACAATTTCAGCACGAATAGGTTGATGTAATGTTAGACCATGACCTGTAGCAGAACGTTCTCTGTCAGGACAAACTACAGTAACTTCATGGCCTACTGCTGCTAAACCATTAGCTAGGCTTTGGATACCTTCAGCAAAAATTCCATCGTCATTACTAATTAATATTTTCATTTATCGCATTCTTTTTGAGAAATGGTATTTAGGTGGCGCTGTGGTAGGTAGTAAGAAAGAACAACATTTCCAATGATAAAATTAGACAGCCAATTATGATAATTAGAACAAAACCTGCCCTAAAAAAATTATTGTTGATTTTATTAAAAAAATATGCAGATAAGTGATATAGAAAACCAATTAACAGAACTACGCGAAACAGCAATACAGGCGATCGCCACAACAGAAAGCCTGGAAAAACTAGAAGAGTTAAGAATTAACTATCTAGGTAAAAAAGGTCAAGTGTCCAAAATTCTGGGTGTAATGGGTAAACTTAGTCCAGAAGAACGACCAAAAGTAGGAGCGATCGCCAACGAAGTCAAACAAATTCTCCAAACTAACTTGGACGAAAAACGTACAAGTCTACAAGCTGAAGAAATTAAAGCCCAACTCCAAGCCGAGACTATAGATGTTACCATGCCTGGAGTATATCGCCCCCAAGGAAAAATCCATCCATTAAATGGTCTAATAGACCGCGCCCTTGACATTTTTGTCGGTTTAGGGTATACAGTGGCTACCGGACCTGAAATGGAAACGGACTACTACAACTTTGAGGCTTTGAACACCCCACCAGACCATCCTGCTAGAGATATGCAGGATACATTTTATCTCCCGGATGGTAATTTGATGCGCACTCATACCTCGTCAGTACAAATTCGGTACATGGAAAACCATGAACCTCCCATCCGGGTTGTCGCTCCTGGTCGAGTATATCGGCGGGATACTGTAGATGCAACTCACGCAGCAGTTTTTCATCAACTAGAACTTTTGGCAGTCGATGAGGGATTAAGATTTTCTGACCTTAAGGGAACAATTAAAGAATTTCTCCGACAAATGTTTGGAGATTTACCTATTCGTTTTCGTGCCAGTTATTTCCCATTTACTGAACCTTCAGCAGAAGTAGATTTACAGTGGAATGGTAAATGGTTGGAAGTATTAGGTTGTGGGATGGTAGACCCCAATGTTTTGAAAGCAGTGGGTTATGACCCGGAGAAATATACAGGTTTTGCTGCGGGTTTTGGCGTGGAGAGGTTTGCCATGGTGTTACATCAAATTGATGATATTCGGCGAGTTTATGCAAGTGACTTGCGCTTTTTGCAGCAGTTTTAATGTAAGCTTCAGCGGTCAGCGGTCAGCGGTCAGCTTTAAGTAACTCAGATTAAACGAATGCTTACCTGTTTTCTTGATGCAAAGCAAATAGGGTTTGCAACTGTTGGCTCAAATCTGGCATTATCTATAAAAATCTGAGATTATCTGTTTATGCTACTTGGATTCAAAACTGAACTACACCCCACAAACCAGCAAAAAACCTTACTAGCGAAACACGCTGGTGTAGCTTGCTAACGCAAAGCTTTCCTGCGGAATGCTACGCAAACGCTAACGTCACGCCAATCGCTTATTCATGGATCTTTTGGGTCTACCTGGCCAATCGCCTTTATACTGAAGCGCTGATGGCTAAATGCTGGAGCGCTAAAAATTCGAGGGTTTAAGTCCCCCACAAGAGCTTGAAAAAATTAGTGGTGCGCCTTTTATGGGGGGAAATAATCCCCCATTATACACCAAGAATAAGCTGACTGCTGATAGCTGTTTGCGAAGCATTCCGTCAGGAAGTGCTGACTGCTACTTCAATTCCCTAACTTGAATGAATAGGAATTAATACTAAGTTCTCTTAAATACTTAGTAAATAATTTTTAGAGCTGATTTATAAAGTAAATATTAAGACGCTGAGTTCCTAGCTATACTTGGGTTTGGGGAGTTATCGTCTAGTATGTCCCTAATTCCTGAAAGCTAGGTGATGTAAGACTTTTGGCTAAGTTTACAAATCAGCTCTTAGGAATGGGGATAGGATATCTGAATTGTGTTTCTCTCCTACTATGAATCAGGGTAATTTGATTGATAATAGACACCTGTAAATTTGACATTAAGTTAGTATTTGTTATTTTTAGGCTTCCTTTTTTATGTTTTTTTGCTCATAAACTACACAAGTTTTTTGGAATTTTTACTTGATAGATATGCGTCAACCTTTGGCATTAACATTAATGGTGATTATTGCTGTCGTTTTTCCGAAACAAAGTTCTATTACTACATCTATTAAAACAACTCAAATAGCTCAAGAAACTGCTAATTTGTGTCGTCAAGTTAGTGATAAACAAGGTTTAACTGTTCAGAAAAGACCTACTCCTAATTCTCCTACTGTTGGTACTATAGATGCTAATCAACAGGTAAGATTAATTGAGGGTTATCGTGATATTCGGGGACCTGCTGGTCGTACTTGGGTAGAAATTTCTTTCCCTATTTCTGGGTTTGTATCTAGAGGTTTTCCTGGGAATGAAACTAATTTAATTGAATGTGCTGAAGTTGCTGAAGAGGGTTTAGGAGAAACTTCGAGTCAAACAGAAAATCCAGCAGAAATTTCTGCTCCAGAAGAAACATCAACAGAAATTTCTAGTCAAAATTATTCTGTTGATAATTTACCGAAAGAAGCATCTTCTACTTCTGAATCTTTATCACAAACAGATGAAAGTTTATGTCGTGAAATTGATAGTAAAAAAGCACCGCGAGGTTTAGCAGTACGGTCGGATGCTTCTAGACGTTCTGAATATAAGGGAAAAGTTCCGGTTGATGGTCAGCTTTCTTTGGTAGAAAATTATCGGTTAATTCCTGATAAAAATGGTGAAAAACGTAAGTGGGTGGAAATTAGTTCTCCTTTGCGGGGGTTTGTTTCTGCTGGTAATTTAGTTGAATGTGAGTAGTAGTTATCTATGTCAATTTTATAGGTCTGAAAATTTATAAAGCTGCCCGATGTTTTTCTACATTTTCTTTGCTGACAGCAATTTTTAGGATGGTGAGGTACAGTTGAAGACTAATCTATCTTCAGCTATTTATTAAAGTGATAAAATTTTGTACCTCACTAACTCCGAAACTGCTGTAAATCAATTGAATAGACGAGAATGTTAGTATCTAAATACCATTTTATCTTTTTAATCGATACCATAAATATTGCTTCTATTTATAGGTTATTTAACTCCTATATCAGCAACTAACCAATCAAATTCTTGATAAATTTCCTTTAATTATTCTCTCGCTTTATCTGATTTTTGATTGATATTTTGTATATAATTATTCTTTTGAGAAACAGCCTTAAAAGCTGTAATAATTTCTTCAACCATAGCAATCTTTTTCGGACTTAGACCTGTGAAATCTATAACTTGATTTTTCATAAAAATCCTCTATGATTATTCGAGAATTTCATTATGTTTATAAGTTTTAATTTCTGCTATAATATTATATCTTGTGAAGTAGTTGTACAAAATAAATTTTCTAGTTGAGATAGAAAACAGGATATATAGCAATCCGCGTATAGTTTGTGATAAATCGAAAAGTAAATAAAAAAGCTGAAACTCTTGCCTGTTTATTGTTCCCTGTTCCCTGTTCCCTGTTCCCTGTTCCCTAAAAGCCATTAAAATTTTGTACACGACTCAAATAGGATTGCTATAGGGAGTCAATAGGATGTTTAATTAATTGATAATTGATCAGGGATAATTGATAATTACCTCTGGTTAAAACCGTTACGGAATTGCAGATCCCGAAATATTATTTCTTTTTTTACCCTTAAAAGGGTCGGCTTTCAACCATAATTATTTGAAGTAGCACTCAGCTTATTCTTGGTGTATAATGGGGGATTATTTCCCCCATAAAAGGCGCGCCACTAATTTTTTCAAGCTCTTGTGGGGGGCTTAAACCCTCGAATTTTTAGCGCTCCAGCTAAATGCTGGCAAGGGTAGCATTCCGTAAGGAAAAGCTGATCGCTAGTTAATTATTAGCTAGTTAATTATTAATTATTAAATAATTATGGTTTGCTTATGAAATTAGTCATAATTGCTTAGATTTCTTTTTTAACTCTTTTAGCTAATTTATCCAAATTTTTCTCAGCAATTGTGTTAAGAGATAATCCTAATTCAGATGATAAACTTGCTAAATACCAAAGACAATCTCCCAATTCTAAAGTTAATTCTTCTAGTTTTTCTTTGGATATAACCCCATTATCATCTCTGATGGATTTTTTGATAATATTTAAAGTTTCTCCCACTTCTCCAGCAAGAGCGATCGAGCAATATTCTATACCTTTATCTTTTGGGTAAATCGCAGTCTTCTTAGCTTCAGATTGATAATAGTTTAATTCCATAATTTAAGAATAGCTGAAAATTTGATTTTTAAGGGTTAGGGTGGGTTAGGCGGTAATACTTATGAGTCGCAAAGCCAACTCTTAACTGTCCGCATAAAGAATATATTTCTCAATTTACACCATTGCTGACTCATAACAATATAACAATAAAGTATAGCAATGGAACGATACTGTGAACTTGTTGGTAAGAGTTAAGTTTATCTAAATGTTAGCATTTATACCCGCGCTCTCCATCCCCCCTAACCCCCCGCGTGAAAGGGGGGGAGCGTCGTATGGGAATGCCAATCAATGTTCTGGTTTGACAAACAATCTGTTAGAATAT